>OCTW013414233.1_pt1 | contig 37955 bp, 35 predicted proteins | sample 1539671 | NCBI WGS metagenome assembly OCTW01 (sample SAMN02144230, study PRJEB22623) | gut metagenome | biome: sheep rumen | host: Ovis aries | place: New Zealand
CCAGCCACAAGCAATACGGCTCCCATCGAGGCAGCCATGCCCGTGCAGATTGTCGCCACGTCGCTGGAGATAAATTGCATAGTGTCATAGATACCAAGGCCTGCAGTAACGCTACCGCCAGGGGAGTTGATATAGATGGAAATATCCTTGCCTGAATCGACGGAGTCAAGGTAGAGCAACTGCGCCTGCAACGTATTGGCAGTGTAGTCGTCTATCTGCGTACCGAGGAAGATGATGCGGTCCATCATCAACCGCGAGAACACATCCATCTGCGTCACGTTCAACTGACGCTCTTCCAGGATATAGGGATTCAAATACTGTGCCTGCGCCTTCATCACGTCGTCGAGCGTCAGACCGTCCATTCCTAAATGCTGAGTAGCATATTTTCTAAAGTCATTCTTAATCATTCTTTCTTCCTTATCTATATATAAACAAAAATACTGAGAGGTCATCGACCTTCATTTATCTTGTGATTGGGACACAAAGATAATCAAAAAAGTCGATAACCTCTCAATATGTGGGGTTATTTTTTCCTAAAAATACTTATTTTTCTTGCATCAACTTGTTGAAGTCAGCCAAAGACACTTCTTTTTGAGTCAACTTAACCACATTTTTAAGTGTTTCCGTCAACTTTACGTCAACAGCACGATCAACGAAGTTCTCTATATTCTCCCGCTTCTTCAACTGCTCGGCGGCATAGTTCTCCAGCACGTCTTCGGGAACGTTGCTCATACCATATTGGGCAAACTGGGCACGGATGGCTTCCTTGGCAACAGCCTTTAAGTCGTCATCCTCCACCTTGATATCATGTGCTGCAACAATCTGCTCTTTGATCAGGTGCCACTTCAGTTCCTTGATACTTCCCTCAAAGTTCTTCTCCACATAGTCGGCACCCTTGTCCTGATTGTTCTGCAGCATCACGCGCTTCAGCAATGCCTCGGGGAACTGCAAGTCGCCGACCTTCTTTTCCAGATAAGCACGAACGTCCTGCAAGAACTTAAAGTCGCTGTTCTGCTGCAGTTGAGGAGCGATGGTCTCGGCAATCTTCTCGCGGAAGGCCTTCTCGTCCTTCACGGTTCCTTCACCAAAGACACGGTCGAAGAGTTTCTGATCGACATCAGCAGGCTGGAAATGACGAATCTCGGTAATCTGATAACTGAAGTCGGAGGCAAGATCCTTCACGTCGTCCTTCTGAACTTTCAGCAGGGCAGCCACCTCGGCATCATTGTCGGGGTAGGCCTTCTTCGGGTTAAAGGTAATGATATCTCCAGGCTTGGCACCGTCGAAGAGTTTCTTCTGGTCATCGACCTTGATATAGGCAGGCATCACCATGGCACCTTCTGTGGTCATACCACCTTCCTTCGTATTGCCACTCTCGTCAAGTTCACGGAGGTCACCAGTGATGGTATCATTGCCACTGAACACCTCAGCCTTCACAAACTCACCAGCCTGAGAAGCATACATCTGTACCTGGTCATCGATGAGTTTGTCATCAGCCTTAATGTTGTAATAGGTAATCTTATCCTTATCTGACAGTTCAACCTTGAACTCCGGAGCGACGGCAATATCAAACACGAAGGTCAGATCGCCATCTTTCTCAAAGTCCTGAGGCACTTGCTTCTCCTGATTGGGAAGGGGCTCGCCCAGCATCTGGATCTTATTCTCACGAATGTATTCATACAGTTTCTCACCCATGAGTTTGTTGACCTCGTCAACTTTCACGGCTGTGCCATACTGCTTCTTGATCATTCCCATAGGCACCATACCCGGGCGGAAACCGGGAACCTGTGCCTTCTTACGGTAGTTCTTCAGGGTCTTTTCGACCTGTTCCTGATAGTCTGCTGCCTCTACGGTCATGGTCAGAAGGCCGTTGATCTTATCAGGGCAATCAAATGTAATTTTCATCGTTTTTTATACCTTATTAAATATATACAATCGAAATTTGAGGTGCAAAAGTACGCATAAAAAGCGAAAGCACCTAACAATTTTCAATAATTAACATTCAGGGGATGCCTCCTAAACTTATTGCGTCTTACGTTCCTCATCCAAGACCTGGAAGTCCTTCTTGCGCAGTTCGAACGACTCGGTGAGGTATTTTTCACGCACGATTTTGTTGGCCGCCAACTCCTCCGGCGTCCCTTGGAACAGGATTCGTCCTTCAAACAGCAGATATGCCCTGTCAGTGATGGCCAACGTCTCATCTACGTTATGGTCGGTAATGAGGATACCGATATTACGATACTTCAGATGCCATACTATCTGCTGGATATCCTCCACAGCGATAGGATCGACGCCTGCAAAGGGCTCGTCGAGCATGATAAACTTTGGCTCGATGGCCAGACAGCGGGCAATCTCCGTACGACGGCGCTCGCCACCAGACAGTTGGTCTCCCTTATTCTTCCGCACCTTACCAAGACGGAACTCCGCAATCAGGCTCTCCAATTTCTCCAACTGGTAATCACGGGGCCTTCCTGTCATCTCCAGCACGGAGAGGATATTATCCTCCACACTCATCTTACGGAACACGCTCGCCTCCTGAGCCAGATAGCCGATACCTGCACGGGCACGCTTATAGACAGGGTATTTCGTCACCTCCTCATGGCCCAACCAGATATGACCGCCATTGGGCACGATCAAACCTGTAGTCATATAAAAGGATGTTGTCTTTCCCGCACCGTTCGGCCCCAGGAGTCCGACAATTTCTCCCTGCTTCACGTCGAAACTCACATCATTAACCACGGTCCGTTTACCATAGCGCTTTACGAGTCCTTCCGTCCGGAGGACCAACCGTTCTTCCTCTTGAGGTGAAGATGGCTGTTCCGGAACTCCGTTGCTATTTATCTCTTCGCTCATCTTGCAATATCCTATTTTTGGGTGGCAAAGTTACAAAATTATTTGAAAACTCATTCGATAATATGCAAATATTAGAAAAGATTTTGTAATTTTGCAACCAAATTATGCATAGATAAGGGATGTTGATAACAAAATGGCTGACCACCTTTGGTCGATATCTGATGCTGATGGGGCGTACTTTCTCGCGACCAGAGCGGATGAGAATGTTCTTCAAGCAGTACGTCAAGGAGATGGCCCAGTTGGGTGTGAATTCCATTGGTATTGTCCTGCTAATCTCCTTCTTCATCGGCGCAGTCATCTGTATCCAGATGAAACTAAATATCCAGAGCCCATGGATGCCCCGTTGGGTCAGCGGCTATACCACTCGTGAGATTATGCTGCTGGAGTTCTCCAGTTCCATCATGTGCCTGATTCTGGCTGGTAAAGTCGGGTCGAATATCGCCTCTGAGATAGGTACCATGCGAGTAACGCAGCAGATTGATGCCTTGGAGATCATGGGCGTCAACTCTGCCAGTTACCTGATCCTTCCAAAGATTGCTGGTATGATAACCATCATGCCTTTTCTGGTCATCTTCTCCTCGGCAATGGGTATCGTAGGAGCCTACGGCACGGCCTTTATAGGCCATGTTCTCCCCCCCGATGACCTGACCATCGGCCTGCAACACGACTTCAAGTCGTGGTTCGTGTGGATGAGCATCATCAAGAGCCTGTTCTTTGCCTTCATCATTTCCAGTGTTCCAGCGTTCTTCGGCTATACGGTAGAAGGCGGCTCCGTGAATGTGGGTAAGGCCAGCACTGATGCTGTCGTATCCTCCAGTGCCCTCATCCTCGTCAGTGATGTATTCCTCACCCAACTACTCAGTTGAAATGATAGAAGTCAAGAATCTATATAAGAGTTTTGAAGACAAAGAGGTGCTGAAGGATATCAGTGCCACCTTCGAGGATGGGAAGACCAACCTCATCATCGGTCAGAGCGGCTCAGGCAAGACGGTGCTGATGAAAAACCTCGTGGGACTACTGGAGCCCACCAGTGGGCAGGTGCTCTATGACGGACGGGACTTTGTCGGAATGTCAAAACATGAGAAAGTGATGATGCGTCGCGAAATGGGCATGATATTTCAGAGCGCAGCGCTCTTTGACTCGATGACCGTGCTGGAGAACGTCATGTTTCCTCTCGACATGTTCTCGACAATGACCCTCAAGGAACGCACTCGCCGTGCCCAGGAATGCCTGGACCGTGTCAACCTGAAAGGGGCCGACGAGAAATTTCCCGGAGAGATCTCTGGTGGTATGCAGAAGCGCGTGGCCATCGCCCGTGCCATCGCACTGAATCCCAAATACCTGTTTTGCGACGAGCCCAACTCCGGACTGGACCCAAAGACCTCTTTAGTCATCGATGCCCTCCTCCACTCCATCACACAGGAATACAACATAACGACCATCATCAACACCCATGACATGAACTCCGTGATGGGTATTGGAGAGAATATCATATTCATCTATGAGGGAGAGAAAGCCTGGCAGGGTGAGAGCAGCATGATCATGGAATCAGAGGACAAACGGCTCACGGACTTTATCTTCGCCAGCGACCTGTTGAAGAACATGCGGCAGATCGTCATTGACAACGGATTAAAACTCACTACTACGAATTCTAACAGAGACCACAAATGACTACCATTCTGAAAGAAAACGGAAAGACCATCGTCAAGACAGGGCAACGCATTGACACCGCCCAGTCCGCTCAGTTCGAGGCTGATATTCAGCCCGCATTGGCAGAACATGGTGTCAATATGGAGATAGACTGTTCAGAACTCACATATATGGCCAGTTCCGGCCTGCGCATCATCCAAAAGGTCATGCGCACCGTGATGCAGCATAAGGGACAGTTCAAGATGACAAATGTGAGACCAGAGATATACAAGATTCTCAGCATGACAGGCTTCATTAAGTTCATCAAGGTAGAACAGATGAAGCAGTAAGCGTCACACCTGGCTCGTGTGATGCTTATCGTGCATATATATACATTGTCTTCAGGCGATCGCCAAAAGAAGTTCGTTCAGACCCTTTTGCAGATAATCACTAGAAGTTCCACTTTACAGCGAGCGTCGGATTAATGAAGAACGACTTGTCGCTATCCGACTTCATATTATAGACGAAATTATTGCTGATCTCTACCTCGCTACCCAGAGAGAAGTGCTCCGTGACATTGAACCAGAACTGGGGCTCGGTAAGAATGACGAGTTGTCCATGACCATCAGCCTTCTCACCCCGCCAGAAATCAATAAAACCACTGAACGTGCATCTTTTCTGGGCAAAGGTCGTGCTCCATACACCCGTCAACTGAAAACTGGGATAGGCCGATGTGTATTCATAACTCTTGAAGAAGTGTTTATACATCAACTGCACAGACCAAGTCTTGGAAAAGTCTGCGGAATGCCCATTGTAGGCCGGACCGATAAGGGCAGCATGCTGATAACTGCCAGTAACATGATACAGTCCGCCGTCGTACTCTATATGGGCCGCAACAGGAGAATTCTTGCCGAGATTGAACTCGCGTGATATCTCAGTATAGGCGCTGCGGAAGAACTTGCGACTGAGGTCGATATCGACGAAATAGTACCAAGAGCCCCATTTATCGGCCTTGAACTGCTCAAGGGTGACTGTCACTTTCTGGCGATCCGGCTGCTCATCGCCATAGATGTTACGACCAAAATCGTAATGCAATTGGATGTCCTGTGCCTGTGCGGCCATGGCCAATATGACCATCAATCCGCAAAATAGTCTTTTTTTCATATCATCAGTATTTTATATATTTTCAAAGTAATGGAGCGATATATTTCAGCACGAAGAAGGCTGAGAGGATATAAATGGTCGGTGTCAGTTGGTTGTAGCGCCCCGTACAGACAAAGACAAGCACATAGGACAGCATACCCAGCACAATACCTTCGGAGATACTGGCTGTGAACGGCATCATGAGCATGGTCACGAAACAGGGCATCGCCTCTGCAAAATCAATAAAGTCAATATGGACGATGGAGCGCAGCATCATCACACCCACCAGGAATAGAGCGCTGGTAGTTGCCGCAGCAGGGATCATCAGGAATACAGGGGAGAAGAACAGGGCTGCAAAGAACAAAAGGGCAGCGCTTAGTGAGGTGAGTCCTGTACGGCCTCCCTCCAAAATACCTGTCGTACTTTCCACGTAGGTCGTGACTGTTGATGTACCACAAAGTGCACCTACCGTCGTACCAATGGCATCTGCCATCAAGGCCTTGTTGAGGGAAGGGATCTTGCCTGTCTTCTTATCCACCATGTCTGCTCCCGTAGCAGCACCAATCAGCGTACCGATGGTGTCGAACAGGTCCATGAAGAGCAAGGTTGCCACGACAATATAATACTCGATATCAAAAGTGAGGAAGCGCGAGAAATCGATATGTAAGGCGACTGGTTCAATGGACTGTGGCATACTGAGGATGGTAAATCCCTCTGGAATCTGAGTCACACCGAGAGGGATACCGATGAGCGTCATGATAATAATGGTATAGAAGAGTGCCCCTTTGACATGAAGTGCCAGCAAGATGGCTCCCAACAGAATGCCACCTGCAGCAATCAGTGTTGTGGGAGTCCATGCTCCGAGGGCCGTCATCGTAGCATCGCTGGCGACTACGATACCACCGTTCTTCAGTCCGATAAAGGCGATGAATAAGCCTATGCCCACGGAGATGGAGTAGCGAAGATTAAGAGGAATGGCATTGACGATAGCCTCTCGAACCTTGAAAATGGTAAGTAAGATGAAGACGATACCCTCTATACAGACAGCTGCCAGTGCCTGTTGCCAGGTATATCCCATCACGATTACCAGGGTATAAGCAAAAAAGGCATTAATACCCATGCCTGATGCCAAGACAAAAGGCAACTTGGCATAGAAGGCCATGACCATCGTCGCGACGGTAGCGGCAAGGACTGTTGCAGAAAACACGGCTCCCTTGTCCATACCCGCATCACTGAGAATCAACGGGTTGACGGCAAGGATGTACGACATGGTCAGAAAGGTCGTCAGACCAGCCATCATCTCTACTCTCACAGAATGTTTTGTCGGGTCGAAGCCCAACAATGCAAGAAACTTGTTCATTTAGACTGATTATTTAAAAGGTTATACATGATATTTGCAGCATTCTCTGGTGCATTCTCTTCACCCAGGATTCGCCGTACCTCGGCATAACCATCTTGTATCTGGGCACGCCTACCATCGTCAAGTATTTTCAGCAATTCCGCCTTAATATTCTCCACGGAAAAAGTGTCAGCGACCAATTCAGTTACGACCTCACGAACTGCTATCAGATTTACCAACGACACATACTTTACATTCAGCACTCTCTGACGCATCCAACCTATTAACTTCGGCAACGGCGTTTTATAGCAAACCACTTGTGGGACACCAAAGAGCGCCGTCTCCAGTGTAGCCGTCCCACTCGTGACAAGAGCAACCTTTGCCTCAGAGAGAAGACTGTATGTCTGGTCATAAACTATTTTCACATGATGCCCGGCCAAGAACGGCTGATAATAATCCTTGTCAATAGATGGTGCCCCGGCTACCACTACTGCATACCTGTCTGAGAAATCCTCAACAGCCTTGAGCATCGGAGGCAGGTTATCTTTGATTTCCTGCTTTCTGCTTCCGCAAAGCAAGGCAATAATGGGTTTCTCCTGTGCAAGTGCGTTCTGCTGATAGAATTTCTCCCGTAGCGAAGGCCATGCCTTGCGGAACTCATCCACCTCGTTCATCGTGGGATTGCCTACATAGTGGATAGGATAGTGGTGCTTCCCTTCAAAGAAGTCCACCTCGAAGGGAAGGATGGAAAAAAGTTCATCTACATCGCGCTTGATACGCTTGATACGGTATTCCTTCCATGCCCATATCTTGGGAGAGATATAATAATAGACAGGACAGATTCGCCTTTCCTTGACAAACTTGGCGATATCCAGATTAAATCCGGGATAATCAACCAATATCACCACATCCGGCTGCCACTCCAATATATCCTGCTTGCACATTTCCATATTGTGAAGTATGGTGGGCAGATGCCTAAGGACAGGTATGAAACCCATATAGGCCATCTCCCGATAATGCTTGACCAGGGTACCGCCCACAGCCAACATCTGATCGCCCCCAAAGAATCGGAAATCCGCAGAACTGTCAGAATCTTTCAACGAATTCATCAACCGAGATGCATGGAGGTCACCCGAGGCTTCACCTGCTATAAGATAATATTTCATATTTCCCAGGATTTTATGGTCTCCAGAGCCGAGTAAGCCGTCACATCTGTCTGGGTCGGCGTGATAGCCACATAGCCGTGTGACAACGCCCAGCGGTCTGTATCCTCGGCATCGGGCTCGTCATTCGTATAATCACCAGCCATCCACCAATAGTCATAGCCACGCGGATGCCGGCACCTGACGACCTCATTTCCCCATGAGCCCTTTGACATCCTACAGACCCTCACACCCTTGTAGGGTTTACTCGCATCCCCAGAATCAGACAGAGGGAAGTTCACATTCAGACAGACACCCAGAGGGAGTCCTTCCCTCAGGACTTTTAAGACGATCCCGCATACCAAGGACCGTAATGGTTCAAAATCTGCATCCTCGCGAGAATCACAGAGGGAGAATGCTACGGAAGGAATGTATTTCATGCAGCCTTCCAGCGTTACCCCCATCGTTCCGCTATAATGGACATTGACTGACGCATTATCGCCATGGTTGATACCGCCTACCACCATGTCTGGCTTCCTCGGGACAAGTTCTGCCAGCGCCATCTTCACACAATCCACAGGCGTACCTGTACAGGACCACACTTCCAACCCTTCCCTCCGTTCCCGAAGCCGAAGCCTGAGAGGAGCCGTTGCAGAGAAGGCACAAGACATACCACTACAAGGTATTTCTGGAGCACAGACGATAATATCCCCAATGCCAATCAGCATCTCCACAAGGGCATTGATACCATTTGCCTGATAGCCGTCATCATTGGAAATAAGGAATAATGGTCGTTTAATTTCCATAAAATATCGTCATTTTGAGCGCAAAATTACAAAAAAATATGAATTATACGCTCTGTGAGACCGCTTTTTTTCAAAAAAGAATTCTGAATTATGAATAATTTCGTAACTTTGTGCCCAAATTCCTCATTTTTATTAAGATTTAGTTAGATTCAAATGGGTAAGATCATTGCTTTAGCAAACCAGAAAGGCGGTGTAGGAAAGACTACCACGACAATAAATTTGGCCGCCTCACTCGCTACATTAGAGAAGACCGTACTAGTGGTGGATGCAGACCCACAGGCCAACGCATCGAGTGGCTTGGGTGTTGACATCACGGAAGTAGAATGTTCGTTATATGAATGTATCATTAATCAGGCTGACGTACACGAAGCCGTCTATACGACCGACATAGAGGGACTGGACATCATTCCCAGCCATATCGACCTGGTGGGGGCAGAGATTGAGATGCTGAACCTGAACGACAGGGAAAAAGTCATTAAGAATCTCCTGAAACCCATCCGTCACGAATATGACTATATCCTTATTGACTGTTCTCCTTCGCTGGGCCTCATCACAGTCAACGCCCTGACAGCCGCCGACTCTGTGATTATCCCTGTACAGTGTGAGTATTTCGCGCTTGAAGGCATCAGCAAGTTGCTTAACACCATTAAGATCATAAAGAATAAGTTAAACACAAAACTGGAGATTGAAGGTTTCCTGCTGACGATGTTTGACAGTCGTCTGAGACTGGCCAACCAGATTTACGACGAAGTAAAGCGTCATTTCCAGGAACTGGTATTCAAGACTGTCATCCAGCGTAATGTCAAACTGTCCGAGGCTCCCAGTCATGGACTTCCCGTCATCCTTTATGACGCAGACTCGACAGGCAGTAAGAACCACTTGGCACTCGCCAAGGAAATCATCCACAAGAACAAATAACCATAAACTATCATGGCTGTAAAAAAGAAATATGACAGAAATGTCCTGGGCAGAGGCCTGGATAATATCGGAACAGGGAAAGGGCGAGGATTGGACGCGCTGATCGACACAGGTGACATTCAGACACAAGGCACTTCCAACTTGAGTGAAATTGCCATCGACCTCATCGAAGCAAACCCCAACCAGCCCCGTCGTGAATTTGACGAAGGAGCCCTTAAGGATCTTGCTGCCAGCATCAGCGAGATGGGCATCATCACACCTATTACCCTCCGGCAGACAACTGACGGGAAATACCAGATCATCGCTGGCGAACGCAGGTGGCGGGCTTCCCAGATGGCTGGACTTAAGACAATACCTGCATATATCAGGACTGCCGAAGATGACAATGTCATGGAAATGGCACTTGTGGAGAATATACAGCGTGAGGACCTGAATGCCATCGAGATCGCCCTTGCCTATCAGCATCTATCTGAGACGACAGGAATGACCCAGGAACGGATATCTTCACGTGTCGGCAAGAGCCGCACCTCCATCACGAATTACCTTCGTCTGCTGAAACTTCCTGCTCAGATCCAGATGGCCCTGAAGAACAAGGAGATGGACATGGGGCATGCACGCGCCCTCTTGTCCCTGGAGAGTCCATCGGCCCAACTGAAACTCTTCAAGGAACTACAGCGTAACGCCTACTCTGTACGCAAGGTGGAAGAGATGGTTCAGATTATCAAGAATGGAGAGAACATACAGTCTGCCAAAAGGACGGTGGCTCCCAGTTCGCAGTTGCCGCTAGAATACTCCATACTGAGAGACCGCCTGGCCGACCTCTTCAAAGTAAAGGTGTCCATGACATGCAACCAGCAGGGAAAAGGCAAGATCAGCATTCCCTTTGCTAATGAGGAGGAATTAGAATATGTCATGAACATCATTGACAAGATGAAAGGCTAAACGTTGAGACAGATAATATTAACATCAGCAAGGATTGTCCTGACAGTTTTCTCTCTGTTTATGGCGGGTATCACCAAGAGTACCGCCCAGACAGAGATAGACGTTGACAGCACATTCACCCTATCCATTGACAGTGCCACCATCAAGGCGACGACAGACAGTCTGATGACAGTGGTCGGAAACACTAAGAAGGATCTGAAGCCCGTCAAGGACTGGTCCACCTGGACACCCAACCCCAAAAGGGCACTATGGCTCGCATTGGTTATCCCTGGTGGTGGACAGATCTATAACAGGAAATACTGGAAGTTGCCGCTGGTCTATGGAGGTTTTATCGGTTGCATTTATGCGATGAGTTGGAACAACTCCATGTATAAGGACTACTCGCAAGCGTATCTGGACCTGATGGATGACGACCCAGGCACACAGAGTTACAACCAGTTCCTGCACCTTGGCATGCAGATTACGCCTGCCAATGCCGAGCGCTATAAGGACATCTTCAAAAAGCGAAAGGACAAATACCGCCGTTGGCGCGACCTGAGTTTCTTCGTGATGGTTGGGGTCTATGCCCTTTCGGTGATTGATGCTTACGTCGATGCCGAACTGTCCGTTTTCGACATATCCAAGGACCTGAGCCTGAGGGTAGAGCCGACCATCCTGAACAATCACACTTCAGGGAACCCAATAGACAACTCGTCCGTCGGTCTGCAGTGCAGCCTGAATTTTTAATTAAGAATAAATATAAACTAAACAATTAATATGATTAGAACGAAATTGAAAGAGGTGAGTCAGAACAGGTGGATCAAAGTCCTGATACTTTTCTTCACTTTCCAGTTTTCTCTCTGCACTTCTCCAGTAATCGCTCAAGTAGTAGATAACGCCGACATCGTGGATGATGAAGAGACGGATGATGAGGATGACATCATTGATGTCAGGGCCGAAGACGAAATCTCCGTGACTGACCAGGACGGCAACGAAGAGGTCATCGAGTTTCCTGAAGCCATGACTTACGACCTGGACAGTCTGTTGAACCTCTATATGTCCAAGACCTATCTTGGTACGCCCGGTGACTGCGAGATGAAGAATGAGAATCCCACGTTCCCCAAGGAAGTGTATATCGAACGACTACAGCGTATTCCCGCGGTGATGGAGATGACATATAATGACATCGTCCAGCGCTTCATAGACCGCTATAGCGGACGGCTGCGCTACTCGGTCAGTTATATGCTGGGAGCCCTGAATTTCTACCTGCCCATCTTCGAAGAAGCCCTGGAAGCCTATCAGGTACCCCTTGAACTGAAATATCTACCTGTCATAGAGTCTGCCCTGAACCCCAAGGCCGTCTCGCGCGCAGGGGCTGCTGGACTGTGGCAGTTCATGCCTGCCACTGGCAAGCAATATGGTTTGGAGATCAATTCCCTCGTTGACGAGCGACGCGATCCCATCAAGTCATCCTACGCAGCCGCCAGACTGCTGAGGGACTTCTATCGCATCTTTGGCGACTGGAACCTGGCCATTGCAGCCTATAACTGCGGACCAGAGAATATCAAGAAAGCCATTCACCGTGCTGGTGGAGAGAAAGACTACTGGCAACTGTACCCCTACCTGCCGGCGGAGACGCGCGGCTACGTGCCGGCATTCATTGCCGCCAATTATATCATGACCTATTACTGCGAACATAACATCTGTCCGATGAACACGACACTTCCGTTGCAGACCGACACAGTCGTTGTCAACAAGAATGTACACCTGGGACAGATAGCAGGTGCCCTTGATATTGATATTGAGCAGTTGAGGGCCTTGAACCCAGAATACCGCCGTGATATCGTACCCGGTCTGACCAAGCCTTCCACCATCAAGATGACCATCAGTGACATCGGCAATTTCCTCGACCATGAAGACTCGGTCTATAACTACCGTACCAGCGAGTTCCTGACCCACCGCACCGTGGCAGATGTAAACGACGACATCCCGACTTTTTCACGTAGCCGTAGAAGTGCCTACAGTCGAAGGAGCGGGCGCCATAGCACACGCAGTGCCCGCAATGCACGGCATGGGCGTTCTTCTCGCAGTTCAGGCGGTTCCTCGATAACAGTCAGGAAGGGACAGACCCTCTCTGAGATTGCCAAGCGTAATGGAACCACTGTGGCCAAACTGAGAAAGTTGAATGGCATCAAGGGTTCCAATATCCAGGCAGGAAAGAAACTGAGAATCAGATAACGTTGCAAAGAGAAAGGGGATAAACTATGGATGATATAGAGCAGATGACGCAGGAGGAGCAAGATGACAAACTCATCAATGATGCGTTCCAGAAACTGTTAAACGACTATCTGGCATCACGTCACAGGAAGAAGGTCGATCTGATTACCAAGGCCTTCAACTTTGCCCGTCAGGCCCACAAAGGTGTGCGCCGCCTGTCTGGAGAGCCCTATATCATGCACCCTATTGCAGTGGCACAGATCGCCTGCTCAGAGATAGGACTCGGCTCCACCAGTATCTGTTCCGCCCTACTCCATGACGTCGTGGAGGATACCGACTACACCGTTGAGGACATAGAGAACATCTTTGGCGCGAAGATTGCGCAGATTGTCGATGGTCTGACGAAGATCAGTGGTGGCATCTTTGGCGAGCAGGCCTCCGCACAGGCAGAGAACTTCAAGAAACTGCTACTCACGATGAGCGACGATATCCGCGTCATCCTCATCAAGATCTGCGACCGTCTGCACAACATGCGCACGCTGGATTCCCAGCCAGCCAACAAGCAGTATAAGATTGCTGGTGAGACACTTTATATCTATGCCCCATTAGCCAACCGCCTGGGACTAAACAAGATCAAGTCGGAACTGGAGAACCTGAGTTTTAAGTTTGAGCATCCCGACGAATATGCGGCCATTGAGTCGAAACTAAAATCGACCCGTGCCTCCCGCGACGAGTTGTTCACCCAGTTCACCAACCCCATCGAGGATGCCCTGAAACGCATGGGAATCCAGTACGAGATCAAAGAACGCGTGAAGAGTCCCTACTCCATCTGGAATAAGATGCAGAACAAGCACGTCACCTTTGAGGAAATCTACGACATCCTGGCGGTGCGCATTATCTTCACCCCCAAAGTCCGGGCGGAAGAGGTCAACGAATGTTTCAATATCTATGTCGCTATCTCAAAGATATACAAGTCCCATCCTGACCGCCTGCGCGACTGGCTGAGCCAGCCCAAGGCCAACGGATACCAGGCTCTCCATGTCACCCTCATGTCCAAACAGGGCCGTTGGATAGAGGTACAGATACGCTCTGACCGTATGGACGAGATTGCAGAACAGGGATTTGCTGCCCATTGGAAATACAAGGACGGCGTGGAAGAGGAATATACGGAGGACGAGAACGAGTTGAACGACTGGCTGCGTACCATCAAGGAGATTCTTGATGACCCGCAGCCCGATGCCATGGATTTCCTTGACACCATCAAACTGAACCTCTTCGCCTCTGAAATATTCGTATTTACGCCGAAAGGAGAGATACGCACACTGCCTGCAGGCTGTACGGCTCTCGACTTCGCATTCTCCATACACACCTTCCTTGGCAGCCATTGCATTGGTGCGAAGGTGAACCACAAACTGGTTCCACTCTCTCATAAACTGCAGAGCGGTGACCAAGTGGAGATCCTCACCTCCAAGTCGCAGCATGTCAGTCCCCAGTGGATTAATTTTGCCTCAACGGCCAAGGCCAAAGCCAAGATCCAGGCTATCCTGCGCCGCGATAACAGAGAGGTACAACGCCAGGGCGAAGAGATCCTGAACACATTCCTGCAGAAAAACGGCTTTGAACCAAATATTGCCCTGGCAAACCAACTGGCGGAATTCCACGACTACACCAAGCGCAACGAATTCCTCCAGGCCATCGGTGAGAAAATCGTCCTCTTGGGAGAGAAGGACATAGACAAACTCAACGGCAAGCAGAAAGACAGTGAGACCCAGTCTGGCTGGCGGAAATACGTGCCCTTTGTCAATAAGAAGAGAAAGGAAGATACACCCAAGCAGGAACTATTCATCGTGCCAGAGAAGTTCAACCGCAAGAAGCCGGTCTTCCTCTCTGAAGAGAACATCAACCAATATAAGTTCCTGGGCTGCTGTCACCCTATCCCCGGCGACGATGCCCTGGGCTATATCAATAATAAGAACCAGATAGAAATCCACAAGCGGGCTTGTCCTGTGGCGGCCAAACTGAAGTCAAGTTTCGGTAACCGCATCCTCGACATCAAATGGGACATGCATAAGATTCTCTTCTTCGACGCGACCATCCGCCTGGGGGGCATCGACCGCGTTGGACTGCTCAACGAGATCACGCAGATAGTCTCCTCCCAGATGAACGTCAACATCCACAAAATCATGATCACCTGTGAGGACGGCATCTTCGACGGCAGCATCGAACTGCGCGTTCACGACCGCGAGGATGTGCAGGCCATCATTACCAACCTGAAAAAGATCGCTGATCTCAAGGAAATATCAGAAATCATGTAACCAATGAAGAAATTACTACTAACACTGACCCTATTCCTTCCGCTGGTGGCTTCAGCAGCCAGCAAGTATGACAACCCAGACACCATCGTCGTCGCCCGCGACGGCACTGGCGAGTTCCGCACCATCGACGAGGCCATCGAGGTATGCCGGGCCTTCATGGACTATCACAAGGTCATCTTCGTGAAGAACGGTACCTATAAGGAAAAACTCATTATCCCCCAGTGGCTACAGCATATCGAGATTTGTGGGGAGAGCAAGGAGAAGACCATCATCACCTATGATGACCACGCCAACGTGAAGGTATTACTGGGGACAGCGGCCCCACGACTCCAGCCCATGGGCACCTTCCGCACCTACACCATGAAGATCGAGGGCAACGATATCACCCTGAAGAATCTCACCATTGAGAATAACTCTGCACGGCTGGGACAAGCCGTGGCACTCCATACAGAAGGCGACCGTCTGGTATTTGTCAATTGCCGATTCATCGGCCATCAGGACACCGTCTATACAGGCATGCCTGCCACACGGCTCTTCTTCAAGGACTGCTATATCTGTGGTACCACCGACTTTATCTTTGGCCCTTCGACGGCATGGTTTGAGAACTGTACCATCGAGAGTCTCGTCAACAGTTATATCACGGCAGCCTCCACGCCCAAGGATCAGGCATACGGGTATGTTTTCAACAAATGCCGTCTCATTGCTGCTAAGGGGGCTGATGCCGTCTATCTGGGACGTCCCTGGCGCGACTATGGCTATACCTTATTTATGGATTGTGAGATGGGGCGCCATATCCGTCCTGAGGGATGGCACCACTGGGAACAGCATCGCGAACAGACTGCCCGTTATTCTGAGTATAACAACCACGGTGAAGGGGCCGATACGAAAGCGCGTGTCAACTGGAGCCGCCAACTTTCTAAGAAAGAAGCATCCGCCATCACCCCCGAGGCCGTATTCGGCGATACCGCCTGGATACCCTAGGAGCCCTAGAACTCCTAGAACTCCTAGGAAAAAAGCCTCCCGATCGGGAGGCTTTTTTCATACTAGTGAATCCAGTTGCTTCTTCAGTGCCTGGAGGTCGGCCCTGACACTCATCAGCGACTCCATCACGTCGGCCCGTTTGTCGGCTCCATTACGATTCTGGGTCAGGATTTTCCTGGCTGCCGCCAATTTGAACCCCCGCACCTTCACGAGATTATGGATCAGCCGAATCTGCTCAATATCCTTCTCCTGATACTGACGCACCTTGGCAGGACCAGTCGTCTTGGGCTTCAGGAACGGAAACTCCTGTTCCCAGTAGCGTAGCGTACTCTCATTGAGTTCAAACATCTCTGCCACCTCCTTGATGGAGTAGTAGAGTTTCAGGTTCTTGTTCAGATTCAACGCCATAACTATAAACTGTCAACTATAAACTATCAACTATAAACTCGCCAGTTCCACCACCTTATCGATGGCAGCAGAGAGCCCGTCAGGATTCTTACCACCTGCTGAGGCGAAATGGGGCTGTCCACCGCCGCCGCCCTGCATCAGTTTGGCAGCCTCGCGCACCAACTGACCAGCATTCAGACCGTGGTCCTTCACCATATCGTCGCTGAGCATCACGTTGAGCAATGGCTTGCCGTCGAACACGGTACCCACCACGCAGACGAGACTCTCCGGATGCAGTTCGCGCACTTTGAACACCAGGTCCTTGGCGGCATTGGCCATCATCTCGAACTTCCCCGTGATCACCGTCACGCCGTTTACCTGACGGCCACGGGCCACCAGATCCTTGGCCAAGGCCTGTACGCGCTCAGCCTGGAACTGCTCGATATCCTTCTTCATGGAGTCGTGCTCCTCAATATACTTCTGAATCACGCCCTGCAGGTCCTTGGCATTGTTGAAGAACGCCTTCACGGCCTTCAGCATATCCTCCGTGGCATAGAGCAGTTCCTCACATTCCTTGCCTGTCTTGGCCTCGATACGGCGGATACCTGCTGCCACACTACTCTCAGAGATGATCTTGAAGAAGCCGATCTTACCCGTGGCCTTGGCATGGATACCACCGCAGAACTCACACGAGGGTCCGAAGCGCACCACGCGCACCTTGTCACCGTACTTCTCACCGAAGAGGGCGATGGCACCGAGTTTCTTGGCCTCGTCGAAGGGCACGTCGCGATGCTCGTCGAGGGGAATATCCTCGCGGATCATCTCGTTCACCATCCGCTCCACCTGGCGCAACTGCTCGTCGCTGACCTTCTCGAAGTGGGAGAAGTCGAAGCGCAGGGTGTCTGGCGAAACGAACGAGCCCTTCTGCTCCACATGGTCGCCCAGCACCTGCTTCAAGGCGTAGTCGAGCAGGTGGGTAGCGGTGTGGTTGGCGGCTGAAGCGTCGCGCTTATCGGTATCCACACAGGCCATGAACTGGGCTGAGGGATCCTTCGGCAACTGCTTCACGATATGCACGCTCTGGTTGTTCTCGCGCTTGGTGTCGATGATCTCGATGGTCTCGGCCTCATTGACGAGCACGCCACAGTCGCCGACCTGTCCACCCATCTCACCATAGAACGGTGTGTAGTCGAGCACCAGTTCATAGAACTCATTCTTCTTCTGCGTCACCTTGCGGTAGCGGAGGATATGGCACTCGTATTCCGTATAGTCATAGCCCACGAACTGCTGTTCGCCTGCGGCCAGTTCCACCCAGTCGCTGTTCTCGACGGCGGCAGCGTTGCGGGCGCGCTCCTTCTGCTTCTGCATCTCCACGTCAAACTGCGCCTCGTTCACGGTAAAGCCGTTCTCGCGACAGATCAGTTCCGTCAGGTCGAGCGGGAATCCGTAGGTATCGAAGAGGCGGAAGGCCTGTACGCCATCCAACTCCTTCTCTCCCTTGCTCCTCATCTCCTCCATGGCCTTGTCGAGCAGGGAGATACCCTTGTCGAGCGTACGGAGGAAGGCATCTTCCTCTTCCTTCATCACCTTGGAGATGAGTTGCTGCTGCGCCTTCAGTTCGGGGAAGGCATCACCCATCTCATGCACCAGCGTGGGCACGAGTTTATAGAGGAACGACTCCTTCTGTCCGAGGAACGTATAGGCGTAGCGCACGGCACGGCGCAGGATGCGGCGGATCACGTAACCAGCCTTCGCATTCGAGGGCAACTGTCCGTCGGCGATCGAGAACGAGACGGCACGCAGGTGGTCGGCGCATACACGCATGGCCACGTTGATGTCGTCCTGTTCCTTACCGACCTCACCATCCTCAAAGGTGGTGTATTTCAGGCCTGTGATCTGCTCCTCGGCCTTGATGATCGGCTGGAAGATATCGGTATCATAGTTGGAGTGCTTGCCCTGCAGCATGCGGACGAGGCGCTCGAAGCCCATGCCCGTGTCGATCACGTTCATCGAGAGTTTCTCCAGCGAGCCGTCAGCCCTACGGTTGAACTGCATGAACACCAGGTTCCATATCTCAATCACCTGGGGATCGTCCTTGTTCACCAGGTCGCGGCCACTGATACCACTGGCCTTGCGCTGCTCAGGGGTACGGCTATCGACGTGGATCTCCGAGCAGGGTCCGCAGGGACCCGTATCGCCCATCTCCCAGAAGTTGTCGTGCTTATTACCGTTGATGATATGATCCTCAGGCACGTGCTTCGCCCAGTAGCGGGCAGCCTCGTCGTCGCGAGGGATATTCTCTTCGGGCGAGCCCTCGAACACCGTCACGTAGAGGTCGGCAGGGTTCAGTTTCAGCACATCCACCAGATACTCCCACGCCATGTCGATGGCGCCCTCCTTGAAGTAGTCGCCAAACGACCAGTTGCCGAGCATCTCGAACATGGTGTGGTGGTACGTGTCGTGGCCCACCTCCTCCAGGTCGTTGTGCTTGCCGCTGACACGGAGGCACTTCTGCGTGTCGGCCCTGCGGCGCGGCTCTGGGTCGCGGGTGCCGAGGATGATATCTTTCCACTGGTTCATACCAGCGTTAGTGAACATCAGTGTGGGGTCGTCCTTAATCACCATCGGTGCAGAGGGCACGATGGCATGCTGCTTCGACTCGAAGAATTTCTTGAATGAGTCGCGAATTTCGTTTGCTGTCATTGTCGTATGTATCCTTTTTGTAATTGAGTGCAAAATTACACATTATTTTCGAAACCGCCAAAATTTACCTTATAAAAACATTGAAATCATATCCAAGACCCCTTTCAGCCGCAAGCCAACTGGCTGATTCACAGAGCATTACGCTGAAAGGACTTTTTCGCGGCCCAGCAAAGGGGGATATACCCTATTCCAGAGGAGCCACAGCCTATCCCTGAGGAGGCGATCTATCGATATTTAATGCCGCTTTATAATCATCTGACAATTGTCAAACGTTCGTTTGACAATTGTCAGATGATAGACAACAGCCATCGGAAGAGCAAGATAACCCGCGCTATCTCCTTTCAGCGCAATGCGCTCACTATCAGAGAGATATCTCCTGGCTGAAAGGATTTTCTCTAGGGATTCTAGGTGTTCTAGGGGCCCTAGGACTCCTAGGATGCCTAGGATACCTAGGATACCTAGGACTAGAAAAAAATCCCCAAAAAACTTGCGCAATCGAAAATAAAGCGCTATCTTTGCGCCAACTAATTTTAAATCGCATCACACTATGGAAGATTATCATCCTAACAACATCCTCCGCAAGCAAAGGAATTGGAACACCCTGCATTTCTATCAGAAAACCCAAGTGCTCTACCAACTGACATTCGACTTTACTGCCCGTTACCTGAAAAGGGGCGATCGCACCATCGACCAGATGGTACAGGCAGCCCGATCGGGGAAACAAAACATCGTAGAAGGGATGGCTGACGGTGTCACCTCTTCTGAGATGGAAATAAAATTGCTGAATGTGAGCAGAGTCATCCCCGATATGAGCAGATGTGCAAGTTTTGCAGGCACCACAACAAACTGGAGGATTATCAGCGCTACTTCGCAATCTGGTCAGACGAGGAGTTGGCTAACGTGGCCCTGTCTCTCTGCCATTTCACAGACAAGATGATGACCTCATACGAGAAGAGACTGGAAAAGGAGTTTGTCGAGAACGGCGGGATCAAGGAACGGATGACTGCAGCCCGCCTCGGCTATCGCACCAACCAGAGGGAAGAAATCCAGCGGCTGCAAGAAGAGATTCGGCGTCTCAAGCAGGAACTGGCCGCCCTCAAGGACAGAGACTAGGGGGCTAGAGATTCTAGGGGGACTAGGTAGCCTAGGGCTCCTAGGATTCCTAGAATCCCTAGATAAAAAAACTTAATTCCTCGTTATTCTCGCTGAAAATGCTTACCTTTGCACCACACTAAAGACCAGCCAACAGAATGGACGACGAGATAAAAGACGATGAAATCCTCGAACAGCAGGAGTCGGAAGGGGCACTGGACACAGCAGACGCTGAGGAGGGCCACTCCGACTATAAACCCGTGAACCGCTTCGATGCCGCTGCCGTGCACCACCTCTCGGGCATGTACCAGAACTGGTTTCTGGACTATGCCTCGTACGTAATCCTGGAGCGCGCCGTGCCCCACCTGGGCGACGGCCTGAAGCCCGTACAGCGACGCATCCTCCACTCGATGAAGCGCATGGACGACGGCAGATACAACAAGGTGGCGAACATCGTGGGACACACCATGCAGTTCCACCCGCACGGCGACGCCTCCATCGGCGACGCCCTCGTGCAGATGGGACAGAAGGACCTGCTCATCGATACCCAGGGTAACTGGGGAAACATCCTCACCGGCTCCTCTGCCGCCGCCCCGCGATACATCGAGGCACGCCTGTCGAAGTTCGCCCTCGACACGGTGTTCAACCCCAAGACCACGGAGTGGAAGATGTCGTACGACGGCCGTAACAAGGAGCCCATCACGCTGCCCGTGAAGTTCCCGTTGCTGTTGGCGCAGGGCGCCGAGGGCATCGCCGTGGGACTGTCGTCGAAGATCCTGCCCCACAACTTCTGCGAGATCTGCGACGCTGCCATCAGTTACCTCCACGACCAGGATTTCAGGCTCTATCCCGACTTCCCCACGGCAGGCTCCATCGACGTGAGCAAGTACAACGACGGACAGCGGGGCGGTGTGGTCAAGGTGCGCGCGAAGATCGAGAAGATCGACCAGAAGACGCTCGTCATCCGCGAGATACCCTTCTCCAAGACCTCCGAGACCCTGCAGGACTCGATTGTGAAGGCCATCGAGAAGGGTAAGATCAAGGCGCGTAAGGTGGAAGACCTCACGGCTGCCAGCGTGGAGATACAGGTGCATCTCGCCCCAGGTGTCTCCAGCGACAAGACCATCGACGCCCTCTATGCCTTCACCGACTGCGAGATCAATATCTCGCCCAACTGCTGCGTCATCGAGGACAACAAGCCTAAGTTCCTCACCATCAGCGACGTGCTCCGCCACAGTGTGGATCGTACGAAAGACCTCATCCGCCAGGAACTGGAGATACGCAAGGACGAACTCCTGGAACAACTGCATTTCCAGTCGCTGGAGAAGATATTCATCGAGGAGCGCATCTATAAGGACAAGAAGTTCGAGCAGGCACCCAATGTCGATGCCGTCTGCGAGCATATCGACGAGCGCCTGACGCCCTACTACCCCACCCTGGTGCGCGAAGTGACGAAGGACGACATCCTCAAACTGCTGGAGATCAAGATGCAGCGCATCCTGAAGTTCAACAAGGACAAGGCCGACGAACTCATGGCCCGCATCAAGGCGGAGATCGAGGAGATCGACCGCGACCTGGCCAACCTGACGGAAGTGACGGCCAACTGGTTCCAGTTCCTCAAGGACAAGTACGGCAAGGACCACCCGCGGCTGACGGAGATCCGCAACTTCGACACCATCGACTCCGCAAAGGTGGCCGAGGCCAACCAGAAACTCTATATCAACCGCACTGACGGTTTCATCGGCACAGGGCTGAAGAAGGACGAGTTCGTGTGCAACTGCTCCGACCTCGACGACATCATCATCTTCTACAAGGACGGCAAGTACAAGGTGATCCGCGTGGCGGAGAAGATCTTCGTGGGCAAGAATGTGCTCTACCTCAACGTCTTCAAGAAGAACGACTCGCGCACGATCTACAATGTGGTCTATCGCGACGGCAAGAAAGGCTGGTACTTCATCAAGCGCTTCAACGTGACGTCGATGACCCGCGACAAGGAGTACGACCTCACCCAAGGGACACCAGGCTCGAAGATCATGTACTTCACAGCCAACCCCAACGGTGAGGCGGAGGTCATCAAGGTGACCCTCGACCCCAACCCGAAACTGAAGAAGATATTCATCGACAAGGACTTCTCGGAGGTGATCATCAAGGGGCGCGCCTCGAAAGGCAACCTCCTGACGAAGAACAGCGTGCACCGTATCGGTCTGAAGAGCCACGGCCACTCCACGCTGGGCGGCCGCAAGGTGTGGTACGACCCCGACGTGAGGCGCCTGAACTACGACGAGCACGGCCAACTGCTGGGTGAGTTCTACGACGAAGACCAGATTCTCGTGGTGCTGAAGAACGGCGACTGCTACCTGTCGGACTTCGACCTGAACAACCACTACGAGGACAATATCCTGCGCATCGAGAAATACGACAGCAACAAGGTCTGGACGGCCATCCTCTACGATGCCGACAATCAGGGCTACCCCTATATCAAGCGCTTCCTGATGGACGCTACGAAGAAGAAGCAGAACTGGCTCTCGGAGAACCCCTCCTCACTACTCATCCTGCTGACGGACACCCCCTACCCGCGCATCCAGATGACCTACGGCGGTGCCGATGCCTTCCGCGGCACGGAGGAGATCGACGCAGAGCAGTTTATCACCGTGAAAGGCTATAAGGCCAAGGGCAAGCGCCTCACCACATACGCCATCGAAGCCATCGAAGAACTGGAGCCGACCAGATTCCCCGAGGTCTCCGAGGACTCTGAGTCATCCGACTCCTCTGAGTTCACAGAGGAAGAAGACCTCGACCCCGATGCAGGAAAGAGCGAGCAGCAGGTGCGCGACGAACTCACTGGACAGTTAAGACTATTCGACGATGAGGAATAAGATTCTAGTTACCCTAGGACGCCTAGGGGCCCTAGGATACCTAGGACTCCTAGCCCCCTTAGCAGCGGCAGCCCAGGAGACCACAGCCACCCATCACCTCGGCATCGGTGGCACCAATATCCTCGACACCTATATCTCCCAGGAGAAATACAAGGGCACAGGACTCACCTATTTATATATGCGCGAGCGCGCGAGGCCAGAAAAGCAGTGGAACAGCGTCATCGAGCATGAGATCGACCTCTCCAGGGTGAAAGACCGTAGCGGGAACTCCAGCGAGATAGAGGCCGGTTACAACCTCTACTGGGGGCGCTACCGCAACTGGCACCTCCTCGACGACCGCCTGCGGCTCCAGGCTGGCGGACTGCTCAACGCCAACCTGGGCTTCATCTACAACATGACCACCTCCAACAACCCCGCACAGGCCAGGGTCGGCCTGAACATCATGCCGTCGGCCATCGCCACCTACGACTTCAGCCTGTGGAAGAAACAGTTTGTCGTCCGCTATGAGATCAACCTGCCACTCGTGGGCGTGATGTTCTCACCCAACTACGGACAGTCGTACTACGAGATATTCTCACTGGGCAACTACGACCACAACATCGTGCCGACCACCTTCATCAGCGCGCCCAACTTCCGCCAGTTGCTGACGCTCGACTGGCGCGCCAGCGACAAGTACTCCCTCCGTATCGGCTACCTGGGCAACTACCAGCAGGCCTCAGTCAATAACCTGAAGCAGCACGTCTATGTCCATCGCTTCCTGATAGGCATCGTACGCAGCCTCAATATCAGTCAACGACCATGAAGAAACTGGCTAAACTATTACAACTAGTATTTCTAGGATACATAGCCCTCCTGCTGGGCTCCTGCGTCGATGAGGAATCCTACCCCGACACCACGCAAGGCAACTTCGAGGCCCTGTGGCGCATCATCGATGAGCACTACTGTTTCTTCGACTACAAGCAGCAGGCTTACGGCCTCGACTGGCAACAGGCCTATAATATATATAAGGTGCGCTCGAGAGGCAATCTGAACAGTTACCAACTCTTCGAGGTACTGACAGACATGCTCTCACAGTTGCGCGACGGTCATGTGAACCTCTATGCCACCTTCGACAACGGGCGCTACTGGAAATGGCACGAAGACTATCCCACCAACTTCAGCGACACGCTGCAGCGCCGCTACCTCGGCACCGACTACCATATCGCGGCGGGCATGGCCTACCGCATCCTCGACGACAACATAGGCTATCTCTACGTAGGGTCCTTCGCCAATAGCATCGGAGAGAGTGCCCTCGACGAGATCATCACTCATTTCGCCTTCTGCAACGGTCTGATTGTCGATATCCGCAGCAATGGCGGTGGCAGCCTCACCTCAGCGGAGACACTGGCAGCACGATTCTGTCAGGAAAAAACACTGACGGGCTACATCCAGCACAAGACAGGCAAGGGCCACAACGACTTCTCTGAGATGGAGCCCCAGTATATGGAACCTTCGGCACGCCTGCGCTGGCACAAGCCAGTCGCCGTACTCACCAACAGAGGCGTCTATTCCGCTGCCAACGACTTCGTGAAGTGCATGAAGTGCTTCCCGCAGGTATCGACAGTGGGCGACCAGACGGGAGGCGGATCAGGCCTGCCCTTCACCTCCACCCTGCCCAACGGATGGACAGTACGATTCTCAGCCTGCCCGTCGTACGACCGTAACCGCCAGCAGATAGAGTTCGGCATCGCCCCCGACCACCTCGTCAACCAGAGCGAAGAAGATTTTCGTCAAGGAAAAGACACTATCATAGAATTTGCACGTAAACTTTTGGTGGAATGAAAAATAATTAGTAACTTTGCCGCCGTTTTGAGAGACAAACTGAATTAGAAAGCGAAGAAAAGCGCCTGTGGCGGAATTGGTAGACGCGCTAGACTTAGGATCTAGTGTCTCGCGACGTGCAGGTTCGAGTCCTGTCAGGCGCACATAAAGGCAAAAATGTGCATAAAAGAGCCCGAAAACCATAGTAAATAGGGAAAAAGGGCATAAAATTGAGGTTTTTGATAAAAAAAATTAAAATTTTCTTGCACAATTAAAAATTATTGCCTACTTTTGTCACCGATTTATATAAATTATCGCGAGTAAAAAATAGATATATCATAAGTTTAATTGTTTAATTATAATTTTTAAGTTCAAATGAAAAAGAAAATTATTAATGGTATTTTGATGGTAGCATTGCTTTTTGCTGCCACAACATCATTTGTTTCTTGCAAGGACAACGTGGACGACGAGTTAGTCGCTGTTTATGCACAACTTGCAAAGCAGAAGGCTGATCTGCAGGCGCAGATTGACAGTTATCAGACTCAGATTGACGCACTGAAGCAAAAGGATCAACTTCAGGATGCTGCTATTGACAATCTGCAGGATCAGATTGACGATCTTCAGGATCAGTTGGATGCAATCAATTCTCAGATTGCCGAGCAGTCTGCTGCTATCGACGAAATCAAGAACAGACTTGACGATGTTGAGACCGACATTGACCAACTTGGTGAAGCCATCGACAACCTTGAGGCTCGAGTGGGCGAGATTGAAAAGGCAATTGAAGAGATGAACAAACAAATCACTGGCATCAAGATCAACCAGACCATCAACAATGTGACTGGAACAATCAACCTGCCTGGTGGTATGCTGAATCTCAACGCCCTGGCTGCTTTCTATGGCGAGAACGTGATGGGTCTCACCGAGTTCCCAACTTCTAAGTTCGCTGACAACCACATCTACGAGGACAATCAGTTGACAGCCGATGAGGTTGCTCCCGCTGCCGGACAGCAGTACACCTTCAACACTGATGGTTACATCACAGAGAAGCATAACAATGCTGGTATGCTGTTCTTCACTGTTCAGGCTCTCGACCAGGACAACTTCGACATCAGCGAATATACGCTGACCGCTCAGAACAGCCTGGGTATGACCACTCCTATCACCTTCACAGACGTGAAGCCTTCTAGTTACCTGATTCAGCCAGGTGTCTTCAAGAGTGCATACGTTGACTCTGATCCCGACCTGAATGGCGATCCTACCTTCTTCCAGGCTCGCGCACATATCGCCGAGAGCGATCTTGAGGCTTCTAAGTTCAATGTTAACAAGTTCATCAACCTGAAGGAGTTCGTTAACTCTGACTTCAAGAACATGGTTAACGACATCAAGGCTGCCAAGGGTACAAAGGCTAAGGTTAAGGCTGTTGTTAAGGTTGCTTCTAAGTTCTTGGCAAACATCTACAGCGGCAACATGAGTGGTGACAACAAGGATATCAAGAATCCTTCATGGTCAGATCACAAACTCGTACTGAGCAAGGAAGTTGACGGCGTAGTTGTTAGCAAGACTGCTCTTGACTACGACCTCGCAGTGAGCGCTGTTCAGCCTCTGTCTTACAACTCATTCTGGGCATACGAGAATGGTGTGAAGAAGATGGATCTCGACTTGGTTGAGGCTGCTGTGGCTAAACTTGCTAAGAAAGTGAAGGCTGTTCTTCCTTCTATCGGTAGCACTACATTCCCCGAACTGAAGGAGATTTCTGCTGATGGTCTGAACGCTTACGTATGGGCTGTTGACAACAATAGCGGTGACTACACAACAGGTGCATGGGTTGAACTTCCTGCTCAGATTATTGATGCTATCAACAACGGTCTGCAGATTGAGGATTTGAACACTGCTCTGCAGAATGTAAGCAAGACTGCTGATCTCGGCACTACAGTTGACAAACTTGAGGCTCGCTTCAACAATTACATCGAGGCATTTGGTAACAAGGTAGTTGCTGCTCTGAACAAGCACATGCTGACTCGTGCCATCACACCGTTCGTACTTTACAATGGTGCCAATGGTATCAACCGTCTGGTTACTGGTATGACCTTCAAGCCTGGTACAATGCAGATCAACGTTACTTCTCCGACTGAGGAACTCATCTGTCCCGCATACGCTAAGTACGTTGCTGTATTCAAGGATGGCAAGGCTACAGAGGCTTACGTTACTCCTGGTAGCACTCAGAGGTTCAACCTCAACCTGACTCAGCCAGGTAACTACAAGATCGTTGTAAGTTGCTGCGACTACTTCGGCTACATCGTGAACAAGAGATTTGAGGTTACTGTTGAGTAAAAGACAGTCGAGTGAGTAATTAACATTTGCGAATAAAAAAACATAAGTAACAGATATGAAAATGAAGAAAGCAATATTGTCTTGCCTGATGCTGGTGGCTGGTCTATCAGTATCTGCTCAGGAGCAGAAGGGCACGACAGAATACATCTTCGAGCCGAACTGGTACGTCCAGGTCCAGGGCGGTGCACGTTACACCACTGGTGAGACGGATTTCGGTAAACTCATTTCACCCACTGTACAGATTGCTGCTGGTTACAACTTCAACAAGGCACTTGGTGCTCGCTTGGGTGTAAACTTCTGGCAGAGCAAGGGTGGATATGATATCAAGGGTAATGATGCATTCGCTGCATATAAGACAGATTATAAGTTCACTTCTATCGCTCCTGCTTTGGATCTGACACTGAATCTGGCTAACCTGATCAACGGCATTCCTACAAAATGGGAATATGGTGTGTTCGCTGGTGTTGGTCTGAACATCCGTTCTGCTGCCAGCGATGAGGTTAAGTCCATCGCAAACTACGTCAATCAGTTTGAAGGCTTTACTCCAATGCCTGATGACTACACAAAGTCTGGCGTGTTCGTAACTGGTCGTGCTGGTGCCTTCGTGAACTACTTCGTAACTGAGCAACTCAGCCTTGGTCTTGAGGTCAATGGCAACCTGCTGAGCGACAAGTTCAACTACAAGAAGGCTGGTAACCCCGATTCATACTTCAATGCCCTCCTCGGCATCAAGTATCACTTCGGTCCTACCTACACCACGAAGTTCATCCCCGCTCCAGAGCCACAGATCGAGTATGTTGAGAAAGTGGTTGAGAAGATTGTTGAGGTTCCTGCTCCTGCACCTGTCATCGAGCCGCTCCGTCGTGATATCTTCTTCCTGATCAACAAGTACAACATCCGCGAGAGCGAAGAGCAGAAGGTGAAGGATGTAGTTGACTACATGCGTCAGAACCAGACTGCAAAGGTTCAGGTAACTGGCTATGCAGATGCTGGTACTGGTAATGACAAGATCAACGACCGTCTCGCTGCCCAGCGTGCTGACGCTGTTGTGAAGATGCTGACCAACAAGTATGGTATTCCTGCTGACCGCATCAGTTACGACAGCAAGGGTTCACGTGTACAGCCGTTCGCTGACAACGACAGCAACCGTGTAACCATCTGTATCGCTGAGGTTGAGAAATAATCTTAATAGACACTATTAAGGACTCTATAAAGCCCGGTCCCAAAATGGGGCTGGGCTTTTCACATAATAATAAAAAAAAAGGAACAATGAAGAAAACACTTGGTTTACTACTACTATCGGCCTGCTTCGCATACAATGCACAGGCACAGTTGGCTAGAGGGTTTTACAGGATACAAAACACTTATACAAACCGTTATATCAGTCTCACGGACAACGATCCTGCTAACTATCCAGTAAGTGCAGCAAACATTACTATGCCTGGTATCAAGACAATCAAGCCAGGAGAAGCCGTCTATACGAATCCTTCAACGATTTACTTAATATATAATGTTGGTGGCACACAGTACGATATGGAAGCCCAGGGTACCAGCATCCACTACATTACAGGCGGTAAAATGTATATCAATCTGGACCTGCAGAGCGACGGTAGTTATCAGGCATACGGAACCTATAGTGGTATCAGTGCCTGGTTGGCAGATGACTCAGAGCAAGATGTCGATGAGTCCTTTCTGAAGAACAGAAGTTCTAAGACCCGTAACTGGTGGGCTCGCCCCGTGGATACAGCCAACGAATACCTGGGCATCAAGCCTGACGTAGAGGTTGATGGCAAATACTATGGTACCATCTATGCCAGTTTCCCATTCAAACTGGTATCAGGCGGCATGAAGGCCTACTGCGTGACAGAGGCAGCAGGAAGCGGCTTCAAGATGGAGGAGATTTCTGGTGTCATCCCAGCCTTAACGCCTGTAATCGTTGAGTGCAGTTCAAACAGTCCTGCTGAAAACAAGATCCTGCCTGTCGAAGATGGCAGCGAACTTGGCAAGACCAACAAACTGTACGGAGCACTTTGTGCCCGCGTGTCTCCAAAATACAGGAACGTTGTTCAATACGATGCCACAACAATGCGCACCATAGGCAAATCAGACGGAAAACTTGCCTTTGTCAAGGCAAGCGGATCCGACTTGGTGGCAAGTCTATACCTCAGGGCTAATAAGGCATACCTGCTTGTACCCAATGATGCTGCCAGCACACTGGTATTAAACGGTAATATGGATACAGGCATCAACGATGTGAAATATGAAAATACTACCAATAACCGTTGGTATTCTCTTGACGGACGTGAATTGAAATCCGAGCCAACCAAGAAGGGTATCTATATCAAGAACGGCAAAAAGGTCATCGTTAAATAGCAAAAATAAAGCCCGCCAATCGGCGGGCTTTATTTTTGCTTAAAAGATTGTCTTCGTCAGACGAAAACTAAGAACTGGAAAAACTTTGAAGGCACTAAAGACATCCACATAGGAGCCTATCTTACCACCAATATCCTCAAGATCATCTGTCAGATTTATACCATCGTGAACATAAAGTTCTGGAGTTCCACCCCAAAACATGGCTCCACAGTCAAACGACACCTTCCAGTCGTCACGATTCTTTATCAACCGACCGCCGTAACCAAAGCCGAGATATGGCTTAAAACTGTTCGACTCAGCAGTTACGTGCACCATACTATCATCACCAGGCTCTACGATATAAGGCTCACCAGCATGATGCTCAACACCATTAGCATCTACTACATCATGCTTAAACTTACCTAATGAGAAACCAAGACGACCATATTGCTTAATCTTATCATAAATAATTTGTTGATCCTCAGGGTTGAGACTCATGCCTGCATACTTAGAATCAATCTGTCCAAGGTCGATCAATGGCTCATTGGCCACAGCCTTCTTGTACATCGTATTATAGATACCTACAGAAAGCAGCGACACCATTGACTCCGTAGAGTTATCAGCGTATGCAAAACGGGAAGGTCCCCAATAAAAACCACCTGTGAAGTGCCAGTGTTTGTTTTCTTTAAAAGGAAAGACATCAACAAGCAACTTGAAATTATTAATGGTCGGCTTACCTATCATATCAGCGTGGTCGTCCACATCATAACCTGTAAACTGATACAGGAACTCTTTCATCTTGTCGAAAGATGTCTCCACACGGTTGCCATCCGAATCATACTGCCGGGCTGGTTGACCACCAATGGTCAGGTCAAACGTCATCTTCTTTTCAAAACGGGGCATAAACTCATAACCGGCACGGAGTTGAACATATTCGCCGATAGGAGAAGCCACGTCGATACCGATACCAGTTGTTCCTGCAGTCACAGAAACATCCAAATGCTGGAATATGTTATTCTGCTTCCAATATTTGAATACAGAAATATATTCCGAACTATCCTTTTCGTTCAGGAGCCGAATGCTGGACGAATTCTTTGTCTGTGCGCCGACAGACAGTGCCACACAAGCCGTAATGGCCATAAAAACGATTCTTTTCATATCATTATCCTTATGTAACTATCTCAGAAAATATTCTTGATGATTCTCACGCTAATATTTGGGAAGGCCTTCAACTTAGTGATAAAATTGACATAGTCGCCCATATCCCCAGGTATATCATTGACATCATCAGCAAGGTTCACACCGTCAGGCGTGACGATAGAAGGAGTACCGCCCCAGAACATGAGTCCACCAGTAATGGCAAATTTAAAGTCATCACGCTTCTTCAGCAGGTTAGCCTCATAGCCGATACCCAGATAGGGCTTAAAGGCATTAGTCTTTACAGAAATGTCAATCGCACCTTTGTCACCTGGTGTCATCTTGTAGGCCTCACCGCTCTTAATAAGTACCTGAGTCCCATCGGCACTCCTGACATCAGCAGCATAGACGCCCATCGGGAATCCTGCTCTGCCGTATGACTTCAGGATATCTGTCTCGGGTGCCGAATCATACATCTTATTATAGGCACTGACGCCCATTAAGGTGGATGTAGAACCGCTATTGTGTTCAATCTTGGCAAACTGTGATGATCCTATATAGAAGCCAACAGTGAAATGCAGTTTTTTGTTGCCAGACAAAGGAAAGACATCCACTAAGAACTTGAAGTTGTTCATCGTCAGACGACTTGTCATGTCAATATAAGGCTGCATATCGTAACCGAATTGTTTATATATCAAGTCACTAACATGGGTATAATTAGTCTCAATACGATTCCGGTTCTCATCATACTGAAGTGATTTTTCGTTGCCAACCATCAGTTCGGCAGATATACTCTTCTTGAAATGTGGCATAAACTCATATCCCGCCCTCACCTGTGCAAATTCACAGATGGGCATTGCTATATCAATACCAATACCCGATGTCCCGACCGACAATGAAAGATCCAAATGATCAAAGGCATTACCTGGATGCCAATAGCCGGCGGTAATCTTCTCAGGACGTTTCATCGTTGAAGCAGGAATATACTGAGAATAGGCTGTATGCACTGATAAGACAGCCACCAGTATCACCAGACCTCTTTGTATTCCAAATCCTTTCATCTCTTTATCTTTAAGTTTAGTCTATCTCATACGCCAATGTCCCTCCCTTTCCACCATCGGCACCACGATCTCCTCATTCGTGGAATCACCGAAACAGAGTGTCAGGAACACGTTGATATATTTCTGCAGACTGTCCGTATGGGCCTGCACTATTCTCACCTCGCGAATGCCGCCATGAGACTCCTGCTGATCTACTATAAACTGACGATAGTTGTCAAGCAACTGAGCACTGTAGGAAGCAGTTCCTCCGGATATCGTGATTCCCGCAGACTCAGACTGATCGACACCCTCCAGAAATTTCTCATACTCACCATGTATCAGATGATCATAATAACCTTTGGCAGCCAGGGAAGCCATCTCCTCTGGAGTAGGCGTCCCACAGGATGCCAGGCACAGGAGGGATAGCACCAAGGCGGCTATGTTTCCAAGGATTCCAATGAGTGATCTGTCTGCCTTCTTGTTCATTTCTGACGGATAAACACATTGATTGGAGAGCCTGTAAGCGTCCAGTTTTCCCGTATTTTATTCTCCAGGAAGCGCTTATAGGGCTCTTTCACATATTGTGGCAGATTGGCATAGAACACGAAGGTAGGAATCTGAGTGTCTGGCACCTGCGCCACATATTTAATCTTAATATATTTTCCTTTCACAGATGGGGGCGGATACGCCTCAATCAGAGGCAGCATCACCTCGTTAAGTTTTGACGTGCCAATCTTCGCCTTACGATGCAGATACACATCCTTAGCAGTCTCCAACACCTTGAAGATTCGTTGCTTGGTGAGTGCAGATCCGAAGATGATAGGGAAATCGACAAATGGTGCCATGCGCTCACGAATGGCGTTGGTGAAGGTATCGATGACCTTCTGTGACTTGTCCTCCACCAGATCCCATTTGTTGACAACAACCACTAACGACTTGTTATTCTTCTGTATTAATTGGAAAATGTTCATATCCTGTGCCTCAATGCCGCGAGTAGCATCAATCATCAAGATACAGACATCACTATTCTCTATGGCGCGGATAGAGCGCATCACGGAATAAAACTCCAAATCCTCGGTCACCTTGTTCTTACGCCGGATTCCAGCCGTATCAACAAGGTAGAAGTCGAAACCAAACTTATCATAGCGGGTATAGACACTATCGCGTGTCGTGCCAGCAATATCCGTCACAATATGACGGTCCTCTCCAATAAAGGCATTGATAAGACTCGATTTTCCTGCATTCGGACGGCCGACTACAGCAAAACGGGGAATACCTTCCTCTGCCACGTCGTTTTTCTGTTCAGGCAATGCCTCCAGCACTTTGTCGAGCAGATCACCTGTACCACTACCAGTAGCAGCACTGATAGGCAAAGGATCACCTAAGCCTAATTTATAGAACTCATACTGATCATAGAGATCCTTACCATCATCGGCCTTGTTGACAACGAGCAATACAGGCAACTTGGCCTTACGTAGTATTTGCGCCACATCAAGATCCAGGTCAGTCACCCCATTGGAGATGTCACAGAGAAAGAGCACGAGATCAGCCTCCTCCGTAGCGATGACTACTTGCTTCCGAATTTCCTCCTCAAATATATCATCAGAGTTTACAACCCAGCCGCCTGTATCTACGACAGAGAACTCCTGCCCGTTCCATTCGCACTTACCGTACTGACGGTCACGAGTGGTACCAGCCTCGTTGCTGACAATCGCCTGGCGACTTTTTGTCAAACGGTTGAACAAGGTTGATTTGCCCACATTCGGGCGCCCTACTATCGCTACTAGATTTGCCATATTTCCTTTTATTTACTAGTTACTAGGAATCCAAGGCCTCGCAGGATGCCTCGGTCTCCTTGGGATTATCCTAGGTTATATCCAAAATTATCCAGTTCTCGTTCTGAACTGCGCCAGTCTTTATCAACTTTCACAAAGGTCTCCAGATAGATGGCCTTATCGAAGAATTTCTCCAGCGCCTTGCGGGCCTCTGTCGATACTTTCTTCAACGCAACACCCTGATGACCGATGATGATACCCTTCTGCGATTCACGCTCCACATATATAACGACATTGATGTGGATATTCTTATCCGTCTCCTTGAACTGCTCCACAACCACCTCTACACTATAGGGGATCTCCTTATCATAATAGAGCAAAATCTTCTCCCTGATGATCTCAGAAACGAAGAAACGCGCTGGCTTATCTGTCAACTGATCCTTGTCAAAATAGGCTGGGCTCTCGGGAAGTAGTTCCTGAATGCGCTTCAATAGTATATCCACGCCAAACTTGTTCTTAGCCGAGATGGGGAGTATTTCTGCCTTTGGCAAGAGATCATGCCAATGTTCGACGATATGGGTCAACCTGGCCTGGCTTGAAATGGCTGAACGACTAGTGTTACTAGTATCATCAGCCAACTCATCAATTTTATTGATGAGCAGGATCACGGGAATATCCATCTGCTGAACTTTCCCGAGGAAGTCCATGTTCTTCTCAGGATTCTCCACCACATCGGTCACATAAAGTAGAATATCCGCATCCTGTAATGCTGATTCAGAGAAAGCAAGCATGGACTCTTGCAACTTGTAATTCGGCTTCAATACACCTGGCGTATCAGAGAAGACGATTTGCATCTCTGGCTTATTCACTATGCCCATGATACGATGTCGGGTGGTCTGAGCCTTGAATGTAGCAATAGAAATACGCTCACCAACCAACTGGTTCATGAGCGTACTTTTTCCTACGTTGGGATTTCCAACGATATTGACGAATCCGGCCTTATGCACACTATTCACGTTTCAATATTCATTTTTCACTCCCATCGTATGCCCATTTCAGATAGGACGCACCATGAACAAATCCAGCACCGAAGGCTGTGAGAATCATATTGTCGCCTTTTTTGAGCCTACTCTCGTAGTCCCAGATGGCGAGCGGTATGGTCGCAGCACTCGTGTTACCGTAGTTCTCGATGTTTACCATCACCTGCTCCATCGGCAGTTCCAATCGTTTGGCTACCGCTTCAATGATACGCATATTAGCCTGATGGGGAACCACCCACTGGATATTGTCCTTGTTCAGTCCGTTGCGTTCTGCTACCAGCACACAGTCATTGCTCATGCTTGTCACCGCATAGCGGAACACCGTACGCCCTTCTTGATAGAGGTAGTGGAGACGATGATCGACAGTGAAGTGCGAAGGTGGGCATACAGAACCACCGGCCTTCAAGTGCAGGAAGGGCAAGCCCTTACCGTCCGTTCGCAGGTAGGAATCCATCACACCGATATTCTCCTCCTCCGTGGCTTCCAACATGACGGCTGCAGCGCCATCACCGAAAAGCGGACATGTAGAACGATCCTTATAGTCGGTCACCGATGACATCTTGTCTGCACCAATAAGAATGATCCGCTTGCAGCGTCCACTCTGAATCATCGATGCTACCACGTCGAGCGCATAGAGGAACCCACAGCAGGCACCCCAGAAGTCAAACGCGAACGCGTTCTTCAGTCCGAGTTTACCCACTACGATACTTGCCGTGGATGGGAATTTATAATCTGCCGTAGAAGTGGCTACGACTAGCGCATCTATCGTATCAGGATCCACACCAGTCTTCTGCAACAGTTGCTTGGCTGCCTTACGAGCCATGTAACTAGTGCCAAGCCCTTCCTCTGTGAGGATGTGCCGCTCCTTGATACCGACACGCGTCATAATCCACTCATCATTGGTATCCACCATTCTTGACAGTTCCTCATTGGTGAGGATATAGTCAGGAACATAACCGCCGACGCCGGTGATTATCGCGTTTACTCTACTCATTATTCAGCAACTGCGTCCTCTTTCTTGATAGCCACCTTTCCACGATAGTAGCCACATGTCGGGCATACTGTGTGATAAACATAATATGCACCACAATTTGGGCAAACTGCGAGTGTGGGAGCGACTGCCTTGTCGTGAGTACGACGCTTGGCCTGACGAGTACTTGATTGTCTTCTTTTAGGATGTGCCATAATTATTTTAATCTTTAATGTTTAAATTCTTCAATTTGTCCCATCGGGGGTCTGCGGACTGGGTGGACTCCTCATCGCTGCTTCGGTCAACTGACAACTCTTCCAGAGTTTTCGTCATGGCAGGGTTGCACTTGCCAGGTGCATGCACATGCCTGATGGGTATAACCAGTACGACAAACTCATAGATGAACCACGACATGTCGAGTATTCCTTCGTCCTCGGGCACGACGATGATTTCATCTTCCTCTGAGTAACTGCTCCCGAGTTTGACGATGAGGCGGTTGTCGGTCTCCACCGGCTGCTCCATATCGTCCAAACAACGGTCGCATGGTATGATGACTTGGCCATCGGTATGGAACAGGAATTCATAAAAGCCAGCAGCCTTGCGTATAGACACTGACACATGCAAAGAACCCTTTTTCACCTCTGCACCTTCTAAAGCAGCAAAGAAATCATCATCAAGACTGAATTCCAAGGATGTCTCCTCCTCCATCAGCCCCTTCAGGTCAATCTTCAGAAACTCCAGACTATTCATCATAACGGGCTGCAAAGTTACAAACTTTTTTTCATTTATCAGACTCTCATTTGTTTTTTTTATTATTTTCACATAAAATCAGTCACTATCAACGGGTTAGATTACACAGAATCAGGGTATTTTGTGCAATTATCATCCCCTGTCCTGCAATTCTATACGGAAGGTTGTACCCTTTCCGACTTCCGATGACTTGACATAGATACGTCCCTTGTGATAATCCTCAACAATACGGCGGGCAAGCGAAAGGCCTAGCCCCCATCCCCGCTGTTTTGTCGTGAAGCCTGGTGTAAAAATGTTTCTTATATCCTTTTTCCGAATGCCCTTGCCATTATCAGCCACTTCGATAATCACCCGCCCGTCGGCCCGCTTCAATGAAATATCTATCTGGCCACTTCCCTCCATCGCATCAACGGCGTTCTTACAAAGGTTCTCTACCACCCACTCAAAGAGGGATGCATTCATATTGACAATGATATTCTCATTAGGCACATGGCGTATAATCTCTACCTTATCCGACGTACGGCGTTCCATATAGTCAATAACGTGATCTAAAACTTCATTCATCGAACAGGCTTTAGGTTCTGGTAAGGAGCCAATCTTTGAGAAACGCTCGGCAATACGTTCCAGCCGCTTCACATCCTTGTCCATCTCAGGGATCAGATCGTCATCAGGATGATTTTCCTTCAAGATTTCAACCCAAGCCATCAGACTGGAGATAGGAGTTCCAAGTTGATGCGCCGTTTCCTTGGATAAACCAACCCACACTTTATTCTGCTCCGCCTTTTTAGAGGAAAGTAAGGCAAAAATAGCAACTACGACAAAGATCATCACGATGCCCAACTGCCAATAAGGATAAGAAGCCAGACGCTTTAAGAGTGTTGATTCATCATAGCAGACCAGTTGATAGTCACCTACTTCAGTAGAATCACCCAGATGAATCTTGATATATTTCCCCGCATCATAAAGTCTTTTCCCATATTTCGCAACATAACGGTCGGAATCCTCCGCATTCTTCTCATCCATTATGATATTTCGGTAGTCATTGACATGACCTGCGGAATCAAGTACGATAACGGGTATTGTATTATTCCCTTGAATGACATCCAAGACAAGGGAAAGATCAGTGTTCTCATCAGCATGGTTTAGGACATGGAGTGCCTGAGCCCAAACTTCCATCTTTTTCCTCTCCTCATTAGAAAGGTCTTTAACAAGATAATGAGATGCAAGTAGAGAGGCAGCAGCAATGATGATTGCCGCAAATACCAATAGTATTTTCACCTGTCGAATTCTGTCAGTCCACTGCATACATATCTATAAACGAAAAAGCCCTGAAGATATTGTATCTTCAGGGCTCACTTTCTTAAAAAGACGGCGGCTTCCTACTCTCCCGCATTGCATTGCAGTACCATCGGCGCAGGCGGGCTTAACTTCTCTGTTC
>OCTW011587234.1_pt1 | contig 37949 bp, 34 predicted proteins | sample 1539671 | NCBI WGS metagenome assembly OCTW01 (sample SAMN02144230, study PRJEB22623) | gut metagenome | biome: sheep rumen | host: Ovis aries | place: New Zealand
ATCCGTTCTCAAAAAGCGGTTCAGCACCGCATTGCCAAAGCTGCCCGTACCACCGGTAATCAGCAGCGTCTTGTCTTTAAAAACACTCATATGTTTATTATTTATTAATATATTCAAATATACGGTCCCAATAGATTGATTTAAGCCACAAACACCACGTTCTCTCTGTGGCCAAAGGACGTAACCTTCAAAGTCTTCTCATATCGAACTCGGCTTTAGCAGATGATTCCACACGCCACTCAAAAAGGCACTCCACATACTCTCTTTGTAGCAGAGGCGATGCTTCCACTCGTTTGCACGCCAGCGGCGGTACTTAAAAGCAATACGCGGAATCAAGGTCGATGGGGTCTCACCCACAAACTCCGGCGAAAGAATCTCATTCATCACGCGTTCATTCAAGGTCCTGTCAACTTCACTCGTAGAACCTGAAATTAGAAACTTAGAAGTGGAGAAGCCGAGGTCCTCAACACAAATAGCATTAAACACATTGAACAACTCCCGCATTCCGAACTCATCAAGCACCCCCAGCACATACGGCCAGTCCACCGCCTCACCGTGCTTCTCCACAAAGAAGCCCCAGTCCAGTACCTGTCTAAAAGTAATCTCCCCCGACGCAAAATGCGACATTATATGTTTTAGCAAGAATAGCGCGTGCAAGTCTGGCGACGGCAGATAGACCTTCTCGCCATACAATTCCACAGAATGTGAATCATCCTCGCCTAACTTCTTCAGAATCTTCTCATACTCAGCGTTAGACCGATGGTGATGAACATTGATAAAATCGTAATGATTCTCCACCATAAAACCACGCCAGTAGAACACCGTATGGTGATGATGAGAATTGTCAATTACGATGTCTTTTTCCGATGTCAGCAAGACATCCGCATTCTTCTGCTCCCCAAACTGCCAAATATCAATATCTCCACTCGGCCGATGTTCAGGCTTTGGCCAGTCAAGCGCACAGGAAAGCCCTTTCAGCACCATCATTCTGATGCCGTGCGAATTATAAAAACCTGCCAGCTCCGCTATCGCCCGCAAGTATAGTTTGTGACGATATTCATAATCCTGCAGCACCTCCCCAATCAGTTGCAGCATTAACGTCTTTGGTGGCCGGGACTCCATCGGCAGGCATTCTATTCCATCCGCCACTATAGCAGAAAGCCCTTGCCGTTCCGCAAGAGCCTTCAACACATCCCAGTCCACACTGCCGAAAACATCAGAGTCGAGGCCAACGTCACCATTCCCTATTCCCAGACGCACAAGCCGTAGGAAAGCGTCTCTTATCTCACCACCCACATTTCCAGACAGTTTCTGAACTGTATATTATAAACTCTTTATTATCTCAACGAAATTCGAGACAACATACTCAACATCCTCATCCGACAGTCTCGTATGTAACGGCAGCGTCACCTCGTTCTCAAACAGATGGTACGCATTCGGATAATTTGCGATGTCAAATCCCAGTGCCTTGTACGCCGTCATCATAGGCAGCGGCTTGTAATGCACGTTGCAGGCAATTCCCCGCTCCGCCATCTTTACAATCACGTCGCGACGTTCCTGATCAGTACGTCCAAGCAAACGAGTAATATACAGATGTCCGCTTGCCTGATGCTCTTCATCATAATGATTCAACACAGCCACCGGCAAATCCTTCAGAGCCGCGTCATAAATACCAATAATCTCCTTACGACGCTCCAGCATCCCCTGATACCTCGACAACTGCGCCAGCCCGATGCCAGCCATAATATCCGTCATATTGCACTTGTACCAAGGACCTATAACGTCATACTCCCACGCTCCCAGTTTCGTCTTCGCCAACGCATCCTTGTTCTGTCCGTGCAGCGAGAACAGCTGCGAGACCCGATACAAGAGCTCGTTCCAGGTTTCCCCCTCAATGTAAGGCACCGTGGGCATATAGTCCTTCAGCTCTGAAGCCTCAACCTTTTCCTCACCGAAGGGCAGATTCCACACCAACGCGCCACCTTCAGCCGTCGTTAGGTTCTTCACCGCGTGGAAGCTGAACGACGAGAAGTCCGCAATCGCCCCCGCCATCTTACCGTGCCACTGAGCCCCAAACGCGTGTGCATCATCCGCCGCCACAATAATCCGGCCCAGCTTCCGCTGAATGGCATTCGTCGGGCGGAACAGCCCCTTCTTGGCCTCTACCACCGCAAACACCTTGTCGAAGTCGCACACGATGCCACCCAGGTCCACCGGACAGATCACCTTCGTCCGCTCCGTGATGGCCTCCGCCAGCTTGTCATAGTCCATCTCCACGCAGTCCTTCTGCGAGTCCACCATCACCAGCCGACAGCCCACGTGCTGCGTCACCGAAGCCGATGCCGTATAGGTATAAGCCGGCACGATCACCTCGTCCTCCGGCCCCACGCCTGCCAGGCGCAGCGCCATCTCCAGCGCAGCCGTAGCCGAATTCAGGCACACCGCCTTCTTCGTACCCACGTAAGCCGCAATCTGTCGTTCAAACTCCTTCGTCTTCGGACCCGTAGTAATCCAACCACTCAAAATGGCCTCCGCAGCCATCTTTGCCTCCTCCTCCGTCATATCCGGCGGAGAGAAGGGTATGTTTCTTAGTTTCATATTCATTGCTTCACTACTGATTTAATCACATCAACATATTTTTGTGTCCCCACCTCGCGCGTAAGGTTCTCCAAAATAAATTGCCGACCATTCCTGCCCATCTCGACACAACGCTCAGGATGTTGTGACAGGGCGTCGATGGCCGCCACAAAACCATCCAAATCGCCCGCCTTGGTGAACACACCGCAAGGTTTTGCTATCGAAGTTCCTTCCACAATCTCCTTCAGCTCCCCCTCATCAAAATTAGCCAGAACGGCGCGACCCGATGACATAATGCTCCAAGTCTTGCTAGGCATAGCAGCACCACCCAGCCCTGGCTTGCAGGCCACGATGCATAAATGACCCAAGCCATACACCTTGGCCACCCTCTCGTAAGGCTGCAAAGGCAAAATCTTCAAATTGTCCAATTGCTCCTTGGCCTTGGTGGCCTTGATTTCATCCTCCAAACCGCCTTTACCAAAGATGATAAACTCAATTTGTTTATTGTCTTTAAGCCTTCGTGCAGCATTGACGATGATTTCGATGTTCTGTGCATTGCCCAGATTACCCGCATACACCACTCTGAACTTGTCCCTGCTGATGCCAAACTCCTCAAAAAGCTCGTTTTCTTCATCTTTCACAGGGATGATGGCATTCTCATCCACCCAGTTGTAGATGACCTCTATCTTCTCTTCAGGCACACCTTTGGCCATGATGTTGCGCTTGAAGTCCTGCGAGATGACGATAATCTTGTCCGCGTTGCGGTAGGTGAAGTTCTCGATGCGACGGCCTATTTTCCAGAGAAGGCCATCTTTTTTGGCTAGACCTGTGCCCACGAGGGAATCTGGGAAGATGTCTTGGAGGTTGTAGACGAAAGGAATTTTACGACGTTTTTTTATCTTAGCAGCCATCCATCCCATAATTGGAGGCGTACTTGGAATAAACATCACATCGCAATTCTTGGCATCTTTATCAAATATGGAACGATTATACAGTTTAATAATTACCAACAAATATCGAAATGCTCTTAGGAAAGGATTCTTTCCTTCCTTGAATAAAGAAAAGCGATGAATTTGCATCCGACCATCATACCAAAGCTCATTTTTCTTTGATGAACTATACTCTTTGCGTATCTGTTCTGATACCCCACGAGAAGGAGTCGGAGCATACAATACAATATTCGCATCTGATTTCGCCAATGCCTCCCTCACATTATGACCTAAATACGAACTGGCTAAATCCTCAGGATAAAAATAAGCATTAAGATATAGTACTTTCATGTGTTTTTATTGTTTTCCAAACACCTCGTCCAAAACCTTTTCAGATAATTCGCCGAACAAAGGTCCATTGTTAAACTGGTTCAAGTTTATTCCACCTTTACGCATATTGGCTTCAATAAGAACAGGTTCGCCTGCTTTGTCGATGGCAATATCCCACGAAACTAACCTAAAATGAGGAATAAGAGGATGTGCCTTTTTTACCAAAGCAATCGCTTTATCGTAAGAAGGAACTTTGAACCCTTCAAACACCAAACCTTGTGGATGCTTCTCAAAACGGTTGCCTGTATAATAAGAAGTGGCATATTTTTTCAAAGACCCATCCTCATTAATGCCACAGCTAATCCCCCCCGCGGTCACATTATCCACTCTTCCTGCATCAACACCCATTCGCAAATTCGAGGAGAGAATGTAAACACCATCCTGCATAAGAATGGAAACAATACGCAACGAATTCACTGAACCCACATGTACCTTATTAAGTTCATCGTGCTGTTCGATAAGCTTCTGTATGATATAGTCACGTTCTTCCTTATTGTTTAAAAATGCTTGTATCTCATGTTTGTCTGTTGCAGTATTCCAAAACTGAATACTCCTTCCCGAACCTGATTCTAACGAGGGTTTACATATCACTTCGGCTTGTGTAGAAATCAAGGAAAGTATGCCCTCAATGTCTATTAGATTATAATTGGCATCAACAAACACGCCTCCGATATTTCTCGCCAACACTTCAGGCTGCCTTACTTCGGGAAAAATCAAAGAATAATAGTTCTTGTCATTGAAGCCATAACCAATTTTACGATTATTGAAATATTGGTCTATTTTTGTATAAATAAGCGTATTGGGAATATAACGAGGGTCTAAGATTCCATTTTTCGAGGCATAATACCAAGCCCATTTCGGAGAAACATAGGTGTATTTCTTCCAAAAATCCTTAACCGCCTTTTTAAAATCTGCCGGAATTGGAGTTTTTGGACCATACTTTCGTAAATAGCGTCTCTCTTGAAAATTGGAAATCCTATTGGCGCACCAAGTTTCAATTCCATCAAAGAATCCCATATAGATTCCTTTGAGTCTTTTACTTACAGCCATATTAATTTGTATATACATTATCGTGTTTGAACACGGTTACGATTGTTTTGAAGAAGATCTTTACATCTAACCCAAAGCTGATGTTGTTCGCATACCAAGCATCATACAAACGTTTTTCACGAACACTTATGCTGTTGCGGTAATAGGCTTGGGTATATCCTGTAATGCCGGGTCGCACTTTCATCTTGTCAATTTCGTCTTCCTTGTAGGTTGGCAAAGCGTCCCAACCACTGGCACGTGGCCCAATAAGGCTCATTTCTCCCTTCAACATATTCAACAACTGTGCAGTCTCGTCAAGGCTGGTCTCACGGAGAAACTTGCCCACCTTGGTCACCCGCGGGTCGTCTTTGGCATTGTAAGTACTGCCGTCAGCGTTTAGAATATTCTCCGCATTCACCTTCATTGAACGGAACTTGTACATCAGTAATTTCTTACAACCTTTACCTATACGTTCTGCCTTATAGAACACGGGGCCACCGTCTTCAATCTTGATGGATATGGCTACCACGAGCCATAAAATGCAGAAAAAAGGGAAAGCGCACAAGGCGATTAGCCAATCAAAAACAGGTTTAATGAAATTCTTATACATAGTTAGTAAACATTATCGTCCCCCATCTGGATCTGCCAATTACGGAAGTCCCAGATGTCTAATTCTTTTGGCATATTCAAATTGCAGGCTCCAAAGTAGGTTATCGGGTAGCGATTGCGGAAACCGAGTTTCTCTAAGATCAGGTGTTCCAAACTGTTTACAGCCGACCATACCGTTAATTTTTCTAATCCCATTTTTTTTGCCACCGATAAAACACACCCTATCAAATCCGTCAAATCCTCAACACTTCCTGGATGCAGCTCCACTATGTTGACAATGTTCTGATAGCGTTTCCAAACCATCCAGCTGCCATTGGCCGTTTTCACCAGATTATATTCAGTATAGGGCTTGTTCTTATAACGCCAGTTGAGGTAATCCTCGGTTTTTGCCACTGTCAAACGGCTTGCTGTGGTTTGCTGAACATCAAAGCCGGTATTTAGTAATATATTGGAAGGATTATAAGGGAACTCCTTTTCAACAATTAGTTCCAATGTGGGTATTTCATAAATATCTTTCCAGCCTAATTTTGTGCAAAAAGTCCGGTTTGAAATGTAATTCGGGAAACCGTAAACCATTCCATAGCCTTGTTGCTTCAAGTCACCATAAAGCCTTTTTGCCAATTCAACAAACAGTCCCTTCCCCACAAAGTCAGGGTGCGTCATTGTGTTTAGCGACAAGGCGCATTTGATTTGTTTTTCCCCAATTTGGAGCATAGCGGGAGAGACGGAATAGTTGGCAATAATTCTATCATTCTCCAGGGCGATATACATACACAAATCGCCCACTGGGTTTTGCAAATATCGCTGTTCTATGATGGTTGCATCAATCTTGTCGTTGAAACACGAATGATACAAATCGCAAAACTGTTGTATACGTTCGTATAATTCTTCTTTGGTTAATGCTTTTAATTCCATATTTTCACTTCATAATCTGACAATCAAACTATCTATGGCATTTTTGGCTACCGCTGCTTTAGATAATGCCTCATCCACATCCTTGCCCGTGGCCACAACATAACCGCAACCGTCAAGGTTGGTCTTGTATTTTTCAATAGTATCACCCACATGTAAATGATGTTCAATTGTCACATCGTATTGCTTAGCAATAGCATAAAAATCGGGCAATGCTTTCACTTTACCAGGAGTCAGTGCCAATAGTTTTGTAGCCACAGGCTTTGGCTCATGCATAGGAGTAAAATCAGTGGCATCACCCACAGCGGCACGAATCATATTACCCATATAATCCACACCAGTGCCTATCGGAATAATATGCGATCCAATCAGATTGCCACCCATACGTGCACCAACATCAACAATGTGTACATCGCCATTCTCACTCAACAGCAAATCCATATTGACAGAACCATGGTTAACACCCAAAGCTACTAATGCCTTATTGACACATGACCTGATTCTTTCTTCAATTGCTACAGGAAGTCCCGATGGAATTGCATGTCCCAATTCTGCATAATATGGAGGTAAGGTCATGTCCTTCTGCATCACACCCAAGATATGAATTTCACCATTGTCCACAAACGATTCCACACCATATTCCTTACCCACCACGAAAGGCTCAGCCACTGCACGATGAGTAATTGACCCATCCATAGCGAACTTACAGGCCTTTTCAAAGTCCTCTGCCCTATCCACCCGCGAAGCGCCACGGCTGCCAGAACCGTCGCAGGGCTTCATCATAATGGGGAACTCAACTTGTCGCAAAATATTGGGAATATCGTCCAAAGAACTAATTTCAAAGGAATAACCAGTATCATCGGCTTGGGCCTCGAAGAGGCACTTGCGCACATCAGCCTTGTTTTTGATACACTTTGCCGCTGCGTAATTGATGCCAGGCAAGCCCATCTCTTGTGCAATTCGGCTCATGGTCAGCACACTAAAATCAGTGGCTGCAGTCAGCACGCCATCCACATGATGCTCTTGGGCATACTTCAGGCAATCTTCTTCATTAACTATATTAATTACGGCATAATTGTCTTTGCCGACAATTTTGAATCCCATGGCATTCTCATCGGCATCCAAAACCAAAACGCGGTAACCCAATTTCTGGGCTTTCCTTATGACAAAGCACTGGAGGAACCCGCCTCCAAGCATTAGAAGTGTTTTCATTTAAAAATATTTTCTGATTCCAAAATTCTTGCCACCAACTGCAGTTCCCTGTCAATGTCGGCAAAAACAGTTGATTTGTCTTTTTTTATTAACATTCTTGTTACTAATAATTCAAGGCGGCTAAGTACAGTGTTGTATTTTCTGTACGACTTTGCTAGAATATAGGACAAGCATCCTGTCACTACAATTAATACAAATAGCAATCCGTAAAGCAGGAAACTTGCATATTTGTTTGTAGTTACATTCTCACAGTCACAAATGAACGCTCTAGTTATCAAACATATGACCACCAAACAAACAATAATCAGAACTCCATAAACGAAGTTGCTCCACCGTTTTTTTGTCTCTATCTTATTTTGACAGGCTTCAACAGTTTTTTTCAAACCATCCCAGTCAACCTCCTTCTCCTCTTTTGCGGGGGTATCATTACCCTTTACTCCCCCTTTTCCATCATCGCCTGAATCACCTGAACCACTTTGGTTATTCAAGTTAGGATTCTCAGGTATTTGAACATTGTTTTGCAAATCCTCTTCTTTTGTATTTTCAACTCCTGCAACCGTTCCATCACCTTCAAAATGCGTTTTCTCTTCTTTCTTTTCTTGTGTTGGCGTTGCATTAGGTGTGGGCATGTCTATTTCGGTGACCTGTGTAGTACCCTGTGACTCTTCACCTTCCTGTTGTGTTTCTGTATGTTTTTGTTCTTCCATATACTCAATGTTTATGTTCCAAAAAGTAACTATTTTGATATTTCAAATTGAATTTCAATATTCTGTGTTGAGGAAAGGTGAATCCTTATACCTTTCCTGCAACTGTTCATAAGGTGAACGCTCACTATCATTCTTTCTCGGGTCCTCATAATAGCGCATCTGGTTGATGTTTGAATCCTCATACATCCTTTGAATCTGTTTGCGCTTTAGGTTTATCCACCCACTATTCAGCATATAACGTTCATCTGCCAAATTCGACTGGCATGTATCATTGCGCAAGTCATCGTCAAGAACATACATACCATAAATGAGATTCTTATACTCCATCCCTTCACTATTTATACCACGGGCAGCACGGTAATATTTCAAGGCCATCTCAGCTGAATAGTTAGTATAAATATGATGGATGGTGGCATCATCCATTTCATGGCGCAAGTTCATAAATAGTTTGGAATAACGATAGCCAAAGTCATCCTTGCACGCCACTCCGTTTTTGCTCATTTCATCTGCACAATCATGTAGCAGAGTATTTATATTACTCCGTTCCCTATCCTTAACCTCTGCAAAGCGATCCATCATGCGGGCTATCTTATCCATACCTTCTTCATCTTCCTGACTGAAACAACGGTAATAGAAATAAAGGTTATAGAGCATTTCATAGTATTTCGACCATTCCCATAGATCGTTATACACGTCAGCCAAAAAACTGTTAGAAAAAGTGGTTATTTGATTGTGTGGTGGTAATGTCTTGATAATGTTATATAGGCATACCAAAGAATCAAACACCAGATAGTCAATCAAGTCAATACGCGATTGCACAGAACCATCAATATCAAACAATTTTGTCTCGTACAGATACTGGTTTGTCGAGGTCAAATATCCGCGAAGCGTTTCAAAAAATGGTTCTTGATAATACTTCTTTTTGTCTTTATCAAACACACTGTTTCGATAATCCCACATAAAGTCTTTTCCCAACAAATCCAATAAGATAATATGATTGAGACGTACTTTGGTATAACTTAACTCAACTTCCGACTTAAATGTGCATTCTCTCCTAACTGCGGGTGCCACTCTTTTATATATGGTATTGATATACCTTTCTTTCACATTATTCAGTTCTGTGACCCTAAAAAGATGCAACTTACTTCTCGCAATTGACATGAAGATGGCTTGTAGGTTGGGATACTCTGTCAACTTTGATAGTTCCACATCATCGGTATGTTCAAGGTGGAAAAGCCATTTGTACTCATGAATCTCGGCCATATCGAGATTGTCGTATTGCCACCCTACCATTCGCGAAGCATGCAAGAATAGATTGTTGAGCAGTTGGAAATACTTCGATTTAAGTCCATGCATCTCTGTACCTCTATTCCCAGTCTCTACTCCATATCTCTTTGAAGCCTCTACAATAGCCAAGTATTCTTCAAGCACTTTGGCAAGTCGCTCAATGCAGTGAACCGCCTCCTGGTACATTGAAGCTATCTCATAATACCTGCTGGCAGACCAATAGTAGAGCAAAGCACGATCTAATTTGCCAAGTTTTTCTGGGCTGTCAATGTTCGATGCATATTCGTTAATTTGCTTTTTTCTATCTTCTTCTGATATTGTGGATTCAGACAACGAGAACAGTAATTCAATAGTGTCGCCGGTAACCTTATCATTGATTTTCACTTTATCTTCCTCTATACCGGATGTCACACCCAACTTTTCGTCTTTAATCATATCCTGTACATTAGAACAGGCACACGACAACATGATGTCGGCCAACAGCTCTGCGGAATTGGCAAGAGCTGACAATTGTTCTCTGCGGAGGAAACGCACATAGCGGTGGGATGTATTGCGTAAAAGGGTGATGGATTTGCTGTCCTTAAGGCTGACACTATAATCATTGTTGGGGAACATATTATCCATCAGGATAATCATGCTACGGTTGGCATATTTACAGGCATTGCACGGAAGTTTGCATCCAACTTTTGTTATTTTCTCACGACGTTCCGCACAATTCTTCATTCTGTTCCATAGCTTCTTAAAGTCACATATTTCTTTGCCGTCCAAGTAGTCAAGATAACCCTTGACATTTTTCGTCACTTTTGGGAAAACCTTGTCTTTCTCCTCATTTTTTGTAAGAATGCTAATATCTTCTGTATAAAGGTCTTCAAACTTCGTTACATCATTCTTTATATCCTTAAATCTAAGATGCTCAAAATACTTTCTAACATGATCTTTTATCTCCACCGCATCATCAGACTCTCTATCACCGCATACCTTGAAACAATAATCGTCGAGCAAGGCCATTACATTAACGTCGAACACATACAGAGCCGACGACATGTTGTCGATAGGCGCTGCTGACACAAAATTGTTCTTGTAATAGAGGATACTTGCTAATTTGCTGAAGAAGTCAACCGCCAACATAAACTTCTCCTTATAGTTAGTGGCACTATACAGGGTGATGAACTCGGCTTCTGCAGCATCAATACTTGACTGCGTAATGCCGCTCACCTCCATCTTCTCAATCACAAACAACTTGGCAATGATGGCTTGGTAGATGTATTTTACATCCTCGAAAGCGGTCAACTTTAAGAAAATATCGCTTTTCTCAGGCGTATAGTTCGAAGAGAGTCCTGATATAGTTTTGTCTGAGTCAAGGCTGTACTGTGGCTTGAAATAGGTTCGCTGTTTGTCAATATCTTCAAGCAGTCCTGATTGAAATTGACGACGATATTTTTCTGAGGAGTTGTAACCAAACAACCATCGGGTTGCGTATTTGTCAACTAACACTGGCTGCTTTACGCGCCAATCCTTGGTGAGTCGCAAGGTGTAGTCCAACCCCAATTCCGACTCCTCGAACCATTGCAGATGCACCAGCTGATTGATAATCTGGCAGTACACCATATAGGCATTCTCGAAGGTACGACGGTACTCATACGACATACCCACCTTGAGCGAACATTTCAAATAGGACAGCACATTGGCCGATGTAATAGCTGTTGAAGTAATACAATGCAAGGCACTGCGGTATTCATGAATGGCTCGGTAGTAATCCTCTTCCGAGAAATAGATGTCGCCCAGGTTCTCATGAATACGTTCCAACACATTGTTATAACGCTTGTTGTCGTCGAGACTCTTGGCCAGGTTGACGTAGTGCCAAAGCAGTCGCGTGTTATAGCGTTTCACTGTTTCCGACTCGTTGAGGGTGAAGTTGAATATGGCAGCCGCCTCTTCAGAGGTCTTCGACAGATTAGAGATTTCCTCGGCAATCTGCTTGTGGAACTTGTATTGGAACACGCCCGATGAAATAAGCGTGATATGCGTTTGGAGCAAAAACTCGACGATGGCCGACATCGAATCGCGCAATTCGGGATTCTTGTTGGAATTGAGCAATTCGGGCATTTGCTCAAAATTGCGCCACGAGAATCCTTTGCCGTGATACTTATAGATATGGTCGAGCATAAATGACGACGATACCAACAACTTGTCACCATAGTGACTCACCTCATTGGTAATGGCATTCATCACTGGCGATGCAATGTAATGCACAAAGTTAATCAGCTTTTGGTCCTCTGGACGGAAATAGAGCACACACTGCTTGCGCACATCCTTCTCGGTAGGTTTGCCCACAACTATCTCGTCACGCCAGTCGAACTGCTTGATGGCATCATAGTTAACCTTGACATATTTCTCGAAATAAGTGGCAATCTTCTTGGGAGAGCCATTGCTCACATGCGAAAGATAGACAGCAAAGCAACGCAAAAACTCCATCACGTGGCGAATCTCCTCCACCCGTTCCTTAACCTCTTTCTTGCTCAAGGTGACTGGTTTATTCTGCACATGCAGTTCCATCAAGTATTCATTATACCAGCGCAGGCTGGGCAACTCATCTTTCAATATCCCATTGTCAAGCACATTCTCCTTGACCTTCCGTTGTAAATAGTCATCAGGCAAAAGCATGGTAGCCAAATAGACCTCGGTCATGGAACTGACATCCGACTGTTCACGTTCTGGCGAAAGGAAACTACTCACATTCAGCACCCCGTTGAAGATGCTGCTAATGGCAAACTCACGATCAGAGAGGTCGGCAAGCGAAGCGTCGAACAATTCGTGACCTGAAATAAAAACGCACTTGGCTTTCACTGAAGCAATGAACAACTTCATGTTGGCCAACAACCGCAGCACATTCTGCTTACGTTCCTCGTAGGCCATAGCATCAGTGAAGCCATTCACTGAGGTGTCGAAATCGGGCACTGCATCTTCGTCAAAATCTGGTTTACGTTCATGTTTTTGTGCCGCCTTGGTAATTTTGTCCAACTCGTCGAATACCAGGATAAACTGGGCGCGATAGTCACGCGGGCTGTCATCGCCATTGATATCGTTCATAATTCCCAGCAGTTCCTGCTCTAATTCTCGCACAGTGGCCTTTGCCAACGTTTTGCTCCGACCTTCCTTTCCGAAAGAGAAATTGAAGAAACTGCTGCTGTATTGTGGATGTGAGCCTTCCTCCACATTCACGGTAGCCGCTATGCGGTCGCATAGCACATCAAGACGTTGCAGAGATTTGAACGGTAGGGATATGAAATAGGCATGCTTGCGTATTGCCTTGAGTATCCGAATAAACAGATAATATATGAGCAAATAAACTGTAAGGCGGGATATGTGCTTGACGAATGGATTTACGCTGTGGCCTTCGGTCAAAGCTATCTTACCATTCAACATATTACTTATCCAGTCCAAAACGCTCACCAAAATGCCAGAGAGCCATGAATCTGATGGATCAAGGTTTTCTTGCAACGTATGCCCCAGGCTATGCAAAGCATCATAAAACAAACACTTTGTGGCCAGAAACGAGGCAATGCAAAGACCGCCAATGAACACGAAACTTGTTATTGGCCGATTCTGCCTGTTGTGAACGAATTTTGAATATTTTTCGCGAACACTTTGGGCTATCAAACTCAGTACATCTCGTTCATGAAGCACTTCCTGACCAAGGTTGACCGTAACAGCAATGGTATTGTACTTACGACTACGGCGGTCAAGCATTTTTAACCACACTTTAGCTATCATGTCTTTGTTGAAGATATGATGCAACGGAAACCGCAGGATGCGCAGTTCGTAAAGTGCATAGTTCCACAATTTGCTCACCTCAAGGATTGACACAATCAAAACAGCTGCTGCCAACAGTACTACTGCCACCCATTTCAACATCGTCTCGGCTCCCACATAACAAGCCAAGATAATCAGTGCCATCGCCAACTGGAACAGCACCTCCTTGTAGGCCTTCGGCTCACGGGTAATCATATCAATCACACGTTTCACCAAGAGCGACTTGCCCATACCCCGATAGCCTGTGATTAGGTACGACCCCGATTTGGAGTCGCTTGTCAACCATGTATAAAGTTTCCGCAACTGTATTTCACGCCCCACGAACTTGTCTTTGCCCACGTTGTTGTCATCGTGTTTAAAGGCAAAATCCGGCACAAAAATCTTCAGGTATCGCTTCGCAGAAGCGAACCTGAACATCTTTTCATCTCGGATATTTTGGGGTTGTTCGTGCATAATAGTTTTGAAAGATGGACAAATTAAACCTAAATACTTTCTTTTTCTTTTATCGCTAAAAATCTCAAATCATTCTTATTTGTTGCCATAGGCTGGAAATACAATGTATCAGTATTGTTTACACCGGAAGGAAATTTGAAAACACCAAACTGGAAAAGAAATGAAAGTTTCATTCTCATCCTGCAACCCCTCTCCAGATCTCCACCATCTGCTCCCAAACCTTCGGCATGGCATACATCTCATTAACACGTTTTACGGCTCTATTGCCGAATTCTCGTGCTTTTTCTGGATGGTCAAGGAAGTATTGTATGTTGCGGCGCAGGCCTTCCACGTCTTTGGGTTCGCAGCACAAGCCACACGGCTCAGCAGAAGCCATGTCTAACATTTCAGGTATGGCTCCCACGGGGGTTGTAGCTATGGCACAGCCACAAGCCATGCTTTCGAGGATGACGTTGGGGAAGCCTTCGGTGTATGTAGGAAGGACAAAGACGTTGGTGGTTAGCAGTTCACGGATGACTTGTTGGTGGTCCACCTCTCCTCTAAAAACTAACCAGTCTCCATTGTCGGCCAGCTTGTGCATTTTTTCTTGCACTTCGGGAGTGATTTTGCCAAATACATGAAGCTTTACATCCTTGATGCCTTTACGAGCCTCGACGAGTTCGTATACTCCTTTGGTAGGAATGACGTGGCCCACGAAACACAGCTTGCGCTCTTCCCTCACCATCGTAGCAGCCTCTTTTTCGATTTGCTGCATGATGCCTTGCGAAAGCGGGTTGGGCAAATAATGCACGTTCTTGAAACCTTGTTCCCGAAGCGTGTTGTATGATTTCATGTCCATCGTCACGGCAGCATCGGCTAGATTGACAACGGTTTTTAATAATTTCCATTCCCAATTGCCCTGTTGTGCCAATTCGGGGATACGGCCGAAATGGAAATGGACAACCGTTTTGACCTTCTTTCGTTTTGCCATTCGTAGCACGATAATGTCTTTGGCCAAACTGATGGAGGCACTGGTGCAGAGATGCAAGACATCATACTGCTCCTCTATTAACCGACTGCGGGTTTGCTTGATGGCATCTCTATATTCAGCAATTCCACTGCAAGCCCGTTTCAGCATACCACCCCTAGTGTTATCCCTCACCTTCCGGTCGTATGGAACAACGTGCAAATGTACATCTGTTGACTGTTGATGATAATAGCCAACGATGTTTTGTGCCCATACAACGATACCTCCTTGGACGAACTGAGGATCCTTACTATATGGAGAACATAATAAGACTTTCATAAAAGAATCATTTGACGATTTGTTCTAACTCTTCTTGAGAATAGCGCTCGTTTTCAGGATAAAGTGTTGCTTCATGTTCAAGAATTTGATCAATAGTCCAGTAGAACTTTAAAACTTTCGCAGGCACACCACCTACAATACTATATGGTGGCACATCTTTATTGACTACAGCACCTGCTGCTATGGTAGCACCACGCCCAACATGAACTCCAGCCAAAATGGTAACATTAGATCCAATCCAAACATCTTTTTCAATGATAACAACATGGTCATATCCTTGCGGTTTATCTTTGTCTGTAATGTCACTAACAAAACGACCCAAAACACGAGCGTGATTGCCTGTATGAATAGTCAAATGCTCTGCAACCGAGGTATGGCCTTTGAAAATTATCTTGGCGTTGGGGGTGCTAAGATGGGCGTGCGGGCCAATGCCTACTTTTTCATAAATATATATGTTCTTTGTATGGCCCGAGAAAGGAAGTGAAAGAATGACAGTTTTTGCGATGAATCCGAATATCCTTCTATTGCAATTTCCGAAATTGCAATTCCATATACTATAAAAAGCCTCTAATAAAACGATTGTCTTTTATTATCCTAGATGCTTTCATTTCTCGATAAGTTTAACGTATTCTTTAACAAACGTTTCTTTCGACAGTTTTTGCTCTGCCAAAGTTCGGCTATAATGACAAAAAGACTCGTACTCTTCATTACTCAAAACGAACAAACGTTCAAATGCTGCAACAATACTATCTGTATCTTTAGGATTAAACAAGAAACCATTCTTGCCTTCGAAAACATACTTTGAATTGTCACACACATCACTGCAAACAATGGGCAAACCACATGCCATAGCCTCACATATCACATTGGGCGTTCCCTCATAAAACGATGGCAGGCAAAAATAATCTGCATCTTGATAACGTTCACGAATATTGGTCGTTTTCTCTTTTAGTTCAATAAAATCGGACACGCCGAGTTTTTCCATCTTCGACTTACACTGATTATAATAATCAACATATTTTATGTTTAAGCCATACCAACTGATGTGGAAACGATACCCTTTAGCCTTCAATGCTGCTACCGCATCAATAAAGCCCAATGTGTTTTTTGATGCCCAAATGGTAGCAGCCACCATTACCTTTGGTATTTCTCTGCGATGCCGCTCTTGAGGTGGAATAAAATGCTCGAGATCCACAAAATTTGGAATAGTAACTATCTTATTTGCCAACTTTGGGAAATGTGTCCGCATGTATGTCTCTTGCGAATAAGCATTAGGCACCACATAATCGGCAAGTCTAAACAGATTGAACCTGATTTTTTCATTCCTACCTGTATGCTGGGTGGTGTTTCGTTCAGAGACTATCAATTTGAAGCGGCGGTTGAACAATTTGGAAATACAAGCGCAAATAGAAGGCGTTTCCAAATAGGAAATCACCACATCGGGCTTTAGCTTGCGGAAATAGTGAGCCACATGCCATATTCTAAAAGTAGTGTTTTGTGCTTTTTTTAGGAACACATACGGCACACCGTTAGTCTGTAGTAAGTTGACATAGAAGGGATCATCGTAATAGAAAGCCACGGTCACATCATATCCCTTTTCTTTTAGGAATGATGCCAATCCAACTAATTGGCGCTGAGCACCGCCAGGACCAAGAGAGTCGATAAAACAAAGAATCCTATTCATTGTGAGAGTTTTCTATTATTCTCAGCTATTTATTACTTGGTAGATTAATTAAGTTTCCAAGTATTATTTCGTATTGGTCAGGTTTAAATCTACCAATACTGCTGTCGGGGAAAAAGTTATTTCACCAAAGTATTCCTATTATTTTCATCCTACTATCTCCTACTATCTCCTGCTATTCATTTTGTATTCATAACTATGAGCCCCTTCTTTACGAAAATCGGAATGATAACGTTCTAGAACATCCTTAAAGACTTCTTCGTACTTGGGAATAAACAAATCATTTTTGGCTTCAAGATGTTGTAAAATCTCACAAGTCAACTCGTGCAATGCGCCAAGATCATTCTGTCCTGCATAAAAATTTGTTCCTTTGATAGAACCAGGAGAGACATTAAGTATCACATTACTAGAACCGCTTTTCTTTAACTCAACATTAACGCTTTCAATAAAAATCTTTAGAGCAGCCTTGGTTGCACCATACACTGCAAAGAAAGGCGACGACATCCAGCCTGCTATGCTATCCATCACACCGCAATAGAAATCATCCTTGCTTTCTAACTTTGAATAAAAACGCTTTATCACTCTCAAAACAGGAATCGTATTCACATTGAAAGAATCTATAATATGTTGCTCCGAAACATCTTTGAAAAGTGCCAATTTACCGAAACCGGCGGTAATCATCAAGCAGTCAATGTCATTAAACTGATCAAAAACAGAATAGTCTAAAGAAGTCAAGTCAAATTGAAAAGCTTCAATTTTCGGATGAGAATACTCTTCCTGTAAAGATGCCTTGTCAACTACATAAACTCGTTCTGTAGTTGCTCGACAAGCCATCTCCCTTGCTATTGATAATCCAATGCCATTGGCACCACCCACGACAAGCATTCGTTTCATCATATCTCAATAACATTTTCTCCGTTACGGAATTTTTCTATAATTTCTGCTATTGCTACACTCTCACGACGGCGCAGTTTATAGCAACTACGACGATTATTGACAATCATGGAAAGAAACTCTTGAATTTCATAACGAAGCCCTTCGCCATCGTAGCTATAAAAGAACTTTTTGTTTTTTGTCTGGTCCTCGTAACGTACTTCAAAATAGTCAGTGAGCCACCATGGGGCAGGAACATACACATAACCTTTGGTACCTGAAACGACAAGGTTACCCTCTGTTTTCACACCGATTCCAAGGGTAAAAGAAGATGTCGCATGAGGATAATTGATAACACCTTTTGTATAAATATCCACTCCATTTTCCATCTTGGTATGGAAACTCACATCATTCCAATCAATGCCTAAATGTTTAATAATGGCCAACAAGGTCAAGGGGGCGTGTTCCGTCATAGCACCACCCGCTTGTAAGGCATCCAACTCACGTGTCGGTGGTTCCACCATCTTGCTCAAAGAAGCCTTTACATCTACCACATCACCTATTATGCCACTCTTAATAAGAGTAATAATATGACCAAAAGCTGGACAATAGGCCGTCTTACTGGCTTCCATCAATACCAGATTATGCTCCTCTGCCAACCGATACAATTCCAAAGCTTGTTCCTTACTTAGCATAAATGGTATCTCACACAACACATGCTTGTCTGCCATTAAGCAACGCCTCACATAATCATAATGGGTCAAATGAGGTGAGGCCACATAGACAACATCCACTTGGTCAATAAAACTGCTAAAGTCAGAATAAGATTGTATGCCAAATTGTTCAGCAAACCTTTCTCCTTCATTATTGTCTGGATTAAGCACGGCTTTTACTTCTACGCCGTTCACCACTTTAGTCTCAGGCACGAAGCGGTGAGCTATTCGTCCACTACCAATAATGCCCAAATAGTAAATCGCTTGACTTTCTTCGCGAAGCATGGTACTGCTGATGCCTTCTGTGCGTGGTAAGTAAACCACTTTGCAATATTCATTCAAATAGTCAAACTTTCCCTCCCAATCACTTCCTATAGCAAAAATATCAACATCGTATTTCTGTATATCATCAATTTTCTGACCAAGGTAGTCTTCGATGATAACTTCATCGGCATAACCAGTGGCTTTCACTGCCTCAACTCGTTCCAAGACATTATTGCGAACATTCAGCTTGCCGCGGCCTCGGTCGAAACTATCGCTGGTAACGCCCACAATTAGATAATCGCCCAATTCTTTCGCTCGGCGAAGTAGATTGATATGACCTTGATGAAGAAGGTCGTAGGTGCCGTAAGTTATTACTTTTTTCATTTTTTCTCAATCAAATTCACATAAGATTCAATAAACACATTTTTATCGAACAGTTTTTCGGCAATCTCTCGGCTCCTTTTCCCCATTTCTTCTATTTGTGTTCTATCTAATGCCAAAAACTTTTCAAAAGCCGAAACAATGGAATCGGTTTTGTTTGGATCAAATAAAAATCCATTTTCTCCTTCGTGCACCATCAACGAATTATCGCTGACATCACTGACCAACATTGGCTTCCCACAGCATATACCTTCTGATATGGAATTGGAAAATCCTTCGTATAAAGAAGGAAGACATAAGGCGGTCATTTCTGACATAACTTCAGGAACATTCTTTGTCGCAGGATGTAAAGAGAAAACATCTTGAATATCATTTTGAGTAACCAGTTTTGATATATCTATATAATCTTGGCAGTATCCATTTATATTCCCTCTTTGGTTTCCATACCAATGAATCTCAAGATTGTTGTGTCCTTTGTCTATTAATTCTTTGATGGCATACATTAGTCCTTTTGCATTTTTCCATGGGGATAGATTTGCAATAACACCAATTTTTACTACATCTTCTTGGGATTGAGTTGTGCAAGAGAATTTTTCTAAATCTGTGTAATTGATAATTGTGGACACCTTCTTTTTCCAACGTTTTCCAAGACTATTTAAATAATTGCTTTGCGAATAACAATTTGTAACAATACAATTTGCCCTATAATATAATATGCAATTTAATTTTCCATATTGAGAAGGTTTACCAACGGTAAAGCTTCTTTCAGAAACAATCACTTTGGTCCATGGTCTAAATAGCATAGGGACCAACACCCTAGCATTACATGATTCACGATAGCTGATGACACAATCCGTTTTTATCCAAAGAAAATACCAAAAGATTTTGAAAAAAGCCTTCAAAGGATTATGGCCAGTGCATAATCTAACCCTCTTTACATGTTCGGGAAGTGTATAATGATCAGGAACATCAGCATAGGTAACTAAGGTTACATCATATCCCTTTTCAGCCAGTAGCCCAGCTAAAATATTCATTTGATGTTCTGCCCCACCACCGGCTTGCGATTCCGTGAAACAATGTATTTTTTTCATACCTTTAATCTTTTTATAATCTCGGCAGTATATTCTCTCGCCCCATCATCGTTCAAATGCATAGGCTCCTTGAAGTATTCCTGCCAATAGATTCCAAAGATGAACGGAAAGATGAGCCAGAAGTTGAAGGAGTTGAAAGGCATTATTATTTCTTTATGAACATATCATCACTTACGCCAAGTAGTATTGCTTTCTTTTCTTTTGTTGTTTTTCCCTTGGTACTTAGATTAAATTGTTTGTTTTTTTCGTAGAACTCTTCGGTAGTACAAATATAGCGTGCAGGATTTCCACCTACAACTATATGTGGAGCAACCGATTTTGTCACCACACTTCCTGCTGCCACCAAAGCACCTTCACCAATCGTCACCCCTGGCATAATCTGTGAAAAAGCTCCGATATAGGCCCAATCTTCAATAACAACTTTGCCGAATACATCAAAATCTGGATGATTTTTTCTGATGGCATTAGCACCTCCATGTGTGTGAATGGAAACATTATGAGTTATTTGGCAATTATTTCCAATTGTCACTAAATATGGTTCAGAAGACCAATTGCGTGTGTTGATTAGACAGTTTTTCCCTATTTTAACACCTATGTGTCTTGCATATTGTTCAGGTGATTTTATGATACGCCAATATAGCAATTCTATCTTGTGAAAAATGAATTTCATTGCTTCAAATTTAATACTTTTACTATTTTTTCAGCTTCATACACGCAATTAAAATCTCGTCTTGCAATGTTAGCACCTTCTGCCCCAATGTGTTTTGCTTTATCTGGATTATCCAATGCCCAATTCATTTGGGCTGCAAATGATTCCGGTTCATTTGGCTTGACAATAAGAGCAGATACCCCATCATGCAAAAATTGTGAAATGTTACCCACATTGGTTATGACTACGGGGTTTTCAGTCAAAAGATATTCTCCAAGTTTTGTCGGGAAACCATATTTTGCCTGAATATTGTCGGGTCTGTCCAACGCACAGATTTCTGCATTTTTGAGCAGTTGAGGGATGTCTTTCGAATTAACCATTCCGGTGAAAACAACTTTATTTTCAACACCAAGTTCTTTAGTTAAAGCAAGATTAGGAAAATCATTTGAATGATTTGGTTTTGGCCCTATGATATAGAGCTTAACATCAGGATGGTTTTGTGATGTAATAGCAAAAGCTCTTATCAATTGATCTACACCGTCTTTGTTATTTGACGCATTGCCACAATATGCAATGTAACGTTCCGATTTTTGTTTCGTTAATCCATCAAATCTCGTGGCATCCACCGTCATATTGAGAACATGAATTTTGCTCTCCTCTATTCCTTTTGAACTAAAATATATTTTCAGGTTATCTGAAATCACAAATAGGCCATCCAATTTCTGACAGTCCTTAATGAATTTTTGAGTCGATGGCTTTGAAAAACGGTTTCCACGAAGTGAAACATCGGGATGTTCTGTAATTTCATCATATACATGAATATGTTTCCGCTTTAGCACCCATTTAAGAATATCAGGACAAGCATATATATATACATAATCGCCTCTCTTTAATTTTAGCACAAAGAAAGTGATGTACAAAAACAAAGATATAAACTTCAAATATGGATTTCTGATGTAGAACCTATCCCACATATATGTAAATTTAATATGAGGATATACCTTTGAAACTTTGTCAAAATGATCGGATGGTGAAAAAAATACAAATTCCGTATCAACGCCACATGTCGATAATCCACGAGCCCATCCCATTACACGGTTTATTGGAGCGGTATTGGGGGAATATGTTCTTGTTATGAAGTAAAGCATTTATCCAAAAATTTTCTCCAGTTGATCAAGAATGCTAGAATTGTCAATTTCATAAGTATCACATTCTGTTTTAATCCGCCTATATGTTTGTTTATCTCTTATCAGTTTTGCTATGGGTTGCCATAGATTTTCAATGGCATCAATATAGCCATTGACATCATTTTGAACAAACTCGTAGGCCGAACTGAAATCAGCACATACCACCGGTGTATGCAATATCTGGGCTTCCGCCACAACGCGAGGACAAGCTTCATAATAAGAGGTGTTCACCAAAAGATCAGCTGATTTTATATATGGATAGGGATTAAGCTTATCACCCACACATATCACATAATCGCGATTATTATACTTGTCCAATTCGGCATCCAGTTTCTCTCCTTCGCAGTATGACCCAGTACCTTCACCTCCCACTATATACCAACGAATAGGCAGACCCAACTCATCATGAAGTTTATGCGCTATGGCTGGAATCTTATGAAACTGCTTTTGCCGGGCAATTCTTCCCACTGAAACAATATTGAAACAATCCTTTGAAAAAGAATCAGCAATGGGTTCTCTGGCTTTTTCTGAGATATTATCGTCTTTCTGAATATTATGAATCGGAATCACTCGTTCCGACATACCAGGGAAATAGGTAACAAAATCGTCCCTTGTGACTTTCGATACGGGTATCACGTAATCAAATTTCGGATAAAGAACTTTGTTGTGTTCCAAAACACTATCTGTCAACTGATGTTTCCAAACAGAATATTCCGTACGGAACCATGCCACCCGTTTTGCTTTGGTAAAGTACGATGCAAACTCGGTGGAAATACCTTCCGAACAAGAACAAACGAAATCATATTGCGTATTTTTCATGATTTGTTTAGCAACATTTCTAAAGATATTCGATTGAATATCAATATTCATTTTCAAACAAATATGGCGTATGACTTTGTAAAAACCGATTTTGCACTTTTTGCCAAAGCCACTTACATCTCCTTTCGAAACATTTGACATGGCCATCACTGAAGGAATGGCATCAAGAATCTTTATTCCAACCTCTTCATACTTCTCGCGAACCGGACCGTATGGATTCATCGGCAGGACACTAATGTCATATTTTTCACGAAGAAACAATATCATATTCAGGGTGCTGAATACTGTACCCCCAAAATTGAAAGCAGGAAGGATAAATAATATTTTTTTCATACTGAATATCAGATTAATAATGGCTATGTTACTTATCTATTGGAAGTTTAATCCAACTGCCCAATAAATAATCGGATGATTCTGATTCAAACGGGCACATCCCCGACCCGTCAAAGAATGTCAATTCCCCAAAATAAATCTGATGATTTACTTCATAAAAATCAACACGAAGATGAGGTATATCATTTGATAAGAGAGAAGCCATCCGTTTCATTTCTTCGAAATTTTCAGGGAGTCTTGGCGTGTTTTTGTTGTTGGGATAGCCCTTTTGTCTAATATCTGTCAAATTACCTTCTTCATCAAAAAAATCAATGCACAAGCCATCTTTCGAGCCTCTATTTGAAGTGATGTACATACATTTTGGCTTACCATCAAAACAATAAAACTTATAATCTGTCAAACCACCAGTGGTATCTTCCATATATTTTTCAGCTATAATACAGGGCTTGACATTTTTATATGGCCATTCCCTTGTCAGCAAAAATATGTCTGTGTTATACGATTTCCATAAACACAATTTTGCTTTTTCTATGTCAAAACTACTTTTATCTTTGCAAATGACCACACCAGTGGATCCAGCACCTTGGTTTGTCTTTAATACAAATTGTTCAGGCAGAATACCTATGTCAATTTCATCAGGATTTTGCCAAATTGCAATGGTCGGAATAATATACTGCTCACCAATCAAATTCGCCACATACTCCTTCGCCAAATTTTTGTCCACCATGGCAGTATATTCTGGTTTGTGATTGTATAATTTAAGCCATTGTAATTTTTCGCAGAATGTTTGGGGATTCTTTAGATTGAGTCGTTTACCCATTTCAAGTCTATACTTCAACTTGACAAACGACTTGTCGGAAAACCACGATGCATGGGCATTCAATGCACGGATAATTCTTGCTTTTGGATTCTTTAAAAAGTTAGAAATTCTTGTTATTATTGACATATTATTGATTCATTATTTTGAGAACAGTCATCTCCATACACTTTTGAAAGACAATAACCTAACATGGCGTTGGAACATAACATCATATCGTTTATGGACATGGTAAACAAGGTTTTCATGAAATTCGTTAATATAATTGCTGTCAAAACCATGATTATGGTTTTGTTCCCCGAATATTTTATGGCATGTTTTATTGTCTTGAAATTTGTAATCCAATAATACAGATAGAACAAAACACCTATCAATCCCATACATATTGCGATTTCAAGCCAATCATTATGCGCTGCAGACCCCATGATGCGGCCTGTCGCACAAGCTCCATTTCCAACAAGAAAATTAAACACATCTGTTTTATGCAAAAAATAATCTAAGTAAAAAGAATATATAATATTTCTTGAACTGGAATTGCCCTCCATTGTCTCCTCCATACGTACTGCGGCATAATTGTTAGATGCCAAGAAATCCATAAAGAAATTTCCAACAAACAACAAGACAAAAATTGAAATAGCGCTTATCCAAAACCGACTTTTAGAGCTTTTCAACAAATTGATAATGAGATAAATATCCAATAATCCACCAATAATAACCGGACCTCTTTTCATGCACATAATAATCATTACGGAGATATAGGCAAGCAAAACGAAAGATATTGCTGGCTTGTTTTTATAGAACACCACGATGGGTAGGATGGACAACCAGTAATAGCCCGCGTTGTTTGTAAATTCACCTAGGTCCCTATCATATCTCAGCATGGCTCTATCTGAGAAAGATGAGTATTGAAAAAATATAGCAAATAAAAATACAACACCTATTACTCTGAACCACTTCTCATCAATCATTTTCTTTGATCCAAAATAATAGAAAGCATACAACGGAGCAAAACTATTAAAATACAGTTTAAGGTTCCATACAGGAGACACATTTTGCACTATCCAAGAAGAATCCGTACCAACAATCAAAAATATCAAGCCATAGAACATAAAGGCGGCAAATAGTGCCGTTAGAACTTTCATGAATATAGTCAAGCGACATTTGGTCAACACGGCATATATATAGTACAATGACATGACCAAATAGATGCCATGAGATGCCAAAGTCAAAATCTTAATACCTGAAACCAAATCTCCGACAGTCAAATAGAGCAAAGCGGAAATTGTATAGATATTAGGCTGAGTGAATAATTTCTTTATCATTAACAAAAACGAAGATACTTTTCGAGAGAAATCAACTTCCAGTAATTATTGCCAATAGTATGTAGCATTATGATACGGATGTCGTTCTGATTCAGGAGGCAATTGCATGTAATCGCCATACCTTAAGGTTAAGAATTCATCATAGGAAGCTATGACCGGGAACAATCCATCTTCAAATTTGTGTTCTTCCAATTCAGCAAAAATATTATGGTTGTAAATGCATTTATCTTTAATTGAGACTGGACCAGCAATCATATAAAATGTATTACATGTTGAAAAATCCTGTGAATAGTATTCGTGATTCTGCAGCCTTTTCATAACCCGTTTGAATCCAGGAATTGTACGAATAGGAAGTTTACTCATTATTCTTCTTTTCCATTTAATAAACCTTTTACGGGTTCTTTCAAATGCCGAAATTCTTTCAAAATATCGAAGTCTTTCTTGTGGATCTTTTGGAATTCCCACCATTACATATAAATCAATCGCTACACCATAGTCCTTTTTACCCTTACCAACCAATTTATATGTGTTAATATTGGCTATTCTTGGAAAATCTAAATCATACCCCGTTTCGGTTTCGACATTACAAAACTTCAATGTTTCCGATTTGAATAAAGACTTAAACTTTAACATATCTGGTAGCGGCATCATAATATCCAAATCATCATCCCATGGGATAAAGCCTTGATGCCGAATGGCGCCAAGTAATGTTCCAAAAGCCAATGAGTATCGTATTTGGTTCGCTTTACAGAAGGCATCAATCTCTTTCAGCATTTCAAGCTGGATGTCTTTTCGTTCTTTTAAATCAATCGTTTTTTTATCCATTCCTTTTCTTTAATAACTTGTTCACAAAACTTAATACAAGAGTTTTTTCTTGTTTGTTTAATCCCAAACCAAAGAACACCCCAATTGAAGAAATAAGGCAAGTTAAACCAACAAGAATCAATCGCCACCAACCTTCTTCCATTAGCATTCTTAAACCAGCAGGAGCAATAAATGCCAAAACCGAAGATAGAAATAAAGGAATAATAACTTGCTTGCTATATTTCTTAAGCGAATAGGGTTGGATGCTTTTCAAAACCAATAAACTTACAATTTGTTCGATAACATATATGCCAATCATTACAATGAAAACAGTAGGAGGATAAGCATTTTGCTTTAATGCAAAGTAGGATATGGGGATGATACATAAATCAATCAAACTTATTGTCAACTGATATTTTTTCATTTGTCCCGTGGCGTGAACAACAAATGACACCGGTGGTTGAAGCGTGCCTATTATCGAAACAATGGCGAGTAATACTAAGAAAATATTGGTCCATTCTGGAACATTTTCACTAAGCCATATATGGAGAATAAAGTTGATTTCTAAACATATTGGCAGAGAAAGTAAATAGAGAATAAAGAAGTTTATTTTGCTGACAGAAAACATCAACGAGAATGTGCGGTCAATATTACCTTGAGCATAGGCTTGTGTAAGCTGTGGTTTAACTGCGATATTGATGTTCGAAACAAAACCTTTCACAGCGCCTTCAACTTGATATGCGATGCCTCTCGCGGCATTAACAACGGGTCCAAAAAACAAGTTGAGGACCATATTTATACCTTGTGAACTCATGATGTTGGCAAATTTGCCAAAGATATTCCACCCCGAGAATTCCAGAAGGCTTTTGAATAAGTCTTTATAGAAAACCCTTTTGAACTTGATTTCAACAAACTTGATTTTAGCATAGACAATATTCAAAATGAAATTAATCACACCTATGCTAAACATCAGCCAGCCATAAATATACAAAGCATCTCCTGGTATGAAAGGTAACAGCAACACCAAGCCAAGTTTAAGTAGTTGATCAAGTATTCCTAAAAGGGCATAATAATCCATTTTTTCATGGGCCAAAATAGCAGCATTGTAGGGTGCTGACATAATGCCCAAAACCATAGAAGCCACCGATATTTGGAAGATGAACAAGGCCGTTTGGAATCGGGCTTCGGGTATGACCATCTTCTCGTGCATGTACCATATTCCTATACTTTCAATCAAGGCAATGGTAACAACAGCCAGGATGGCTTGTGTTAGAATTGAAGTAATGTAAACCCTATTTGCACCCTCTATGCCATTTTTCCCATATTCAAAGTTGTAGAACCTTTGTATTCCCGTCGACATGGCATTGTTGAGAAACCCGAACATTGTAACGAATCCCCCAACGACATTGTAAATACCAAAATCTTCTACTCCAAGGACCTGCAAGACGACTCTTGAAGTATATAATGATATCGCGAGTACGAATAGCATTCGAATACTCAAAAGAATGGTATTCTTCGCTATTCTTTTATTTCCAGCAGAATTATCCGGCATTTGAAAAATATATGTTTTATCTATAAATTGAATCCAGAACTGCTTTTGCTATACAAGGTCTATAGTGGTTACAGTCGTAATAATTGTGATAATCTTCAGTAAATTCATTTTTCCCCGAAAAATCGAACACCGATTTAGCGCCAAAAATGGATTCCAAGATCAGCCTATCATTGATTGATAGTTCAACTTGGTCGAAACAAGGACTGATGATGATTTTATAGTTTGTGTTGTGTTGGGTAAAAATTGAATCAATCCCATGTAGTAAATGTTTTTGTTCTTCCCCAATGCAGTCCATTCCTTCATATGGACTCTGTGGTCTTTGATTGAACCAATCCTTCATTTTTCGTTCGTCATAATAGGTTCCATCATCAATTTGAAGTTCTCGATCAGGATATGTTATTTCATTATGTCGATAATCATAGTCTTTGCTGTCAAGATTAAAAGTATTCCATCTCTTCATGTATCCACGAATTTGACCGAACAGCTTTAAATCCATATATGCAAGTATGAATTTGGGATTACAGAATGTCTTGAATCCAGCCAATTGAAAACTTAGCCAATCTCTTTCTTCCGTAGTTTGAGGCGCTGGGGTAAATAGATGAGAACCGACGGGATTGTTTACGGTGGCCAAGATAGATGCGTCAAATACAAGTAAGCAATTCTTAATCTCTGCATGGCGACTTGCATACTTCAATTTCCGATATACACCCAAAAGTGTTTCGTTTGACGCATCAAAATGGTAACACATTGCAGACGAGTCCAGATGTTGTCTCCAATCATTTACCATGTAATATCGGCTCCTTGAATTACCAAAGATGAATGAATTATAATGAAATTCGTGGTTGTGATTGTCAAAATTCGTTGTACTTACATAATCGTTATCAAGACCCACATACGATGGCCCTGATGCGTTATAGTAGGAATCGTAATGATATATCATCTTATAGGGATCGGTAATGACATACAAGCCTACAAGAAGTAGTATCGGAACAAATAACTCAACAAAAAACTTAAATCTGCTATCTTTCATAATCATCAAAAGTTGAAATAAATGAATTGAGAGTTATTGAGTTCGCCAAACAGCAGGATATAGATTATCAAAACAAAGAAGCAAGCATAGCGTACAATCCAAACTTTTGAGTTGAATGGATTGGGAAGAACACCTTGGAAGAACTCCTTCATGAAATCATAAAGCATCAGGATTGCCAATGAGATGACACCAATGGTTAAACCTCCTGCATTTCTCATCAATGAACCATCAAATTGGAATAGTTTCGCAATCACCTCGTTGGCCTGTGAAACAGATTCAGCCCTACCGAAAATTTGTGAAAAAGTGAACAAAACATAAACCGCAAAACAACAGATAGCGATATACCACCACTTCTTTTTTAACTTATGATTGTTTTCAAATATAGTTCTCTTTTCTTGCAGTAAGGCTTCGGTGCACAAATAAACACCCTGGATGATTCCCCAAAGGATAAAGGTCAATGCAGCACCATGCCAAATACCACTAATAAGAAACGTCAGCATAAGGGAGACCACAATACCCCAGATTTTCCATTTCCTTAGTGCAAATGAAAGTGGTGTATATATATAGTCAGTCAACCAATTGATGAGCGACATATGCCATCTGCGCCAGAATTCCGAAACTGTTGTTGCAAGAAATGGCCTGTTAAAATTGGGGATAATCTTAATTCCCATACATTGTGCTGCACCAATAGCGGTTAATGAGTATCCCCCCAAATCGGCATAAACCTGGAAAGGATACAAAAGAACAGCTAAAACCATTGTTTTTCCACTCATTGAAGATACATCAGAATATGCTGCGTCAACATATAGGCCCAGTCTATCTGCAACACATAATTTCATGAAATAACCCCACAACATCAAAAAAAAACCGTGACGAAGCCCATCGTAGGTACTGTCGGGCAGTTGTTTTAGTTGCGGGAACATATTCCCTGCCCTCTCAATAGGACCCGACAATATGTAAGGGAAGAACGACAGGAAAAGCCCCACCGACCCAATGTTCTTTTCGACATCCACTTCCTCGTTGTTCACGTCAATCATATAACCGATGGCCATGAAGGTATAAAACGAAATGCCCACAGGCAGCATCCACTTGATGGCTGGCACAGTACTCTCGACGCCGCAAAGAGCCAGCAACGAGAAGATAGACTCGTTGACGAAGTTGAAATACTTGAAGAAAAACAGTGGAAGCAACACCAATATGATGCCCCACACCATAATCTTGCGTTTCTTGTCGTCATCGTCGGTCGCACTCATCCATCGGGTAAAGCCGTATGTGATGCCGGTGACCGCTGCCAACAACAGCAGATATACTGGTTGCATAAAGGCATAGAAAGCATAGCTCACCGTCAACAGAAACCACACCCTGAACCGTTGTGGGCAGAGGTTGTAAACCAAGACCACCGCAGGGAAAAAGAGCAGGAACTCAAAGGAAGTGAATGTCATTGTGTGCCGTTTATTGCAGTTTGGTTTCTATAGTGTTGATAAGGTCGCCTACCATTTTCAGCTTGTTCAACTCTTTCAGTTTGAACTTTATGCCGAAGGTTTCTTCAACCTTAGTAATCATAAGCATGTGGGTGAGGGAGTCCCAGTTCTCCACATCGTTGGCAGTCATTTCGTCTCGAAGGACGATGTTGTTGTCATTGAAGACTTCGTGAAAAATCGCTGTCAGTTTTTCGATAATTGCTGTTCTTTCCATTTTTTATAAGTATTAGATTATTTTTACAATTGCTTCTCCATCTATAACCACCTCATCTTTCTCGTTTTTGCAAACGGTTGACAGTTTGACGATGGGTTTGTCTTTACGAATTTCCATTACTGTTACCGTAGCGGTAATTAGTTGGTCGTGATAGACCGGCTTTCTAAAATTGAGCGTTTGCCCCAAGTAGATGCTTCCATTGCCTGGCAACCAGGTGCCGATGATAGCCGAGAAAAGTGAGCCTGTCAAGAAACCGTGTACTATTCTGTTTTGAAAAACACTATTTTCAGCATACTCCTTATCCAAATGAACAGGGTTGTTGTCCTGACTTAACCTTGCAAACGCCTTTACGTCTTCGAGCGTAAACCTTTTGCTCAATGAGCTTGACTGCCCTACGTACAATTCGTCGATTCTCATGGTCACAGCTCCTTCTCCATTAGCAGTTCAACATTATAGGGGTAATATTCCATTGCCAATGGATTGTCGGAAACGAACCTCTTTGCTATATGGTAGCCGCTTCGTTCATGAACCTTTATTATTGTCGGGTTGTTCTCAAATACATGAAGTTGTGCCTTCTTCACATTCGAGTCAAGCTCTTTGGCGTAGGCCAAGTGAGCCATCATCAGTCGCTGAATCAAACGATGACCGCGATGGTCGTCACGGGTGTAGGAGTACTCCAACTGATAGGTTCCCATCTCCCTTTCAATCTGGAGAGCCTTCACAATGTCGGCTTTATCGCGGGTCCTCAGCACGTTTTCCTTCGGGAAAACATAGCCCACAAGATTCGACTTCAGCAAGGCCGAAGGCATTTCATCGTAGTAGCCTTCCAACCATCCACCCAATGCGGAAACTGGTTCGCCTTCATACTCCGCAACAAAGAAACTACTCAGCGAGAACTCGCAACCGTCAACCTCTTCTTCAAGAATTTGGATGATATATTTCCTGATGTCCTCTTCCGAGAGCTCGAAAAAGTTAGCCAAACCGAAGTTATTGGTCATGCTCTTCTCGGCCTCGATAATGACTGTGGCGATGAACTCCACATCGTCAAGTGTCGCCTTTCGGATAATGTACTTGTTATCGTCTATCATACTATCTAGTTTTCTGTATCTCCGTCGCCTCACGCCACCTCAACAGAAAATCAGACAGCTCAGACGAGCTACACTATCCTTTCCATCAAGAGAATGGTGTGGTACGGGAAATACTGTTCTACTAATGGATTATTTGAATTGAATTCTTTTGTGATTTCGAAGCCACATCGTTTGTAGGTGCCGATGGCAGCTTCGTTGTTAGCAAATACGTGAACTTGTATTTTCCTTATTCCACCATCCTGATTGCGGTGGGGTTGTATGGGGGGGGTATTTTGTTGACAATCAATAATATGCATATTGATAATATCTTTCATAATGCCCTTGCCACGGTATTCGGGCAAGGTGTATGAGTATTCCAACTGATAAGTACCCTCCTCACGCTCAATCTGTAAGTGGCGCACAACGTCGGACTTGGTTTGCGATTTCACCACATTCTTCATAGGAAGACAATAGCCCAAGAGGTTTGACTTCAGAATTGCCGACGACAACCCTTCTTCATTTTGGCCTTCCATCCATCCGGCAAAAGCAGACACAACTCTACCCTGATGCTCGGCCACCAAGAAACTGCTGACGGAGAACTCGCAACCATCAACCTCCTCTTCAAGCATTGCCTTGATGTAGGAACGCATTTCGCCTTCCGACAGCTCAAACAGCTTTGCCAAGCCGAAATTGTCGGTGCCGCTCTTCTCAGCTGCCACGATAGTATCGACCAAGAAGTCAACATCATTAATCGTAGCTCGTCTTATTTTTATTCCTTCACTCATAGCTCAATCATTGCTTTAAGTTTCACCTTGTCAGTCTTGTCGTTGGCATTCAACGGGAACACCGGCACAAAGTAAAGGCGCGTTGGTATCATATACGACGGCATCTTGGTGCGCATATAGGCAATCATTTCGTCGGGGTTGAACTCCTCTTTCTCTATAAACATGGCTATCTCGGTGAGTGCATCCTTGTTTTCAAAAGCTATGCAAACCACATTTGTGTCGCCCAAGAACTCACTGGCGTGCCACTCAATCTCGCCCATTTCCACACGGAATCCCTGTATCTTGGCCTGGTGGTCAAGACGACCAGAGTACATAATATCGCCATCCTCGTCCTTGTAGCAGAGGTCACCCGTATGGTAGAATCTCATTTTTTTGCCATCAACCTCCTTATAGAAGAATGAACTGGTGTTCTTTTCCTCGTTCTTCCAATAGCCTTTGGTCACCTGGTCGCCAGCAATGCAAAGCTCACCCTTCTCGCCCACGGCACATTCTTTTTCCGTTTCGTCAAGTATCAGCCCCACACAATTGGCTAAAGGCTTGCCAATGGAAATTATGCCGTTAAGTGTCTTATTAGAGCCTCCTTTGGTTAATTTGTAATAAGTGCAATATACCGTGCATTCTGTCGGGCCATAAAAATCGTACAACTCCACATTGGTGGCGCACTTGTACCAATCCTCCATCAGATTTAGAGGGCAGGCCTCGGCGGTGAGGATACACGACTTGAGGCTAGTGGCATCAATCTCCTCGAAATAAGGTTTCAGATACCTCAACATAGAAGGAGCCATGGCACCAAAGGTCAGCTGGTGGTCTTCGATAAGGCCGCTGGCATAGATGTACTTGATTTGTCCATATGGGACAGTATAGCAACATGCACCCTTGGTAAGCGGCACCAAATAGCCCTGCACCGACACATCGAAAGTCAAGTCAAAACACTGAAGGCAACGGTCTTCTTCGGTAATTTCGATACCTGTCTGCCAAAATGAATCCATAAAGGCAGCCACATTCTTGCGCATCATCATCACGCCCTTGGGTTTGCCCGTGCTGCCAGAAGTGAAGAGAATGTAAGCCAATTCTTCATCAGACACATCTTCTTTGGGTGTCAAAAAATCATGATTATATTCCAAAGCTGAAGTATTGATGACTTGTACGCTTTGGTAGCGTGTCTGCTCGGAAGAGTCTAAAATCAAATCCAGTTCCACCTGCTCGTAGATGTCCTGACAACGATCCAAAGGCCAGCCCGGATGCAGCGGCACATAGCAGTCGCCCTCCAACCAGAGTGCAATGATGGAAGCGTATGTTTCCAAATCATCGTTGATAACCAAACCGACTTTGGTATTGCTGTAGTTGGTCTTGGTCAACTGACTTCTGACTTTCGACACGCACTGCCCGAATTGGGCATAGGTGTAATGCTCCTCGTCGATGCAAAAGGCATTGCGGGAGGAAAATTGCTCGATAGAGCGGAGGATGGGAGTTAGGATATTGGTGTAAAATAACATTTTTTAATTAATTGTGCTTTTGTGGGATAGGGGGAATCGAACCCCCGTTTCAAGCTCTCTATCCCAAAACAAATCTCGCAGTGTTTACAAATCCTGTATCTTATCACGGTTGAAGTCATGCGCCAGCATTATCCCACGAGAGCCAAACTTCCACCAATAATAGTTTGAATTATCATAGTCTTCATATCAAATTCCTTTCTTTTAAACCACATTACTACAAAAAATAACATGGGGATGCAAACGGAAATGACTCCAACCATGGATACAGCGAGATATAAGCTTATCGAGATTTCAAAATTTTGGCAAAACAATTACAATCTACCGTCAACAACGCTTCTATCCAACGTACACTTCACGTCAAACACCATGTGCTTCTCCTTCAGCAGACCAACGACGTCCAAGCCCTCAAACTTCTTGTGTGCCACGGCAGCAATGCAAGCATCAAACTTTTGTTTGGGCAATTCGTTCACCACCTCAATGCCGTATTCATGCTCAACGATAGTAGGATTGGCCAAAGGATCATAAACGGTGATGTTGAGGTTGTACTCTTTCAAGGATTTATAGATGTCGATGACCTTGGTGTTGCGCACGTCGGGGCAGTTCTCCTTGAAGGTGAAGCCCAGGATGATGATATTGGAATTGAGCACCTGTATGCCCTTCTTGAGCATCAGCTTGATGGTCTCCGTGGCCACATACTCGCCCATACCGTCATTCATACGGCGACCGGCCAAGATAATCTCAGGGTTGTAGCCGTGACGCTGTGCGCACTAGGCCAGATAGTAGGGGTCAACTCCAATGCAGTGGCCACCCACTAGACCGGGACGGAAGGGCAGGAAGTTCCACTTGGTGCCGGCTGCCTCCAACACATCGAGGGTATCGATACCCATCTTGTTGAAGATCTTGGAGAGCTCGTTCACGAAAGCTATATTGATGTCACGCTGGCTGTTCTCAATCACCTTGGCTGCCTCAGCCACCTTGATGGTCGGTGCGAGGTGGGTACCGGCGGTGATGACACTGCTATAGACCTCATTGATGTACTTGCCAATCTCAGGAGTAGATCCTGATGTCACCTTCTTGATGTGCTCCACGGTGTGTTGCTTGTCGCCAGGGTTGATACGCTCGGGGCTGTAGCCACCGTAGAAATCAGCATTCATCTTCAGACCACTCACCTTTTCCACGACGGGAATGCATTCATCCTCAGTCACACCGGGATAAACAGTGCTCTCATAAACCACCACATCACCTTTGCCAATGACCTTACCGACCGTAGTGCTGGCACCTACAAGCGGGGTGAGGTCTGGGTTGTTGTCCGCATCCACAGGCGTAGGAACGGCCACCACATAGAAGTTGCAGTCCTTGATCTTCTCAATGTCACTGGTGCAGATGAAACCGTGGTTATTGATTGCATCCTGAAGGATGTCGTCAGCCACCTCAAGTGTAGCGTCGTGACCGGCCATCAGCGCATCGCAACGCTTCTGGTTCATATCAAAACCCACCGTGGGGTACTTTGTGGAAAACAAACGGGCAAGAGGAAGACCCACATAGCCCAGGCCAATAACGCAAACCTTTGTCTCTTTCATTGATTTTATAATGTTTAGAATTGTTATTTCCTTTTTTTTCAAGAATTTGAGAATTAGAGAATTTCTTCTCAGCCAATGCTGGCGCATTGCCTGTGGTGCCACTCATTGGGATACCACTTGTATTCCAAACTCGTGGTTCCAAAGTTCAGCAATAAACCAAGCTTGTGATTGCTTACATGCAGATAGTTGATTATCTGTGCTTCGAATTCGCCGACTATCTCAGAAACGGCTTTTAATTCTACCCCTATCTTATCTTCAATCAAGAAGTCATAGAAGAAGTCGTGCTCAAGTTTTACTCCATGGAAAACAAGGTCAATATGTTTCTCTCTTTCGTACTTGACACCTTCCTCCTTGAGAAGCACCTCAAAGACATCTTGATACACCTTCCCCTTGAACCCACATCCCATCTCACGATGCAACCGCATCGCAATTCCAAGAATTCTCTTACTCAGTTCAGGATATATCAATGCCATAAGAAATAATTCTCAAATTCTCTAATTCTTGACCTCTTAAAGATTAGCCTTATACCAGTCAATGGCTTCGGCCAAGCCACGGGCGAAGTCGTACTGCGGGTCGTAACCCAGCATGCGCTTTGCCTTGCTGATGTCGGCATTGCTGTGCTTGATGTCTCCAGCACGGTCGGGACCGAAGTGCGGCTCGATATCCTTGCCAAGGGCTTTAGTCAGGTCGTAGTAGATATCAATCAGATACTCACGACCACCGTAGGCTACATTGAACGCCTCGCCGCTGGCCTCATCAGGAGCCAGACAAGCCTTCAGGTTGGCCTCAATCACATTCTCGATGTAGGTGAAGTCACGACTCTGTTTGCCGTCTCCGTTGATGGTGGGCTGCTCGTCGTTCAAGAGTTGCTTGATAAACTTGGGAATCACAGCGGCGTATGCCCCGTGAGGATCCTGACGACGGCCAAAGACGTTGAAGTAGCGGAGACCTATGGTCTTGAGGCCGTAATGCTTGGTGTACTGCTTCGCCCACTCCTCATCGGCACGTTTGCTGAGGGCGTAAGGGCTGAGAAGGTTGCCCTCTATGCCCTCCTTCTTGGGAAGGTGAGCCTCGTCGCCATAGACCGAGCTGGAAGAGGCATAGACAAAAGTCTCCACCTTGTTCTGGCGGGCCGCTTCCATCATATTCAGCGTACCCTGGATGTTGTTGGCGCAGTAGAACAGCGGCATCTCGATAGAGCGAGGCACACTACCCCAGGCCGCTTCGTTCAGCACATAGTCCACACCCTCGCAAGCCTTCATACAGGTGTCAAGGTCTTTGATGTCGCCTTTGATGAACTCGTAGTTCGGATTATCGAGGAAAAGATCCACATTGGCCTGCTTGCCCGTACTTAGGTCGTCAAGGCACCGCACCTTGTAACCCATCTTCAAAATCGCCTCACAGAGGTTGGAGCCAATGAATCCTGCTCCGCCAGTTACCAAGAATAGTGAGTCCTTGGGGAATTGTAATTCCTTGTATGTCATATATCGTTATTTATTTATTTCGTCACTGTTCCTGTGTCATAATTCATCAAGTTCACACTTCACACGGGATGTGGTTTTCATTCCCTGCCACACCGGGTCAAGGGGTCAAACCCTCTGACCCGTCCCGCTAGTGATCAATAATACCTTGTCCTTAAAAATACTCATATTACGTTTTGTAAAGTTATCGTTCATAGCGTTTAGTCCGTTGAGATAACTTTATGTGTAAATAGTCAAAATTAACTATCGACATCATTAAACAGGAATCATAATAAATTAGACAGGAATAAACCAGAAATCATATTTTAGGACGTGAATGTCCGTGAATCACAATAAATGTCAAATAAAATTGACTAATTACTTATCAGGCAAAAGCCGAGGCGAGGATTTCGCTGTCGCTGCGGCCGGTTTTGCCGACCATTTCGGCGTAGACCTCGGCTGAGCTGACGTTGCTGTATCCGCACCATTTGGCAAGGACGTAAAGGTCCACGCCGGCGCGCAACGCCATTGTGGCGAAAGTGTGGCGGCTGGTCATATAGTTGACATTCTTGTTGACACCGGCATCCTTGGCCCAGCGTTTAATATGGTCGTTGATGGTCATATTGCTGTAAAGGTGGAAAACGTGGTCATCCTGGCTGTCTTGTGGCAAGCTGGAATACTCACGTTCAACATTTTGCAGTATTTCTCGGGCCGGTTCGATAATAGGCACTTTCACCTTCTCCTCGCTGTTCTCCACAGGGCGAATCAGCACCATACCACTACCACTTAAACGGATGCTGTCCCAGCTCAGTTCGCGCACCTCGCCTTTCAGCAGACCCGTATAGCACGAAAAAAGAAACGCCTGCTTGGTGCTTTCCGCCGGACATTCAGTATTTTGCATCCTTCCCAGCTCTTCCTTGGTAAGGAACACCTTCTCCGCATCACGACGCTCGGGCATCAGCGACGAGATATCCAGCGCAGGCACCTCAGCCACCATACCATTGCGCTTGGCTGTCTTGAAAAGAGTGGACAAGCGCTCCAGATAGTTGCGGGTCGACGATGGCTTCAGCTTGGCAAGCAGGAAATCAGCCAGTTCACGGCAGTACTGCTCGTCAATGACGCGTGTCTCGAACCCACCATTGGCATA
>OCTW011551610.1_pt1 | contig 37943 bp, 55 predicted proteins | sample 1539671 | NCBI WGS metagenome assembly OCTW01 (sample SAMN02144230, study PRJEB22623) | gut metagenome | biome: sheep rumen | host: Ovis aries | place: New Zealand
ATTGATAAGTATACTAATATCTTAATCGATGGTTATAACAGTAGAGTTTCTCATTGGCAAAAAGATGACTATGCAAAAGACACAATAGTTAAATCTAGAAAAGTATGGAAACAAATTACTAATATTGTAAGCAAGTCAGATATTTATAAATGGATTACTTCTGATAAATGGCAAAATTATTGGGAAATAGAGAGTTTTATCGGAGTGCATTCTTTTATTCCAATAAAAACTATAGATAATTATGATCCAATGTATGTAGTTTATAATGATTTATATGGACTTATGGAATATGATCCAGACTGGCGTGATCCAAAAGCTAATTGGGATGCTGCTACTTGGGGTTGTCCTTATAAACAATTTGATTACGGAATGTTTAAACCTGAAGCAGATAAAGGTAAAACTTTAATTGTAGGTCATTGGCATTGTAGTGAATTTAATACACACTATGTCACAACTAATAAAAGATTAAGAGCTAAAATGTCTAATGAATATACACCAAGTCCACAAGATATATTAGAAAATCCAAATATCGCTTTTTATGGTAAAAACTTAATTGCAATAGATTCTTGTACTCCAGCAAGTGACTTTGTAAATGTAGTTGTAATAGAAAATAATAAGATTAAATATTTTATGGGAGACTAATCATGAATGTACTAACAAAAATTAAAAGAGCTAAGAATAATTGCTTAAATGAATGGTTTGAAAACTATAACTATCAAGGCAATAATGAAACTTTAAAAGCATGTAGACATAATAGAGTGCTTCCTAAAGTTGCTTTAGCTATTGTTACTTTATTATTAATTATTACATTAATTGTGATCATCTAGGAGGATTTTATGACTTTAAAATATAAAGATTATATTATAGTTGGAAATCCTTCTGAAATAAAGGATTTTATAGATAAAATGGAATTAAATCCATTAATTAAACAAAATCAATCAATAAATGAAGCAAAGCCATCTATAGAGATAAATGAATTCGATGATACTATTTCAAAAATAAATAGTATAGATCGATATAAATTACCTGATGATTATAATATAGAAGATTTTCTTCGTAAGGAGACTGAATAAATGAACGTAGTAAAAAATAGAATGTTGTCATATAAAGATAGTAGAATAATTAATTCAATTAGTACAATTGTTCCGATTCTTGAATTAGAATTACCTAAACATCGAAGTGAAACAGCTTATATTATTAAATTAAAACCAGCTTGGGAAAATTTTGATAAATTAATTAATTATTTACACGCAAACAAACTATATATTTCAACATGGAATTGGAATGATAAAGAACAATACAGATTAGAAATTTCAACTGTTTATACTAAAACTTTACCTAATGAAGAATATTTAGCTAAAGTTTCAGAATTAGCTGGTAAAACTATTAATTTCATCTAAGGAGAATTTTATGGAAAAAGCGATTGCAATAATTAAGCTTGATAATTTGAACAAAGATCGTTCAGTTTTAAACTTATCTATGGAGCGAATATTAGTTGATAATATTAAGAATGTTGTTCAATATAAATATTCTAATTCATTTGAAGCTTTAGAAATGAGAGCTGAAATGTATAAGTTATCAAACATGACTTTTTTTGAACAAGGCAGTCCTTATGCTTTATGTACAGATAAAAATGACAATCAATATGCACTTTTAATTAATAGTACGAGTCAAGAATTTAGAGATAAATATTTATTAATTGCTAATATTTAAAATGAGGTGATTTTATGGGATATAAACTATCTGATGAAAAATTAAATATTTTGAAAACATATGCTGATAAATATTATGATCCACGTGTTAGTGATATCAATAAAAACTGGAAGCAAGAGTGGGAAGAAGTAATCAAAAGAGAATATCCTTGGTGTGGTCCATTTGATTTAATTCAATATAAAATCAGAACAATGATTGCTTATTTTGAAGATTTAAAGAATGATACTTTTAATTATAAGTATAGAATTACAACTAAGTCTATAAATAAACAATTAAAACAAATGTATAAAATTGTTGAACTTGGCGATAAGATTTTTGAAAACACTTATGATGAAGACGCTCATCTTTGGTATGATAAAAATACCGAAATTGTAATTACTTTCTATAAGATAACTGAGTTTACAAAAAATTATCCTGGAATTCCTGGAAACTTTCTTCCAGAAGGATTTGAAAAAATTGGAGAAATAAGAGCTTCAGGCGAAGAAGGCGTAGGAGTATTTGTAAATCAATTTTTAAAAGATAAATCTTGTTTCGGAGAAGATTATATCGGAGATTGGTGTGCTAAAAATGGTTATTCTAAAGATGAAGTAGGATATGTTTATATTAACCGTTGGATTAATGGAAAATCTGACGAAGAAAATACTAAAGAATGGCAAAAGATGTTAACTGATGCTTATAAAACCAGAAAAAAAGACATTAAAAAATATTATTCTTTATTAGCAAAATATGCTGATAATTGGGGCGATTAGAGATGATACTATTTAACTATAAGAAATATAAAAAACTAGCTTATTGGGATCTTCTGTGTGATTGTTATAATAGAAATTTTATCGAACATAAGCTTAAAAAACTATATAAAGATAAACAAATATACGTTACATTTATTGACATAAATAATTTTAAACAATTAAATGATAATTATGGTCATTTTGCTGGTGATAATGCATTACGCGATTTAATTCAGATGTTATCTAACACAAAGCAGTTCGATCATATATGTAGATATGGTGGAGATGAGTTTATATTATTTCATCAACTTCCAGTAGAATTTAGAATTTTTAAAGAATTATTTAGACAGCAAGCAGGACACTCATTTAGCTCTGGAACTGTTTTAAAGAAAAAAGGCGAATCACTTGATCAAATTCTATCAATCGCAGATAGAAAGTTGTATGAGGAAAAAGCTAAAACAAAATCTAATGTTGTATAATTAAATAAAAAAGAGGTGATACTTTGAGTAAGACATTTTTTATTTCAGATTTACATTTTAATCATAAAAATATATTACTTTATGAGCCAAGTAGAATCGATGCTACTTTAGAGTATATTAAAAATGTGTTAAAATTGGATATGGAACTTTATGGTAAGAATCTAGGTCTCGATCATGCCGTGACAAAAGAGGATGTTTTAAAAGATTTCGAAACATCTGAAAAGAGTATTGTTAGTAATATTTTAGTTGCTCATGATTCTATGTTAATTTATAATTGGAATCAAAAAGTAAAAAATACAGATAATGTTTGGTTCTTAGGCGATTTAGCTATGGGAAATAAAGAGAATATAAAGATGTATGTTTCTAAACTTAACGGTGTAAAGAGAATGATTAAAGGTAATCATGATAATTTACCTGATGATTTTTATAGAGAAGCTGGTTTTGTTTTCGTTTCTAAATATCCAATTATTTTAAAAAATTTCTTCGTATTATCTCACCATCCTATGGAGTGGATGAATCCAATTTCAAGTCCATTCTATTTTATGTTTGGTCACGTTCATGGTTCTCCTCAATTTGCAACAAAGACAGATAATAGTAGATGTGTTTGTGTAGAGAGACAAAACTTTGAACCTATCGAAATTGAAGAATTTAATCAATATCAAGTGGATGAACACGGAAAGGCGAATAACTAATGAAACAATATACATTATTATATATTATAACTGAAGATAGAGTTGTTAGAATGAAGACCTTTACTTCTATGAAAGCATTAAGAGAATACAAGAATTACGGTATTCCTGAATTAAAGCATGAAGAATTGGTCCCAGTCGATCATGACGGATTTGTTTGGTTTAGTGAAGTAAGATTTGAAGGTGAAGTTGATGAGTAATTTTAGAGATAATCTAAATAATCAAAGACAACGTTTTATTGAAGTATTTAATGATACTGAGAAATTAATAACTTCTAATCGTTTACTTATAGAGGCAACAGTAAAAAGTGCTGGATTAATTAAGGTATACGATCATGGAGCATTTAGAGAGAATATTATATTACCTCAACAAGTTAGATTTATGAATAATGTTGTCGTTACAAGTCATAGAACTTTTGAGGCAGCTAGATTATTAAAACAAGAATTTCTGAATAGTAAAGTTGCCGTTTTAAATTTTGCAAGTGCTACTAATCCTGGAGGCGGAGTTACTAGAGGTAGTTCAGCTCAAGAGGAGTGTTTATGTAGAGCTTCAAATTTATATAGTCAATTAATGCTTTACACACCATCAGCACTATTTTATCGTCCAAATATTGAAGCAAAAAATCCTTTACATGATGATAAAATAATTTATACTCCAGAAATTGTTGTATTCAAGACTGATGATAAATCATATACTTTATTACCAGAAAATGAATGGTATAAAGTAGATGTTATTACTTGTGCAGCTCCAAATTTAAGAGAAAAACCTAATAATCAATTTAATCGAGATGAAGGAAATTCGGCGATAAATATTAGTAAAGATGATTTATATAAGCTTCATTTCAGCAGAGCTCAAGCTATAGTTAGATCTGCGATAGAAAACAAAGTAGATGTTTTAGTATTAGGCGCTTTTGGATGTGGTGCTTTTAAAAATGATCCAAGAGTTGTTGCAAAAGCTTATTATGACATACTAAGTATTTATAATCAATTTTTTAAGAAGATTGAATTTGCAGTTTATTGTAATTCTTATGAAGATGAAAATTATAAAGCATTTAAAGAACAATTTGGAATGAAAGGAAATTAATTATGGCAGATAAAGTATACGTAGAAATGTCAGATGAAGAATTTATTAATTATCATAACTGAAAGAAATTAAATGAAGAAAATAAGAGTATTGATGATCTGGCAGCAGAGAAAGTAGATAAAATTTTAAAAGAAAAATCTCTTGAAGAATTATTCTCTCTAATATTAAAGAAAGCAAAAGATGAAAATAAATTAACTCCAAGAATTCATCCAAGATCTAGATTAAATCCATATAATCGTTCATTTTTCGGCGGTCCAGACATGATGGAAGTTAGTGGAATAAATACTATTGAAACAGATAAGTGTATAATTTCAATTGAAGAGAAGATTATTAATCCAAGATAATAAAACTAGAATTCAATTTCTAGTTTTTTTATTTTCTGTTGTATAATAATTTAGAATAGTCATATTGACTATATTAAAATATTAAGGAGAATAATTTATGATAAAAGAATTCAAAACTAGAACCGGTTGTATTTTTTCTGATACAGAAAAGAAAATGGAGTATCTTTATGTAGGAGATTACGGTAAAGATCAAAATATTAAAGCTAACTTCTTAGGCTTTACTAAAGAAATTAATAGAGTAAATCATCATGAAGTTGATTTAAAAGATAAGATGGTTGTTACTATTTCAACTCAAAAAGGTTGTCCTATGAAGTGTAAATTCTGTGATTGTCCGAAGGTTGGATTCTTTGGTAATGTTTCAAGAGAAGAATTAGCTGAAGAAGTAGTTAATGCAATTAAATTTTCAAAATGTGAATATACTGAAAGATTTAATTTACACTTAGCTAGAATGGGTGAACCATCATTTAACCAGGATGTCCTACCATTCTTAGAATATGATTTAGTTGACATTGTGAATAAAAATATGAAGGCAGACGTAATTCATCCTGTGTTCACTACAATGCTTCCTAAATCAAATAAGCATTTAAGAGAAAGAGTATTAGATTTTTGTAGAATTAAGAATGAAGTATATAATGGAGAAGCTGGTTTACAGTTCTCTATTAATTCAACCGATGAAGCTCAAAGAAATGATTTATTTAGAGGAATGTCTTTAAGCTTAGAAGAAATTTCAAAGTTAGCTAGAGAATTACCTATGCCAAAAGGTAGAAAGTATACATTAAATTTCCCTGTAGTTAAACAAACTATATTAGATCCAAAAGAACTAAGTAGACTATTTGATAAGGAAAAGTTTATTGTAAAGATTACTCCAATTCATGAAACTAATGAAGCTAAGGCTAATGGATTAGAAACTGAAGAAGGTTATTATTCATATGATGTTTATAAGCAATTTGAACAACCATTATTAGAAGAAGGTTGGGATGTAATTGTATTTATTCCTTCATTAGAAGAAGATGCAGATAGAATTACTTGCGGAAATGCATTACTTTCTGAAGAAAAGTTATAATAAATTGTATAAATAAATAAAGAAGGTGACTTAATTGAGATATAATGAAATTAAAGAAAATGAAGTATATTGTACTAGAGTATCGCATATTAGATGTTTTAAAAAATATTTCCCAGAAGTAGATTCTTCTAAAATGGTATCATTTAGAGTAATATCTGCTCCGTCTATGGAAGCTGGCGATTTAAAAATTGATATCGATGCTTTTGGAGGAAAGAAGTATCTTAATCCTCGTTCTGAATGTGGTTATTGGTACATTGAACCTTGGCATTTTCCTGATATCTATCAGTCTTTTGCAGCAATTGCTAATTTTGATCCAATAGATTGGAGATATTTTGTAGAATTTACTTATGAAGATTTTCCAGATTCACACTATTGTTTAGAAGTATCTAAGCAAGACTGGTTTGCTAATGAATTAAAGAAAGGTAACTATATTTTAGTTAGTTCTTCAACTAAGCCTTACAGACTTGCCAGAATCTTATCTGCAAAATCGAGAGCTGATGCTCCTTACGGCGTAACTATGTCAAGTAAACATCTTTTATCTAATAATAGTGCAGCAAGCGCTATTCGTAAAGCTTTGCATGATACTGGAAAAGCAGAAGATAAGAAAACTTATTTAGAGCAAACACGAGATAATGGAATGGATGATCTTAAAGAAACTATTGTTAATTTAACTAATCGTGTTAGTGTTGTTGAACAAAGCGCACTTAATTTAAAAGATACTGCTGAAGAAAAAATTAATCAACTAAATAAACAAAATGCAGATTTAAAAGACTTAGTTTGTCAACTTGAAATGGAATTACAAATGTATAAATTTATGACTAAAAAGTAGGTGAACAATAATGCTTCAATACAAGTTAATATCAGAAAATGTTAATAGCTTAGTATTCGAAGCATTATTTACTGAAGATTTCTTTTATGAATATATTTGTAAATGTGTTATTAGTGTAAATAAGAATGATAATTCTTGGATCATATCTCAGTGGTATGCAAATAAAAATTACCAGCATAAAGGATATGGTCGTTTAACTATGAAATACCTAGTACAAGAATTGTATAATAAATATAAACCTAATAACATTATTTATATTTGGAATAATGTTAATGAATACGTCTATAATTGGATTGTAAATAATTTTGATGCAAAACTTTCGGATGAAGCAATTAGAATTTTAAAAGTGACTGATGAAGACGTTAAAGAAGGTCATCAGTATTATTTAAATAAAGATAAATTTTTAAAATATTTTGAGGTGAGATAATGTTAGAAGGAACAAAAGTTAATTTCTTTAATGGAACATCTATTAGAGAATATAAAGCTTGCTTAATTCCAACTAAAAATTTAAGATTTAGAATTATCGGAGATAAAATTGAAGTTAAGTCTGGTGGTTGGGAAGGATGTAGTTCTTTTGATCCTGAATACGAAACCGATATTCATGTTCGATACAATAGAGCAAGAAACTCGTTTGATTACAAACACGAATGGTGGCAGTCTGGTGATGAAGACTCTTGGGGAAGTTGGCGTGAAGATACTTGGTCATTAAGTCCAGAAACTTTAAATAAAGGTGTACTTTATGTAGAAGGTCAAGAACCACAAACTGATATGATTTTAAGTTTCTTTAAGAGTTGTAAGAATTACACTACGGTTATCTCAGTTCAACCTTACTGGAAACAAGGTGATAGATATAGTAAGCCACCTCATCTTTATGATTATTTTATAAATACAAATGAGCCGGTAGTATCTGGAACTTTTGTTAAGCTTCCAAGAGAAAGTTTCGGTATAGTTGTTGATGGTAGTTCTAAGAGAATTTCACTTACAGTAAATGATGTTAAAGGTTATAATTATAGTTATAAAGAAGCTATCGTTGTATCTAAACCAGATGAAATAGAATATTATACTAATCTATTAGAACAAATTGAACATACTAGTTATTATCTTGAAGCTAAAGAAAACTTAAATAGATTTATAGAGATTTTATTTAAGGATGCTGCAGGAGAAAAAATCTATCCAAGTAGCAATTTTAGATTAACTAACCTTTTAATTAAGATAGATGAAAACAATTATATCGTTTCTACAGCTTTTCCTGAAGAACTTACTGTTAACTTATTTAAACATTTAAATTTGGCATACAAACTTAAAACAGAGCTTTATATAAGCACAATTCGTGTATATAATTATTTAAATGCAAAATCATTTTATAATACTTTGTCAAAGTTCGAATTTTTCGAAGCCTTTGAACAATATGTAAAGTCTATTTTTCATTATAGTGATAGTATGACCTTATTTAAAGTAAAAGAAGATCCAATTGTAATTTATTCAATAGATTAAGGAGAATATGAATGTCTAATAAAATAGAAAATAAATTAGTAAATTTATTAGTTGAAGGATTGTATCATAATTATGGAGCTTTTGAAATAACTACAGTTGAATCTTGTACCGCCGGAATGATTGCTTCAAAAATTGCTAGTGTTCCAGGTGCTTCTCAAATATTAAAGCAAGCTCTTGTAACATATTGTGATGAAGCAAAGAGAACACTTGCAGGTGTAAAAGGAGAAACAATAGAGAAGTTTGGAGTTGTTTCTGAAGAAGTAGTTAAGGAAATGGCTGAAGGCGGACTAATAGCTGCAGATGCTAATGTATCAATTGCTGTTACAGGTTTTGCCGGTAAGTCTAATATCCCAGGTGTAAAAGACAATACAGTATGTATTGGTATTGCCGTTAATGATATTAACGGAAAGTCTGAAACTAGAACTTATACTTTTATTTTTAAAGGTAAAAGAAATAGAGTTAGATTGCAAGCAGCTAATAGAGCATTAAAGCTTGCATATTTGATTGTAAATGAACTTTTAGGTCGCGGACAAGCCGAGATTCACTCTCGTAGATTAAAAGATAATAAATCTCAAGATAAGCCAAAGAAAATAAAACATAGTGTAAATGTTACAGGTTGTAATAATAGTATAATTTGTGGTGGAGATATTAATGTAAATAAATCTACTAAAACAAAAATAAAACAGTCATCACATGTGTGTGTTGTTAATGGAGAAAGAGTTAGACTTCCTCATACATGTAATTCAGTATCAATAGTTGGTGGAGATGTATACATTAACGGTAAATTATATTATAGACAAGGTCTTGGTTATATAGATGAGTTAGATGAGACTGAAAAAAAGTTAAATACTGCTCTAAATCGTATTAATCAAAATCAAATAGACTGGGAACAATTTGAAAAGTCGATGGAACAAATGTCAAAAAATTTAGAAAATATGTTTAAAAATAAGTAGACTCGTTAATTCCGAGTCTTTTTTATTGTATAATATAATAGTCAATATGACTAAATTGACGCGCTTAAGGAGTTTAAAATATATGAATAAATTATTTGGACATTTGAAAACAGTCAGAACACATAGAAAAGCCGTTAGAAAAATGTGTTTTAAGATGGGCATTCCTATCCAAGGTCTATTACATGATTTATCTAAATATTCAATTAAAGAATTAACTCAATGTAAATATTATACAGGTAAGAAAAGTCCTCACGCAACAATGAGAGAACAATATGGTTATTCTACTTCTTGGTATCATCATAGAAATAGAAACAAACACCATTGGGAATACTGGATTGATTCTTTAGAAGATAGACTTGCAGTTAAGATGCCATATAAATATGTAATAGAAATGTTATGTGATATGGCTGGAGCCGGTTATGCTTATAACAAAGAAAAGTGGCAACCAAAGGATGTTAAAGCTTATTGGAAATTGCATGATGGACCACATAGAATAATTAATCCTGAAACTAGAGCGTTTTATGAATTTTTATTAGATAAATTAGAATCTTATAATGATTTAAAACTTTTTGTAAAATGGTATAAGAGTGAAAAGAAAACACTTAAAAAGCTTTATAAAGATAATTATTTTGGAAAGAAATAGGTGATTATATGAGATATGCTAGAAGATTAACAAGAGAAGAAGTAATTAGAAGTGGAATTAGAGTTGCTGTAGAAGATGGACATTTACAAATTTATAGAGGTTCAGAGAAATGTCAATTACATTCTACACCAAGTTATTATCGTAATCCAAAAATTCGTTGTTATAATAAACGAGAAGTAGTTCCATATCTTACTGTTGCATTGTACGAATTTGATGAAAATAATAATAAGATTAAAATTTATAGAAACAGTTCATCTTATTATACTTATAAAACTAGAATAACTACATTACAAAGAGTTGTTTGGGCTTGGTATAATGGTGAAGTTCCTGATGGAATGACTGTCGATCATATAAATAATCAACATGAATTTTTAGATGATTATAAGATTGAAAATCTTCAATTATTAAGTCCTAAAGATAATATTCATAAAGATAGTCATGCGAACTATAATAGAACCTTAAAATGTTCTATGAAGAAGCCTCGTTCATATTTTGAGGAAAAAGTAAATTATTATCAAAATTTAAAAGATAATTCAACTGGAATGCAAAGATACGAATATATAAATATTTTATCTAGATATAACGCAAATCTAAGATATTGGGATGCGCATCAATCTGAATATGAAGATTATATTAAGATGAAAAATGAAATTGCTGCTCAAAAGCAACAAAAGAAGGAAAATGTTCAAAAGAGAAAACTTTTAGATCAAAAAATTGCTCAATACCGTTATACGGACAAAACTCGTTGGCATGAATTAATTGAACTAAGAAAAAATTTAGTTAATATTAGTTTACAAGATATTGAGAATATTCAATAAAAATTTTAAGGAGGAATAATAAAATGGCAGACAATAATAGAATGCAATTTAGAGAAGCAAAACCGCATTATACTTTAGTTTATCAAGATAATGAAAAACGATTAATATTTTGTGGAAATAAAGATTGTGAATTCAGACCTATTGAAGATTTAGATACTAAAAAGGTTAGAATAAAAACATACAATGGACCAACTAGAGCCATTCAAGGATTAATAGAGCGTTATCCTAGTTATAAACATTTAATTAAAAATGGAACAATTAAAGTTTATTCAGTAAATAATATTATAACATTTGAAGAAGTTGAAGTAAACTATTTTACTGAAGCATTTGAACTACAAAGATACATCAAGACTAAAAGATACAGTGAAGTCTTCGATTTAAAAATTAGATCAGACGCAGAAAAGCGAATCATTAATCTTTGGAAACAAGAAGACAATGGCAAAGAACATTGGCACATCGAATGGGATTTAAAAAATAAATATGGTGTTAGTCAACGATATGAAGATATAGTTGATAAAACTGCCTCAACGAAAGAAGATTTATAAAAATTTTTAGCTTTATTGTATAATATATTGTAAATAGTCAAAATGACTATATTAATTAGCTAAATTAATTGATTAAAAGGAGAATTCAAGATTATATGAAGTTAGAACCAATTATTAGAAGTTTACTTGATACTGACTTATACAAGTTTACCATGCATCAAGTAATGTTTCATAAGCACACTAATTTAAAGGGTACTTATGTATTTAAGTGTAGAAACAAGGATATTAAATTTACTTATGCAATGTTAGATGAAATCAATGCACAAATTGATCATCTATGTACATTATCTTATACTGATGAGGAATTAGATTATCTTTCATCAATTAGATTTATTAAGCCAGATTATGTAGAATTCTTAAGATTATATAAACCATTAAGAAGATATGTAAAGGCATCTCTAAATGAACTTGGAGAATTATCAATTAGAATTACAGGACCTTTATTTAATGTAATGCATTTCGAAATTTATTTACTTGAAATTGTAAATGAAGTTTATTTTAGATTTAAGTATGATTATCAAAAGTTATGGGATAGTGCATTAATTAAGGCATCTCATAAGATTGAAAAATTCTTCCACGGAGATTACGATTTTAATTTCGCTGAATTTGGATGTCGTAGAAGATTATCAAGAGAATGGCAAGAATATGTTCTAAAGCAAATGATTCAAACTGGACGTTGTGTAGGAACAAGTAATGTTTACTTAGCGATGAAATATAATTTAAAACCTATTGGAACTTATGCTCATGAATATGTTCAAATGTTCCAAGGAATTGAAGATATTCCAGTTGCAATGTCAAATAAGGTTGCATTAAAGGAATGGTTTGCAGAATATAATGGAGATTTAGGTACAGCTTTAACTGATACTTTAACTACAGATTGTTTCTTAAAGGATTTCGATTTAATGCAAGCAACATTATATAGTGGAGTAAGACACGACTCTGGCGATCCATATGCTTGGGGTGAAAAGATTATTGCTCACTATGAAAAGTTAGGAATTGATCCTAAGACTAAGACATTATTATTTAGTGATTCATTAAATTTCGATAAAGCTCAAGAAATCTATAATTATTTCAAGGGTAGAGTAAAAGTATCATTCGGTATTGGTACATTCATTACTAACGATACTTGTGAAGATCCATTAAATATTGTAATTAAGTTACAATACGTAAACGATCGTCCAGTTGCTAAGTTATCAGATAATCCTGAAAAAGCAATGTGTCAAGATACTGAATATTTAGAATATCTAAAGAGTGCAGTTAACAGAAGAGTAGGAGAATAATTATGAAGAAAAGAATATTAGTTGTTGTAGATGTACAAAATGATTTTATCACAGGTGTTTTACACAATGATGAAGCTAAAGCAAAAGTTCCTGCTATCGTAGAGGAAATTAAGAATTTTGATGGTGACGCTGTTTTTGCAACAATGGACACTCACGATGAACATTATATGGAAACAAAAGAAGGACAAAGATTGCCTGCTCCTCACTGTATCGAATATACTGAAGGTTGGCAAATCGAACCAACGGTTTTAAAGGCTCTTAGAGAAAAGGCAGTAGAACTTTTAGATCGTAAATTTAAAGCACAATTTAATATAAAGACTAGAGACGATAATGATGGTGCTGGTTTGTATATAGTTGAAAAACATACTTTTGGATATGATGGTTGGTCAGCTCTTATAAATGATACATTAGATATAGATAATTTATATTTAGATACTGACGAACTTGAAATTGTAGTAATTGGTTTTGATACTGAATATTGTGTTATTTCAAATGTATTTGGACTTAAGGCTGCATTCCCTAATGCAAGAATTATTGTTAAGAAATCTTGTATTGCAGGTGCAGATAAAGATGCAGCTCAAAAAGCATTAGACGTAATGGCTACATGCCATATTGACATTATTTAAGAGGTGAAAAAATGAAAAAATTTAAAGTGTGTAAAAATTTAGATTATGTACAAGGTCATTTAAGATACGGTCATGCAGAAGTTACTGTTGAAGCTGAAACAGAAGAAGAAGCATTAGCTAAAGCAGAAGAGTGTTTTGCTGATCACAATTACGATGTCGTAGTTGATGACTATGAAATTGAAGATTGTGGTGACCTTTACGGAGAAGCTTATATTGACTAATTAATGGAGGTCTATATGAAAGAATTTGATGTTAAGAAAACCACAAATGAATTAGTTGAATGGGTTAGAAAGACTGTAGGCAATTGTACTGTTGTTATTGGAATTAGCGGCGGTAAAGATAGTTCAGTTACTGCTGCTCTATGTGTAAAAGCACTCGGTAAAGATAAAGTATTTGGTGTATTAATGCCAGATGGCGAACAAAAAGATATTGATAAATCTTTAGAATTGGTTAATCATTTAGGAATTGATTATAAAACAATTAATATCGGTAGAGTTACTGAAGCGATGGCTACGAGTATTATAGTAGAAACTTTAGGATCAAAAACTGATAGATTGTCACAAGCAGTTAAATCTTATTATGAGAAATATAAACCAGAAGATGTATTTAATGATGTCTATACAACTAATACACCGGCACGTATTAGAATGACAACTTTATACGGTGTTGCTGCTATTTTAGGAAATTCAAGAGTTGCCAATACTTGTAATTTATCAGAAGATTGGGTTGGTTATTCAACAAAGTATGGCGATAGTGCTGGTGACTTCTCACCACTTGCTAATTTAACTATGCATGAAGTAAAGGCAATTGGTTATGAATTAGGTTTACCAAAGGATTTAATTGAAAAAGTTCCAAGTGATGGAATGAGTGGTAAGTCTGATGAAGAAAAATTAGGATTTACTTATGATGAATTAGATACTTATATTAGAACTGGTGTTATTGAAAATCTTGAACATAAAGAAAAGATTGATAGAATGCACAAGGCTAATTTACATAAGTTAGTGCTAATGCCTAAGTATGAACTTAATGATTTAGAATAAATTAAATTATTTCACTTAAAGAGCTATTTCTAGCTCTTTTTTGTTGTATAATATATTGTAATTAGATAGTCAAAATGACTATTATCAAATGGAGGAATAAATTATGACAAAAGAAACTTTTAATAACTTTATGGAACAATACGAAGAACTTCGTGAAAGAATTATTACAATTTTAAATCAATTACAGATATGGGCAAATGAATTTAAAAACACCAAAAAGAAAATTTTTCCAGAATATTGGATTCATTGTTATCATTATGATATAGAATCTAAATGTATTGGAGTTGAATTAATATCTAATAGAAAAGTAGACCATGAATTATTGATTCATATTCCTTGTCGTTTTATGTATGAAGAATATACAGAACAAGATTTAATTTCACTAGGTGAAAGAGAAATGGATATCGAATATTAGAAGTTTTTGGAGGATTAGTTTATGACTAGAAGAGAATTAGAAAGAGAAAAGAAAGATTTTATCGGATTTATTCTAATAGGAATCTTAATACATATTGCTACAATTGCTATTGTTGTAGTTCAATTATGTCCAGAAGTAACAATAACCGGAATCATTAGAGCTATCTTCTTTGGACTATTTCTGGTCGGAACTTTAGTAGCTTATTGGATTAATATGTCAAGATATGCTAAGGCTATAAAGAATGCGGAAAAGAAATTGGAGGAAAATTAATATGTTAAACACAATTTTATCAATACCAACTTACCAAGAACCTAGTACTGCTTTTGTAGCACTATGGATTATATGTATAGTATTTATCGGTTTATTAATTTTAGGTACATTAGCTGCCGGAATATTCGGTTTAATCGATGATGACGACGAGTTGAAACCTTGTTTCTTCGGTACTGTTACTCTTGGATTACTTATATTACTCCCAATTTGGGCATTAATTGCTACTATAAATAACAATAAGAATTATCCAGCATGGTATGAATCTGAAATAGTAGAAGTTCAATATGAACATATTTATTCATTAGATTTTGATTCAGAAGTTAAAGGACATTTTGTATTAGGAAGTGGAAGTGTTAGCTCTGATAATTACTATTATTTTTATACAAAAAATTCGAAAGACTTATTTTCTTTAGAGAAGATTAAAGTAGAATCAAATGTATACTTAAAAGAAAGTAATACAAGTCCGAAAGTAGAAGAAAGAAAAGACGCAAACTCTACAGAAATTTATGTAGTAATTTATGTACCGGTTGGTACAATTATTGATTACGGTTATAATCCACATTAATTTGAGGTGATATTGATGATTAAGAAATTAGTTTATTCTTATACACTAGCATATGAATTTAATCTTAAAAATCATAAGCGAGACTATAAATTATATTCATCTAAGCGCTATGTTTATGGAGATGATCAACATCCAATTGCTGATGAAATAAATTATTATTTAAGATATTATAAGAATGATGGTGATTTTTATGATTATCTTTTTAGCAGCGATGACGTCGGAAGATGCAGTGAATTTTCTTCTGATGAGTATAATATATATTCTTTTAAGCAATTAACTAATGACGAGATCATCGAGAAGTTTGAAATGTTTATGGCTAATAGAATAAAAAATACCGTATTACATTTACAAGACGTTTATTCAGATATTAGAAATTCTTTAGATAACAACTATGAAATTATTTTAGAAAGAAAAGGTGAATAATTTATGATATTAAGTGCATATCCGACTATCGGAAAAACTACATTAGCAAATAAACGATTAGACATAATCGATTTAGAAAGTTCTTGTTTTGATAAATCAAATCCAAATTGGTATATTGATTATTGTAAAACAGCTTTAGATCTAGAAAAACAGGGTTATATAGTTTTCGTATCTTCACATAAACCAGTTCAAGATTATATGAAGGCTAATGCTAAGCGCTATGTTATGATTATGTATAGTCCAGAATTAAAAAATTATGTAATTAGAAAATGTGAAGCAAGATATAATGATACTAAGTTAGAAAAAGATTTAAGAGCTATGGAAAGAATTAAAAATTGTTTTAGTTCAGATATACAAGCTTTATTAGATGATAATCAATTATGTCGTTATGTTATATATAAAGAAGATTATAACTTAGAAGACATCGTAGATGGAGTGACAAAAATTGAAGTATAAATTTATCACTAGAGGCGACGAAGCTTCTGAAAATATTAAAAATTTAATAAGAGACATCTATTTAAAAAATGATGAAGAAGTAGAGTCAAATCCAGAGCATGTTTTTGCGATAGGCGGAGATGGAACATTCTTAAGAGCAGTACATGATTTAGTATCATGCACGTCTAAAGATTGTCAAATTCCGTGCGTTGTTCATGGTATTAATACTGGAACTTTAGGATTTTTTACTAGTTATACACCAGTTAAAGAACAATTAGAAGAATTATTTAATAGAATTCGTATTGATCAATTATGTACACGAACTATTCGTCCATTATCTTTTGGAGTAGTGTTCGATGATAATACTTCACAACAAGGTCTTGCTATTAATGAAATTACAATAACTACTGCTGAAAGAAAAACGCTAACAGCGAAAATAATTATAGATAATAATAATTTTGAAAAGTTTAAAGGAACTGGATTATGTATATCAACAACAATCGGCTCTACTGCTTATAACAAATCTTTAGGTGGAGCAGTTGTTCATCCTGATTTAGACGTAATTCAATTAACTGAGATGGCCGGAATTAATTCAGCATCATATCAAACTTTGTCAAGTCCGATGGTTCTTCCAGCTGATTCATCAATTGAAGTTGAAACTTCTGATAATCTTGTGATTACTTTCGATCATTGTTCTATGTCTTTAAATCAATCAAATAAAAAGATTAAATATATTTGGATTAGTCAATCAGCATTTGAATTTAAGTTAGATACTACTAATAATAACAATTTTATTAAAAAGCTAAAACGTTCATTTATAATTTCAGAATAAATTTAGGAGAAATCAATATGGAAAAAATTAAAGTATTATATTCTGGATCGTTTGATCCATTTACGAATGGACACTTAGAGATAATTAAAAAGGCAGCAAAGTTATTTGATATTGTATATATTGGACTTTGTTTTAATCCAAGTAAAACACGACGTTATGATGTAAATGAGATGGCTCATGCAATCACATTAACACTACAAAGATTAGGTTTAGACAATAGAGTTTTTGTTCAAGTGTATAATAAATTAACTATAGATGAAGCTAAATTCTTGAATGTTAATTATTTAATTAGAGGTATTAGAAATAATATTGATTATAATTATGAAGAAAATTTAGCTAGTATTAATCAAGAACTTTCTAGTATAGATACTATCTATTTAAGAGCAGGTAGTTTAGGAAATGTTAGTTCAAGTATGGTTATGGAATTAGTTAAGTATGGTCATGATGTTTCAAATTATGTGCCTGAAGAAGTAAATTCTATAATTAATAAGTCTAAAAAGTAGAATAAATGGAGTAATTAAACTTGAAACATAAAAATAAAATTTTAGGAATTGTCGGTCGTCAAGGATCTGGCAAATCTACATTAACGCGATGTTTAGTAAAATATCATCGTGATTGCGTATACTTAGATATTGATTCTATTGTGCATGAGTTATATAAAAGAACAGATGTTGTTAGTGAATTATGTCTTCATTTTGGAACAAAGATTTATAAAGAAAATTTTAACATAGATACTAAAGCATTAGGTAAAATAGTTTTTAATGATACTTATGAGTATTCATGGTTAAATAATTATATTTATCCAAAAATTAGAGAAGAAGCATTAAATTTTATTAAGCAGCAAAAGAATAAATTAATAGTTATTGATTGGGCACTTTTAATGATGTCAGATTTAAGTGATAAATGTGATTTAATTTGGTATCTTAAAGTTCCATACGAAGTAAGAAAAAAGCGTGTTATGGAACGAGATAACATCACAGAAGAGTATTTTGATTTAAGAGAATCTAGAGCACTTGACCTCGACAGTTGTATATATAATTGTGATGTATTAGAATTTAATTCTGTTGAAGAAATAGAAGATTTAAAATACAGTATTGAAAATGGCGCTACAGTTAGAATATAAGGAGTTAATTATATTATGGAGAAAAAGTTTAAATTAGGATTTATGGTAGGCAGATTCCAACCTATGCATAAAGGTCATCAGCAATTAATAGAATTTGGAATGGGTCTTTGTGAGAAATTTGTAATATTAGTTGGAAGTTCTAATGAATCTAGAACGCCTCAAAATTTACTTACTTACACAGAAAGATATGCATTAATCAAGCATTTATATAACTGTGATGATTATCCGAATTTAATTGTTTTACCGATTGTTAATATTGGAATTGGTTATGTACCTGAATGGGGTAATTATCTTATGAATACAATTAAATTAGAATGTGGCGAATATCCAGATTTTACTATTTGCGGAGTAGAAGAAGGTAGATCAGATTATTTAAATAATTTTGATATTACTAAATTTATTATATCAAGAAATTTAATTAATATTTCTGCTACAGAAATTAGAGCGGCATTTATTTATTTGTATGCATATGGAACATGTGTCGAATTATCACCAACATGCACCAGAATCATTAAAGAAAATATCGATAAGAAAATAATTGACGGTGTTACTGCATACATTAATAATGCATTAAAAGATAATCCAAAATGTGTTACAGACTTAACTTCTATTAAACATACAATACTTAAGACAATTCCGGAGGTTAAACAAGATGAATAATGAAGAATTTTTAAAAACTTATAATGCGGAAGATTATAAACATCCATCAGTAACAATTGATTTAGTTATTTTATCAATTACACCTCAAGGAGAGCTTTGTACCGTCTTAAATAAAAGAGATCAAGCGCCATTTGAAGGCTTATACGCATTACCTGGTGGTTTCATTGATTTAAATAAATCTTTGGACGAATCCGCTGCTAATATATTATATAAGAAAACCGGACTAAAAAACATTCATATAGAACAGTTATATACTTTTGGCGAAGTTAATCGAGATCCAAGAACAAGAGTAATTAGTGTTTCTTACTTTGCACTAGTACCATTTGATAAATTAAAATTTGATTTTACGAAAACATTTATTTTTAAGTTTGATGAAGTTGAAATACTAAATTCAAAAAATCAAATTGCATTTGATCATTATAATATTTATAAAACTTCAGTGGAAAGAATTAGAGGTAAATTAAATTATGTTCCTCTAGCTTTTAATTTAGTAAAAGATAACAATAACTTTACTATTTACGAAGTTCAAAAGATTTATGAAGCTATTTACAGACAATACTTTAATGCAGCAAACTTTAGAAGAGATTTTATAAATAAATTTGTTAATACAGGATATGTGGCTGAAAATGGTTTGACAAGTACAGAACACTCTAGAAAAGCTTGTAAATGTTATACACTTATGTCAAACATATTAAAATATTAAGGAGAATTTTTAATGACTAATTTTGAATTAGTATATCTTTTGACTAGATTTCCTCTTTCAAACGAAAATTATAATCGATTAAATAAAATAATTAGTGAAGCTGGTCAAGAGCACTTACATCATAGAACTTTAACAGAAAAAGACTATGATGAAATTTTTGGTTTGCTCGAAAGCGGAGTTTGAGAAATCGGTCCGAAATCCGATGATGAGAATAAATCGCTAAATTAAATAAATATAATATTCGTTAAATTACTTAGAATATTATATTCCAGATAACTGATAACAGACTGGGGAAGGACAATTTTATATGCAAGTAATTAAACGTGATGGTTCTACCGTTAATTTTGACTTGGCGAAAATACGCTCAGCGATATCTAAGTCAAACAGTAGATCGAATGAAATGACAGACGAGGATATTGATAGAATATTAACGACTGTCGAGAACAAGTGTCTAAGAAACACTGAAAACTTGAATGTAGAGTTAATTCAAGATATTATTGAACAAACTTTACTAGCAAGTAAATTTAAAGCTACTGCCAAACAATATATCTTATATAGAGATCAAAGAACCCGTATAAGACAAGGCAAGAGTAAATTATACCAAGAAGTTGGTAAGAAACTAAAAGGTCTACACGTAGTTCATCAAAATGCTAACGTAGACGAACTATCATTTGGAGGTAGAAAAGGTGAAGCTTCAAATGAGTTAAACAAACAATATGCACTTGATTTCTGTATGTCAGAAAAATCAAGAAATCACCATTTAAATAATGAAATCTATATTCATGATATAGATTCATACGCAGTAGGTATGACAAACTGTCTATCTCTTCCAGTAGACCATATAATGAAACATGGTTTTAATACTCGTCAAACAGATATAAGAGAAGCCGGTTCTATTAATACTTTTTGTCAACTCTTAGCGGTTGGATTCCAATTACAAAGTTTACAACAATTTGGTGGAGTTAGTGCTACTCACTTAGATTGGTCAGCTGTACCTTATATTAGAAAGAGTTTATTCAAGCATTATGTATTAGAATATTTGAAGACAACCGATGAATTTGATAAATTAGATTTAGATTCTTTATCAGATGAAGATCTAGATGATTGGATTGCTGATAATAGAGCAAGATTCTTAAAAGAATTTAATTTAACTAATGAAGATTTCTACATCGGATCAGAAGTATTAGATAAGACTTTATACAAGAGAGCTTTATTCGAAACTAGAAGAGAAACATTCCAAGCAGTTGAAGGAATGTATCATAACTTAAATACATTACAATCAAGAAGCGGAAATCAATTACCATTCACATCAATTAATTTTGGTACTTGTACTCTTCCAGAAGGTAGATTATTTATTAGAGCCTTAATTGAAGGAAGTATTAAGGGTGTTGGTAAATTACATAGAACTGCAATTTTCCCTTGCCAAATTTTCCAATATATGAAGGGTGTAAATGACAAACCAGGTACTCCTAACTATGATTTATATCGATTAGCTTTAGAGTGTACTTCAAAGAGATTATATCCTAATTATGCAAATGTAGATTGGTCAGGAAATGCAGGATACGATAGAAACGATCCTAAGACTTATTTCTCTACAATGGGATGCAGAACTGCAAACGGTTATGATATTAATGCAGAACCAGGAACTAATCCACAAACAAAAGATGGTAGAGGAAATATCTGTCCAGTTACAATTATTTTACCTACAATTGCAATGCAAGCAGGTAGAGATAAGGATCAATTCTTAGCAATGCTTCCTCATGTTATTGGTGAAGCAAAAGATATGTTACTAGAACGTTATAGATATATTTGTTCTCAATCAGCCGATTCTGCTAAGTTTATGTATGAAAACGGACTTGTACTTGGTTATCATCCAGAAGAAGGAATTGAAAGTGCATTAAAGCATGGAACATTAGCTGTAGGTCAATTAGGATTAGCTGAGACTTTACAATTATTAATCGGTAAAGACCAAACAGATCCAGAAGGATTAGAGTTAGCTATTCAAATTGAAAAAATATTTAGAGAAACTTGCGATTATTATAAGAATAAATATAAATTAAATTTTGGAGTTTACTACACTCCAGCTGAAAATTTATGTTATACAGCAATGACTAAGTTTAAGAAGCAATATGGAGAAATTCCAAATGTTTCAGATAGAAAATATTTCACAAATAGTATTCATGTTCCAGTATGGAAAGAAGTAACAGCTTTTGAAAAGATTGATATTGAAAGTAAATTAACTGGATTTAGTAATGCAGGTTGTATTACTTACATTGAAGCAGGTTCATCTGTTCAAGGAAATCTAGATGCGTTAGAGACCGTTGTTAATTATGCTATGGATCATGATATTCCATATTTTGCTATCAATGTTCCAAATGATACTTGTCTAGAATGTGGTTATACTGGTGAATTTAACGATAGATGTCCAAAATGTGGCAAAACTAATTTTATACAATTAAGAAGAGTTACAGGTTATACTACTGGAAATTATAAAACTGCCTTCAACTTAGGTAAACAAGCTGAAGTAGAAGACAGAGTAAAACACCTTCAATAGGAGATTTAATATGTCAGAACGAGTTGATAATTTAGTAACTATGCTAGATACTTATGTAGCTGATGGCGGATTTCATTTAAACGTAAATGTTTTTAATAGAGAAATGCTATTAGATGCTCAGCAACATCCAGAAAAATATCCGCAACTCACAATTAGAGTTTCAGGATATGCTGTTAATTTTGTTAAATTAACTAAAGAACAACAAGATGATGTAATATCTAGAACAATACATGAGTCAATGTAAAAGCCTATTTCTATAGGCTTTTTATTGTATAATATATTATCTATAATAGAAAGGTTTGAATTATTTATGTATGAAAAAATTTATCTAGATCTTAAGCTGGACGAAGATGAATATGTTGTAAATATTGAAACAAAAGAAAAATTTGAAGGTCGTTTTACTTTGTATTATTGACATTGGGATCCAGACGGTAAGTATTACGATTCTCCTGTATATGATGATTATAAGAAATTCTTATTAGTCTCTAAAGGAGAAAAAATCACAATTGAAAATTTATTAAAGCAAAAGTATCAAAGTCAATTTGTCTTTGTTTCTAAACACGAAAAATTAACAAAGATTTTACCTATGCCATTAACTGGTTGTAATACATTTTATCCGATTAAAATTAACGATACAGTAGCAGCATATTTAAATGAAATTGGCTTAGAGCATTTAATCGTAAAAGAAAAATCTGCCGGTACCTATCTTAGTAGAGTTAATAATGAAATTGCTACAGGATTTGAAATTTTATTTTTCGTTGACGGTGATTCAGCGATAGTTAATCAATTTTTAAATGAAGCTCGTTATAAAGTTATTTATGATAACATTAAGGCTCGAGTTGACCAATTAGTTAAAGATGGAATTTCTGTTCCAATTAATGGAAGAATTTCAAAATTAAATTATGATATTTTATTATTATTTAAATTAAGAAAGAATTGTTCAGAAGAAGACTTTATGAAAATTCAACGATCATTCTATCATAACGAACAATTATTAGTAAAATATCGTGAAGCATATCTTAGAGAATTAATTTCGCAATTAAGTTCACTTGAATCTATTTCCGATTTAAATCCAGATATTTTATATTTCGGATACGCTAACGAAAAAATGTTAAAGGAGATTTATTCATAATGAAATATTTAAATAATAACAATATTCAATATTTAATCTCTGTTGCATGTGATAACCATTCAAATGTTTATCTTGAAGATGAAAAAAGTAGAGTAATTAATTCAGATAAAACAATTGTGATTTTAAATACTCAAAAAAATGAAGACAGCGTATTAGCAGCTCAATGTAAATTAAATCGAACTAAGTTGAAATTAGTTAACGTTTCACCAGGAGAAGTTATTGCAAGATTAAAATCACTTCAAGCTATTCAATTTGATTATATGATTTTAAATTTTGGAAAAGACTTAATTTTCGTTAACGATTTAGATGAAAAATTCTTCAGTCGTATTGATTTAACTGGATTACTTTTAGCTGGAAATTACGACTCAGAATTACCTGATGAAGTTAATCCTTCAGACAATAATTATTTAACTAGTTTAGGAAGAAATAAGTTTGCTAATTCTGATTGTATTATCATGAATAAAGAAACTTCAAATAATCTATTAAAATTCTTAGAAGATGACAAGACAGAAACAGATCAAACAAAGAAGATTTTAATGTTTAAAAATTTTGGAGTATTTTTCTTAATTAAAGATAATTATGCAGCGCATGTAGATACTCAAAACAATCTTATTACAAATCTAAAGGCTCATGATTTTATTTCTGAAAATTTAGATTCTCGTGTTATTTTATCTTCTAGAGATTATGATGTTAGGAGATTATTCTAAAATGTTATATACTACTATTACTAATTTTAATTTTAATGAAGTTGCAGATTATGTCGGTCCACTTCCAGACGTTCTTCAAAGAGAATATGGTTATAAGAGAACAGCAAAGAATGTAATAAAATTTTATACGAATTTTATTGCTGCACCTTGTATTTATTATGTTAAGAAAGATAATTTATTCTGCTTTAGTTTTGATCCGTACTTAGTTGTAGATTTTGCCAAAGAAAATAATATTGAATTGACAGACACTTATGATAATTTATTAAAGATCAATGAAAATGTTAGATGTCATATCAAGCAATCAATTAAAAAGAGATATAAATATAATTTAAATTACATTGAGAATTGGTCTTCTGTAAAATTGCATGAAGACGGCTCATTTAATGTACAACAATATTATTTAAAACCGTTTACACTAGATTTAAAAACAAATTTCAATGCATTTAAGGAATTATTTTTAAAGTATAAGAAAATGGTTTATACGCTTATTGATGAAAAAAGATTTTTACCGACATTAACTGGTGGCTTAGACACTAGATCTTTTACTGGATTATACAGAGAAAGAGTCGGAGAATTGGATGGTTATTTCCTTCAAAGTGTAAAGCAAGATGGAAAGAATAATATTGCTCAAGGTTTAATGGAGCAAAAGTTTGCTAAAATAATCTCGAATAAAATTGGACTTGCTCAAAATCATTTTGAAGATTTAGGAGATAAAATCACTTTAAGTGGATTTATGAATGAAAATGCAAATTCATACGATAATCCAAATGATCCTGAATATATTTATAAGTTCATTCAACATGGTTATGACAATACTCATCAATATATTAATAAATTAACTATTTATATGGATGATGATTATTTAAAGTTTAAACAAGAAAATGAAATCTTTAGATTAGTTACGTTATTAGTTTTTGCTGAAGATTTAATTCATGTTCCATTCATTAGTGGAACAAGCGTATTTAATCAATTCTTAGATGGAGCACAAGTAGTGTTCATTGATGATTTCCAAAAAGCTGTTGATATTATTAAATATTGGAAGTCAAAAGGAATTGATTTTAAAAAAGAGTTTAAGTTAGGAGAGTAATTTTAATGAAATTCTTGAATCAAAATAACGAACAATTATATATTTTACATTTTCCTGGCCAAAGTGATCCTAGGACATTCTCTCACATCCAGAAACACTTAGAAACTTCAACGATTCGTGTAGATCCAAGAATTTCAATTATTATTCTTGCTACAAAAGGTTTTATTGAAAATTCACCAGTAATTTATCAACTTAGAAAGTCGAATGTTAAGTTTTATAACTGGATTGAGAATTTAGACGAATCACAATATTCGAATGCTCAAAAGCTTCATTACATTTCTACAAGATTAAAAGAAATTGATACTCCATATTCAATTATTCTTGACGCACGAGACGTTGTTCTTTCTGCTAATCTAGATGAAACATTTATTGATGCTTTCGAATCATTTAATTGTAATATTTTATATAATGCATCAAACGGTCCTCATCCCAATTATCTTATAATTGATGGTATAGATACCGTTGGAGAAAAGCATTTAGATGATATTAATTATCGTCCATTTTTAAATGCCGGAGTTGTTGTTGGTAGAACGGACAAACTTCAGCAATTTTATACTAAAGTTGATAAGATGTTTAAGTCAAACTTTTCGCTTGGACCATATAGCGATCAGTTATATATAAAAATGTCAATAGAAGATTCAGATAAAGTTGAAATAGATCATTATAGTAAAATGTTAATTACAATTCATTCTAATGACATTCAACAAGTTCTTCAAAGTGAAGACGAATTAAAATTATATCCAAGTTTTAGAGGATCGTATTTTTATAATAACTTCGATCTTGATAATCCATTAATGCTACCGACAAATAAAAAATTATATGTAGCTGCATATGCAGATCATAATGAACCAGTAAAAGAATTTATATCAAATTATTATGAAGATATGTATTCAACAATCTTCCCTATAAAAGAAGTTTTAAATACAAGAACTTCAAATCCACAAATTAAAACTTCATCTGAAACTTATAATAAAATTTTGAAAAAAATTTATGATGCAAATATTGCAGGTAAGCGTAGTATCGAAGTTGATGATTTTGATTTTGGAGAAGAATATGATTCAATTATTAAGAAATTAAAATCTTCAGGTTTCTTAGTAGAGCCTACTGAAAACTATCTTATGACAACAATTTCTTGGGTTGGAATTTCTTCTGATGGTCTTACTCTAAGTAATAAAGAAATTTCAACAACATTGACTTTCACTGAGATAAATTCTGAGCAATACTCATTATTTACTAACGGAAATACAGAACAAAAAATTCGAGTTATTTCTGAATTAATGTATAATAGATATACAAAGATATTTGATAAATTAGCCAATACAACTTTTTCTTATTTAAAACCTAAAAGATTATTATTTGACAAAGAGTCAAAGATTTTAAAATGTATTTTTAGTGATAATTCTATTAATTTCAAAAAAGTTAAAACAACTATAAAAGATACTTTAATTGAATTAATATTAGAAAGAGCAATTGGACAAACTTCAATTATCGATCAACTAGTGGAAGGAGTTGAGAAAGTAAATGAAATATTCTAATATTTATAAATGTACTACAGCGGACGGTCCAGGAGTTAGAGTAAGTATTTATTTTTCTGGATGTTTACCGAATAAAATGGGAAATGAGCATTGCAGAAATTGTCATAATCAAGCATTACACTCATTCAATTACGGATCATTATATACAGAAAAAGTACATAAATCACTTGTAGATTTAGTTAATAAAGAATATATTAGTGGATTAACTATATGTGGAGGCGAACCTTTAGATCAAGATATTATTCAATTAATAGAATTAGCTTATGACATTAAAAAGCTTAACAAGTCAGTTTGGTGTTATTCTGGTTATACTTGGCCAAAGATTCTTGAATTAATTCATGAAAAACCATTGTTAATGCAGTTTTTACTAAACGTAGATGCATTAGTAATTAATCCTTTTATTGATGTTTTAAGAGACATTACAAGTAAAAATCCTTGGAGAGGTTCTACTAACCAACGAATTATAAATCCTAGAGAGTCTATACTTCAAAATAAAATTGTATTTGTAGAAGGTATTTTAAATAACGAATAGCTTAAACGTGCTATTCGTTTTTTTTTATTTTTATTCTGCTAAATTAATTATAGAAAGCTGGACAAAGGAGATTATTTATGACAGATATTAAGCCAAATTATCAACATACTAAATTTGGAAACTTTTTATTTAATCTTTGTGCGAAGTGAACTAAGTTTGTAGTAAAACATCGAGTATTATATTATATTATTTCACTTACTTGAGGATTACTTTTAACTATTTTCGGTTTTCTAGTAACATTAGCTCTGTTAATTGGAAGAATTTTCAATAAGAACATTCATTTTAAAAAATATTATTGAATATACGGTATTTCAGCTGGACCAGATTATTGAGGTGGATTTGAAACCGGTTTAATGTTTGTTAGAGATCAAAAGTCTACTTTAAGCGTAGACTCTCATGAATTCGGACATACATTCCAAAATACGTTATTCGGTCCTTTTCAAATCATCTGATCATTAACTTCTGTAGTTAGATATTGATATATAGATTTATTTTTTGATAGAAAGAATAAAACATATCCTAAAGCATACGATAGTTATTGGTTAGAAGATGCAGCATCTCAATGCGGTAAATATGCGATTGAATACATACGAGCAAAAAAGAATAAAAACTGCTAAATTAATTACTGATAATTTTAATTAAGGAGAATTCTATGATAATTAATGATAGACCACTTCACTTTACTGGTTTAAGTACAGATACAAAACCTCTATTAAGTGAATTTGGACATGGTGCTATTTTTTATGAAACAGACACTAATACAAATTATTGTTTTAATTATAAACAGCAAGTTTGAATACCAATAACTCCAGGTTGTCCATTTCCTCCTCTACCTCCTATACCTCCAGTACCACCTTTTCCACCAATGCCTCCAAAACCTCCTTTTAGAGAGGTTGTTGTAACTAAGATTGAAAAGACTCTTACTGATGGTTTAACAGATTATTATACTATTTACTACTCAAACGGAGCAACTACAATTCTTACTATCAAAAATGGTAAAGACGGAAAAGACGGTGTTCAAGTAGAAATTAGTGAAAATTATACTTGAGTTTTAAATGGAGAAGATACTGGAATTTCTGTTTTAGGACAAAAAGGTGAACAAGGCGAAAAAGGAGATAAAGGCGATACTGGTGAACAAGGTCCTCAAGGTGAAAAAGGAGACACTGGTGATCAAGGACCAAAGGGCGATACTGGTGAACAAGGCGAACAAGGAGAACCAGGTAAATCTCCAAAGATTATTGATGATTATTGATATGTATATGATGATGAAACTAAAGACTATGTCAACACAGATGTTTATGCAAAAGGATCAGATGAGCATTATCATGTTATAAAAACTGATGGAAATGTTTCTGTTACACTAGAGCATAATCATGCGTTTGTTCTAACTGGAATATTAAATCAATTAAATATCCAAATCCCATCTGATTATACGTCTAATGTTGGATGAATTTCCGAAATAACATTTAGAGGAAGTGTTACCGATAAATTTATTTCTTTGAATAATGTTGATGCTTCAAGTATTAAATATTACAAATTCGGACGTCTAAGAAGTGGAATTCATTTCGAATCAACATCAACAGTAAATCTAATTTTCCAATACGATGGACTTTATTTATATTGTTATATAACAGAAATTATGGAAGAAGTTGCTGCAGATTAGTAGGAGTATATAGTTATGAATCTACTAGAATTAAAACTACTCGTATATAAAAAAAGAAACTGACAGTATAATTTCATAAAATTAAGTGAATTACCAGAAAAATTCGAGACTGATAAAACTATTCATGTTAGCATTCATGAAAAAGAATCAATAATAAATATTTCGTCAACATCAGAAGCACAACTATATTCAGCAATAAATACTGTAGCAGAAGTTATAGGAAAAGTTAACTTCAGCATAATTCAACCATATTTATTAAATAGTAAATTTGAAGTTGGTTTAGTGGTAATGCCAAATACAGTATTCAGTGTAGAAGCTAAAGACGCTATTACTTCTGATATTTCTACAGAAATAAATTTTATTTGAGCCAATAAAATTTCTGGATATTCTCGTCCGAAAATTGATAGTAGTATTCGTGGATGACTTGATGTAGCTAAAGTCATTCCGTTAAATACTACATCTGATAATTATTATGTAGATGCTACTGGAGTTTTAGATAAAGCTACAATTGCTAAATTATCTGATTATAGTCAGTTAACATTGAAAAAAATGTCAACAGACTATGCTAGATGATTTTCTAGCGATAAATTGGATTATTTTGAATATTCTATGTACTAGAAATAAGGAGAAAACTAATGATTAAAAAACATGTAAAAGAAGCATTCTTGAAAAGAATCACCGGTTTCGATTCTTCTTCAATATCTGCTGCTAATTATATTGCACTAGCTTCTTTCATCGACGAAAGCGATTTCGAAGAGATTTCAACAAAAAATAGTGGTGTAAGTACCGGATATAAGCGTTATCCAATCGGACAATATGCAGCTGGCGGAAACAACCTAGAAGTAAAATCTGTTGATAATGAAATTTATATTACAAATAAAAGTACAATCTACTTCGACGAAGCTACCGCTGATTGGAAAGAAAAAGCTAAATTCTTCGTTTTAACTACTGGAGGTTCAGCTGGATCAAACGACGCAGTTGCTTGAGGTGAAATTGTAGACTCTGACGGAAATCCAAAAGACATTACTGTTTTAAAGGAACAATTACCGATTATCAGAGCTGGACAATTAAAAATTTCTTTATCTGAAGTAGTTAGAACAAAGTACTCAGTAGCATTTGAAGTAAATTCTGGACAACCTATCAAAACAAAAGAAAATTTATATAATATTCCTTCTGTTGAAGCTGAGCGTACTGGATATGTATTTGATGGTTGGTTTAGAGAACCTGAATTAATTACACCAGCACTTCCAGGAACTCCATTAACTGATAACATAACTATCTATGCAAAATGAATTGAAGCATTTGAAGTTAAATTTATTGCAGACGGAAATGTAATTGATACTCAATCTATCGGTAATGGTAGATTAGTTTCTATGCCAGAAGATCCAGTTAAAGACGGATATAAGTTCATTGGATGGTTCACTGAAGATACATTTGAAAATGAATTCGATCCAACTACACCAATAGTTGCTGCTACAACTCTATATGCAAAATTTGAACAAATCCAAGAAGAAATTTAATTAGGAGGTTATTAATTTATGGCTAATCGTAAAACTGACATTTTAAAATTGACATTAGCTACAGATCTTAATACTCTATTTACTGAATGGATTACTATATTAAATAATAATACTGAAATTGTTGATGGTGAAGTCGGTAATATCAGAAATGCTATTGCCGGCGCTAGTCAACAAATTCAAGACATTATAACTAACCTATTAAATTATTATACAAAAACTGAAATTGATACTAATTTCTATACAAAAGCTAATGTATATGCTAAAACTGAAACTTATACAAAAGAAGAAATTGATGAATTAATAGGTTCAATTGCTCGATTAGAGATTAAGGTAGTAGATACTATAGAAGATGTAACTGAAGCTGGTTACATTTACTTAGTACAAAAAGAATTCGCTGACCAAGAAGATATTTTCGATGAATATATCTTTTATAATAACAAGCCAGAATTAATTGGAACTACTCAAATAGACTTAAGCAATTATTATACTAAAGATGAAGTAGATGACTTATTATCAGAAATAAGAGATTTATTTAAAGTAGAGTCAATGCTTGTATTAAATAATACTACTTTTATCGAAAATAATTTAGCTAAATTAAAAGAATGTTATAAGTTATTAATAGAATCACAGAATATGACATTTTATAAAACATGCCTTCCAACTCCGTATTTAACTGATGAAGGTATTTTGCTAGATATCGGTGGATTTTTACTACAAGACAGTCTTACTTTTATTTGTGATTTAGGTACTATTAAATATATTTTAAAAATAAATGAAGACACATTTAGTACTACTTTAACTACTATTACAGTTTAAGAGGAGAAATAGATAAATGGAATTTGTAAAACATAATTTTAAAGTCGGTGATAGAGTTACCGTAGAACAATTAAATGAAATTGAAGATGGAATTGTTGAAGCTGCACAATCAGGAGGCGATGCTGAAGACGCTATAGACGCTATTTTAGATGGTGCTTCAAATATTACTACTTTTAAAGCAGTAGAAAATAAGTTTACTGCAGTAAACAATAAATTTACTACTGTAGACAACAAATTTATTGAAGTAGATAATGATTTATCTGCACTTCATTTAAGTTTAACTGATTTAGAAAAAGACATCGCAGATGCGGATGAAAATTTACAAAATCAAATCACAGCAAACAAAAACTCTATAGATACACTTTCTGAAGATCTTGAAGAAGAAACAACAAAAGTTAGTAAAATTGAAATAGATCTAGAACAAGTTAATGCGGATCTAGCTTCTACTACTGAGGAAGTTAATAAGCTAATAACTAAAAACGATACTAATGAATTATTATTAAATAATGTTTTAGATGACTTAGGATTAACTGACTTAGTTGATACTGACTTCCCTAATGAGGAAGAAAGAATATCAACTAGAGCTTTAGCGCAGTATAGTAATGATATTACAAATATTTTATTACAAGAACTTGGATTAAATAGTGCAATATCTGAGGAGTATCCTACTCAAAACACTAAATCTATTCGTGAATTAATTGATTCTAAACTTGAACTTATTAAGCTTGATATTAATGGTTCATATGACCAAGAAACTCTAAAACAAATTTATGATACATTAGATACTAATAATGCTACTATTAGACTTTTAGTTGGTAATTCTAGTGGTTATAAATATTTAGATGTTGTTAGTTTAACACAAGAGCCAACAGAACAAGGAAAAAAACTTATTGGTAATACTATTGATAAGAATTATCAAGTAATTATAGAAGATGATGACGGTGAGTACTCAATTGAATTCATTAAACCAACTGTTATATCATAAATTTAAATTTTTAAAGAGGAGAAAACTATAAATGGCAACAAAAACAATTACAGAAGTTTTTAACGAGGTAGCTGAGGCTATCCAAGAAAAGAAAGAAGACTATACGCCAATCAAACCAGCTGATTTTGGAGATGAAATTTATAACTTAAAATCAGTACCAGAATCAATAATAATCGCTAATCCTAGTAGTCATTATCTAGCTGTGAACTTATCACATATCTTAGAATTAATGCCAGCAACATTACGTTCTGCTCATGTAGAAGATTTTTATCCTTCTGAAAGTTGTAATGGCTACTTTGAAATTAATTTAGCTACATGAGTAGCAATTAGTTCCTGGGATACATATACAGGCAATATATCTTTATATTTTTCTGTTTCAGGAGACTTTGTTTTTAGAGATGGCGGCCAATGTAGTTGTGAAATTTATGTGGATGGTCAACGCCATGCATTGGGCGGTCAATATACAATTCCAGCAAATGCTACAATTGCTGAATTAATTCAATTAGCTATTTCATATAACAGCTATGATATTATTGAGGTACCTTTAAATGCTGGTAGTGGATATATAAGACTATTACAACCAACAACTCTTAGCCCAAGATTTGGTGGAGGCGCACCTTCAAATATATTTGAGACTCTAGCATATAAATATAATGCTATGTTAGATCTTAACGATTATATTTCTGTTAACGAACATAAGTCAATGCAATAAAAAAAAGAGATAAATATTTATCTCTTTTTTTCTGTAAAAATATGAGCATCTCGCTGTAATATTAATTTATTATAGCTTAAAAGTGTCTCTTTACTATTATAATCTATCCCCAGTGTATCTATATAATCAACAAAATAAGGTGTAACCCTATTGTCATGAGAGCTACTAATTAAACTGTTATGGTCATTGTGTTGAACAAGACAAGGTCTAAATTGAAAATGAGGGATATTTAATTTACGCAGTGAATTACTTTCATAGATATCATAACCACCATAATCAAGGTTATGTTCTACTGCATAAGTATGCAGTTCAATCATTTTATTTATGATATTTTTAGTTATACCTTTTGGATAATATGTACACTGATTAAAATGAAAGTCTAGAGACCATTGTGAAGTGAAATATTCCATAGGTCTAGTATAGAAATTAATAATATCGTTAGGATGTTCGTTAATAACTGCTTCAATTTTAGCTTTAAAATCATGACATAAAACTACATCATCTTCTAATAGTACAAAATTATAATCACAGTTATCTAGTAGTGCTTTTACAAAGCTTCCAAATGGATCATAACTTTTATCAATTATTAAGGTATAATCAATTTGTTCTAAAGATTTATCTAATACACGATCACCAGTAGTTCTAACAAAATATTTTATTTCCATAATAAAACTCCAATCATTAATATAATATAATATACAATAAATATTTCGAATAAATAGAAAATTATATTTGCTAAATTAGATAGAACAATTCATAAAGGAGATTTAAAAAATGCCAAAAAATACGAATAATACAGAAGTAGAAACTAATTCTAGTAGCACTCCTACTTTAACTGAATTATTTAATGATGTTTCTAATGCAATTAATAATAAAACCGGAAAATCTGAAGTTATACGAGCAACCGATTTTGCAGATAAGATTAATGATATTAAGATATTAAATGGTATTGATGAAATTATCACACCAGAAACACCAGTAGCTTATTTTGATGCTGAAGCAGGCGAGCCAAAACAACTTGATAGTGAGGCATCTGGTAACTATCTTATAAATATCGATAGCGAGTCAGGTGTTACTGAGACTATTTATGCTGGTGAATTGGAATCTGGATTCCCATATGTGTATGATGGTGAGTCATTAGAGAAGTTAGACTACGGTGTATATAATGTATATAATAACTCTGGTACACAAGTAGAATCTGCACATAGTACAACTTTAGACTCAAGTAAATATTATTATGTAAATTCTGATGACGCTGTTTATTATACTGATGACAATCCATTACAGGAAGCAAGTTTTACTACATATTCCGGCTTATATAATTTAAATGATGCTGAAGTAGTAGATAGTTCAGCTATATCAGAAGTAGATTTAAACTCTGGCTATGTTTATGAGTATAATGGATCTAGATTTGACGCATTATCAACAGGTCTATACTACATAGATAATGGTTGTGATGGAACAACAAATATTTCCCTAAATGAGGGCTATTATTATTATAACTATAGTGGCTGATTCCAATCAATGTCTGAAAAAGGAATCAATAGCGGAGAAGGTTATAAGTGAAATGGAAGTGATTTTGATCCGTTATATAATGCTACATTATATTATGTAGATGAGGACAGTAAATGTAATGAGTTTTATTTAAATTCTACATGTATTTATCGTTATGACGGTTCTGGTAACTTTACAGCTTTAGACGGAGAGTCATTATATCTTATTCATGAAAATGACTGCGACGGCAACTCTGAAAAAGTTCAATTGCCAACAACTGATGGAAGCACAGTTACAGTTGAAGTAGGTGGACATTCATACGAAATTAAAAAATTACCTGATACAGAATAATTAGTCTATGAAATATTATGTAAGAACAACACTAGAAAGAACTTTAGATAATTCTTATGATCAAATTGAATATACTTTATTAGTCGATAAAGAACATCAACCAGTTAAATCATTTTTCGATCAACTCGAGCAAATTTCAGATGATGATGCTGTTTTATTAGAAGATGATCTTATTCTTTGTCACAATTTTAAACAAATTATTGAAGAAATGATCGCAAAACATCCAAATGATATTATCAATTTCTTTCAGGATCCATATGAGTATTACTCACCTCATTACGTTCAGCGTTTTGGATGAAATCAATGCACATATTATCCTAAAGGTTCTGGCAAAAAAATTGCACAATATGTTAGAAATTATTTAGAAAAATTTGAACATGCTCATACATATCAATATGACAGATTAGAAAGCATTGCTATAAAAAATCAGTATATGCGTGTATGAGTTGAACGACCAATGCCTATTCAACACATTGATGATAAAGAACATAAAACACTAATTCAAACTATTGAATTGTATGAAAGACGTACACCGTTCTTTATTGATTATTTAACTGAGCTTGGTATTACATATGATGATGCCTATAAAGAAGAAAATATAAAAAAATTAAACCAAATGCGTGTTAGACAGTTTAAAAAGAGTCAAAAATAATTGACTCTTTTATTTTATTATATAATATTTTTTATTTTTATTCGCAAAAGTAATGCTAAATTAATTAGTTCAAGTATAAAACAAAGGAGTACACGTCATGCCAATTTGATTAACAATTATATTAGCTCTGGGCGGTTCTGCTCTAATAACTTTAATAGTCAATACAATTTGGCGTCACAGTGCCGCTAAGATTACTAGAATTAAAGAATTAGAGAAAAAAGCTGAAGACGATGCTAGACATGAAGAAGAAAAATTACGTCAAGAAAAGTGAGAGCAAAAAGTTCTTGCTGTAATCAATCCACTTGATCAAAAATTAGATAAGATTCAAGAAGAATTAAAATTAAATAAAGCCGCAACAACAACTAGTTTAAGAACAGACTTGATGCTATTAAGAGATAGATATAGAGATTTAGGATATGCATCAAGAAACGATAAGGCTGCTTGAAATCAATTATATAATGATTATAAAGAATTAGGCGGAAATCATTTTAAAGAATATGTAGATCAATGGAAAGATGAAATAAATAATTTACCAACTATTCCAGATGCTAATCATGGTAGAAGAATTGATGATCCAAAACCAAATTCAAAAACAAATTAAAGGAGAAAAATTATGGATTTTATTGAAAACGCAAATGCAATTGTAGCTTTAATTAGTGCAGTAGTAGGTTTAATTTCTGCAGGCTTACCTTTAGGAATTGTAATTTATAATTTATTTAAAGGTAAAAACAAGAAAGAAGTATTTGAAACATTAAAAGACATCGCAACTGCCGCAATCGTTTCTGCAGAAGCTTCAGGTAAGGCTGGTGCTGATAAGAAGACTATGGTTATTGAAGCAGTAAAAGCAGGTGCTGCTGCTAAAGGAATCGATGTAACACCATTCTTAACTCAATTAGATGCATTCATTGAACAAGCTGTTGCTACTAATAATGCATTCAAGAATGCAAAGCAATAATTTAAGCTAAAAATTTACAAAAAGGCCGATTAAGTTCGGTCTTTTTATTTTATTAAATTAATTGCTAAATTATATAGCAAATGAGTTTCCAAGGAGGCTATTATGAAAAAAATTAAATCAATGTTTGATAATTATTCAGATAAAAAAATTAATGACAAGCCTTTAATTTATTCAGTAATTGAAGAAATAAAAGAAGAAAAAATGCCAAGAGCTGGCGAAAGCAAGATAATTAGAAACTTAAAAGATGAAGTAATCGGAATTTCAGTTAAAGAGAATTCTAAATCAACAATTTATTTTAAAATTGACGGATTAGTAGAAAAGAATTCTCATGAATCAATTCCAAATATCTTAAGAAGAGGATTATTTACATTTCAAGTATTAAATGCATACACTGAAACTGTTTATGAAGTAAATAAAGTTCATGTATATCCAGAAGATAGATGCGTTTCTGTGGAAATTTTTTCTAGTGAAAATTGTCCATTAAAGTACGGAGTATATTATATGAAATTAAATTTCTTAGTTGATGGAATAACATATACTTTATTCTCAGAGAGAGACGGCTACTTATCAGTAGAATAAAAAAGGAGAAAATCAAGTGAGCAGATACGAATTAAAAGCAAAACTTATCGAAGAACCTACAAAAGGAATTCATGAAGGAAAAATTCCAGGACATTTCGTTACTCGAGGAGCTTCAGCAACTTTTCAATTAAATCTACTAAATAGAACATTCGAATTTGAACAATTAAAGCAAGTAACATTTGCATTTAAGCAAGACGACGAATGTATTCATTATAACTTATATGATGAAAATGGAGTTCAAAATCCTAAATTTGTCCATCAAGTTCAAAAAATAAATGAAACATTTAAAGTTGTTGATATGTTATTTTTAAATCTAGACGAGAATGACACAGTATGATTCGAGAAAACTTCAAATGCAAATTTTGTTGAATTTGAAATTATTATTAAACTTTCCGGAATAGCTGGAGAAGACCAAAATTCAATTCATACATTTATCGAGACACAACCATTAGTTGCAGTTAATGATAGTATTTATGGACAGATTCTAGGAGAATAAATATGGCATCAAATATTATTACAATTAACAGAGGAGACTCTTTTGAGTTTAACTTATACATCGAAGATAAAGATACTGAGAGTGGTTTATATTTCTTAGACACTGATGATGTTGTTTATTTAGGTGTTATGATGCCCAGAATGACATTTGAGGATGCTTTAATTAAGAGAAAGTATAATTATACAAATCAAGAAAAAGATGGGTCTATTGTGGTGAAAATCACACCATCAGATACTCTAGATTTAGAGCCTGGAGTATATTATTATTCAGTAAAGTTAGTTCAAAATGTTAGAACTGAACAAGAAGAAGTAAAAACAGTTATAAATAAGACAAAATTTGTAGTTAATGACTAAAAAATTGTAAAGGAGATTCATATGGCTTCAGATATTAAATATAATGTGAAGGGGTCAATCTCTACTA
>OCTW011446498.1_pt1 | contig 37922 bp, 14 predicted proteins | sample 1539671 | NCBI WGS metagenome assembly OCTW01 (sample SAMN02144230, study PRJEB22623) | gut metagenome | biome: sheep rumen | host: Ovis aries | place: New Zealand
CGTCTGCGCAGTAACCTCAATCCATATCAGGAGATAAAAAATGAAAAAACTTGCAACCCTCGGTATGATCCTCGCGTCAGCACTTTGTTTTGCCAATACTGCTGCTGCCGGCGAAGCCCGAACGCTCTGCGTCTATGATCCCTCTGGTGCCAACGGCGATGCCTACGCCACGATGAAAGATTTCCAGGTCGCTGCGACGGCATGGGGTTACGATCTCGAACTCAAACCCTACACCAACGAAAAAACTGCCAGCGACGATTTTAAGGCTGGCAAATGCGATGCCGCTTTCCTCACCGGTGTTCGTGCCCGCAGCTTCTCCAAATTTGCTTCCACGCTCGAAGCACTCGGCGCACTCCCAAGCTACGAACTGCTCGGCAAAGCCATCGCCCTCATGGCCGACCCAAAACTCGCCGATAAAATGAAAAACGGCGAATACGAAACTGCCATGATCATGCCCATGGGCGCTGTTTATCTCATGGTGCGCGACAAGAGCTGGAAATCCATCGAAGATATCGCCGGCAAACGCATCACGACCATCGACTTCGACCAGGCCGCACTGCACATGGTCAAGCTCGTCGGTGCCTCTATGGTTTCTGCGGATATTTCGACCTTCTCGGGCATCTTTAACAACGGCGCTGCCGACATCTGCTACTCACCGGCGACCGCATTCAAACCGCTCGAACTCGAAAAAGGCGTCAAAGAAAAAGGCGGCGTCATTCGTTACCCCATCGCCCAACTCACTGGACAAGTCCTCATCCGATCTGAAAAATTCAATGCGGAATTTGGCGCCAACGCTCGCAAATACGCCTCCGATAATTTCAAGAAAATCCTGCAGCTCTCGACCAAAGCCGATGCCTCCGTCGACAAAAAATACTGGATCGAAATTCCCAAAGAGGACAAAGCTCGCTACGACCAGATTTTCCTCGATGTCCGCGTCAAACTTCGCGATGAGCTCAAAGTCTATGACAAGACGACACTCTCGCTGATGCGCCGCCTGCGCTGCAACGAAGACAAAACGCGTCCCGAGTGCGCACAGAAACTCGAATAAGGAAAAATCCTCATCTTCGCAGAGACACGAAATCACGTGTTCTCTGCTTTTTTTTATTTTGGGGCTTCGGCTTTTTGGCTGCGCCAAATGCGCCTTCGCCATGCGGCTATTGCATACGCCGCATAGATTTGTAAGGAATCCCAGACCGACGAACCAACGCCATTTCCTGCGGAGCAATAGAGAAAATCATGAAACATTCACTTTCTTTTGAAAAGGTAACGCACAACATTTCAAGACGGTTTGAATGGGTTGCATTGGTTGCATTTGCCTTGATGTCAGCGGCTTGTTCTGAAAACTCCGATACGAATTCAACGAATGAACCTGCCTGCGGTAATGGAATTCTGGATGAAGCAGAAATGTGCGATGGCAATATTCTTAGCTATGAAGCGTCCTGCCCCAAAGGCAAGCACTTGCCGTCAGGTGCTAACTATAGCTGTAACGCAGATTGCACACTCAATACCGATGTTTGTGTGTCAAATTCGACTGAACCGATTCAATCATGCGGCAATGGAACACTGGACGATGGTGAAATATGCGATGGTGAATTGAGCAAAGAAGCATCATGTCCTGAAGGTACTCATCTGCCAACGGATGCAAGTTTGAGCTGCAATGCGGATTGTTCCTTAAATACCGATGTTTGTGTTCCAAATCAGGAAGACCCAATTGAACGATGTGGCAATGGCATTCTTGACGAGGACGAAGCATGCGATGGTGAACAGTTAAGCGAATCTGCGTCCTGTCCGGAAGGCATGCATCTTGGTGAAGGCAATTCATTGGCATGCAATGCAGATTGCACACTGGATACCAGCGCATGCGAAATCAATGCCTCTACGACCATTCCCCAAGGGCGTGTACAGGCAGATGAAGCTAATCCTGACGTTGAAGCCATTCAACTCCATCGTACGCCGCAGGATGTTTTCCCCAATGAAGATCTTTATGCAGAGCGCGAGGATGAGCCTTCACAAATCATCACAAAGTTACCCGTCGGTGCAGTCGTCGACATCATGGGTGCAGTAGGCGATAGATGGCTTGTACAATACAATGAGTTCGAGGGATATATACATTCCAGATATATTCAGCGCATCAACGAACTGGAAATTCCTGAGATCGATTATTCTTCGTCTCCGTCACCCAATTATTCTCAATTTGATCCTCGATGGAAAGATGTCCCCATCAGCAATTACACTTTAGAACAAATGGGAGGAGGGCCTGTTTCTGCAGCCGATGCGATTGCAGCCATAAAAAAAGATGATTCCATTACACCGGACAAAGTCGCAGAGAAAATGACACCAACCTTTGGTACATCCAAAGATCACCTCTGTCGTTTTGTTCAAAAAGAATATCAGCTTGAGTGTGAATATATCGATAATACCGATGGTATGAATTGCGGAAGTAATACAAAGAAAGACCCAGAAATCCGAAACAATGCAAAAGAGAAAATACAGGATGCCTTTAAACACGGATGGTATATTGTCGCAGAAGAAGGCGACGAAAGTGCTTCCTACTGGGGCACCAATCGCAATGTACTGCTTTACGGTTATGACAGCAGCAAGGATAGGTTGTATTTCGATGACCCGCGAAATCTCCACTATATGTACGACGGCATGGAATCCTTCCTGGATTGCAGCCATTCGTTATCTATTATCAAAGATAGATGTGTGCCCAAGACATGTGCGGATCTTGGCCCGGAATGCGGCGAACTGAGTGATGGTTGTGGAGGAACGCTTAACTGCGCATGTACCCCCAAAGGGACGGTCATAAATGATAATACCGAATACAGACGTTCGCCTCAGAACAAATTTTCTGCACCTAATTTTGCGAATGAATTACTCAATAGTACGCATACTTCCGGGTTAAATAATGGCCAGGGAGAACCCGCTCAAATTGCAGGTAAGCTGAACAAAGGGACAGAAGTCAATATTCTTGGCAAAGTCCCTGCAACAAGCATGACCCCCGAATGGTATCAAGTCACTGTCGGTGATAACAAAGAAAACTATTATATCCTGGCAAGTGAACTTAAAACGAATGGGGTCGAAATTAAAGTGCTGCCCTATTTTGCTGGAGCAACCACCAATTATGCACAAGGGGATTCCCGATGGGCCGGTGAAAGCTATCCACACGGTAATTTGGCTTCGGATGGATGTGGCCCGAGTTCGATTGCAAATGCCCTTGCGACATTAACGGGGAATGATACAATTACGCCGCTTACAATTGCCAAAGAGCTAAAAAACGTCGGTGCAGCCAATTACGACGGGGGCGGCACATGGTCCGATAACAGGATGTGTACGATTCCTACCTTTCAGAATAACAATATCAACTGTACGGCGGAACTTAAAACGGGTAATACGAAACAAAAAATGATCGATATGCTTAAAGCTGGTGGTTATGTTGTTGTACTGCATCAAGGCAGTACGAGTTATTGGACAAATGCAGGTCATTATATTACGGTTTATGGATATGATGAAAAGTATTTCTTTGCAGATGATCCTATGGGCAGAAGGTACTATCAAAATGCAGATGATTTTATGAAGACGACTGTTTTTGTGGCTTATATCAGTAAGAAATAGTTCAGAGGGGCATTTCCCAGTAGAAAATGCCCGCGTATTTGCGCAGCAAAAAGAGGGCATGGCGCGGCGTATGAAATAGCCGCGTAGGCGCGGCGTATGAAATAGCCGCGCCCATGCACAAAATTGAAAATCCTTGATATAGTAATGGTTTAAGGTAGAATCGCCCATTTTCCCAAATTGAAAGGCTGCCGTTTTTCGATTGTGCGGCAGCACGTATACATGACCTTAACGATAGGGAGACAAATCAAACTTATGAACAAACTCTCTAAGATTGGCGTTCTCATCACGACGATACCGCTCACGCTGCTGCTCGTCGTGATCATCCTGTGTTCGACAGTCGAGAACGTCCACAGTACTCTGCTCGACATTGGCGAAAGTCAATGGACGGGCTACTCTGAATTGAGGCAGCCGGCCGTCAAACCGGATTGTGACCCGGATGCCAAGATAGAACCGGCACCAGCTGCCGAAGAAGACGATTTGCTCGACGACCTGTTCGGCGAAGAAGAAGAAGTCAGCGACGATGCTCAGAATGCTGCACGCGAAATCTGCCTGGCCAAGATAGAAAAATATGAAAACCTGGTGAAACGCCAGAGCGATTTCGGGCTGAAAACGTTTGTGAGTTTCGAAGGTGCGGTTGGGCACATTGCGACGTCGTCCGTTGGGTTTGTCAAAGAATTCCTCATTCTTATCTTTATTTTCTGCGGGCTTGCGGTGACGCTGCAAAGGCAGCACCTCGGTTTGCGATCCCCCAGGACTACGCGCGATGACCGGGCTTCGCAAATTGCACAGCTCATCGGCAACCTCATCATTATTTTTTCGTTTTTGGCTTATTACAGACAGGATGTTGCCTCGGGCGTCGATAATGTTTCGAATCTGCCCATCTATTGGATGATAGGCTTCGGACTGATGGCACTGGCCAATATTCTGCTGCTGCTAAGGCCGATCAAACCGATCGATGACGATTCGCAAAAGAGTTCCATTGCGCAGATGCTTTTGGGGATTCCGCTTTATGCTTATATGGCATGGATATGCGGATTCTATTTTGGCATTGTGGAACAGCATTTTGCAGGTGTTGCCATTTATCTGAACCAGATGACGGAACATGCCAATCTGTACAGCAACGTCGCGCTCTACGTCTTTAGCGGCATGATGCTCAAATACACGAATATTGCTGATAAATTCTTTGCAATCATTCGTCCGCTCAAGCTTTCGCCAGAATTGCTGGCCATCGTCATTGTTCTGCTTTCGGCCATTCCGACGGCCTATTCGGGAGCCTCGGGCATCTTTGTTATCGCGGCGGGTGCCATCATTTACCGCGAACTCAAGCGTGCCGAAGCCCGCGACACACTGGCTCTCGCTGCAACAGCCATGAGCGGTTCGATGGGTATCGTCTTGAGCCCATGTTTGCTCGTCGTCATTATTGCAGCACTCAATAAGGATGTTACAACGACCGAATTGTTCCATGCCGGGTTTAACGTCTTTTTGGTCAACATCTTTGTCTTTGTGCTCGTCATTTACTGGACGAAGCACGAACAATTCGGTTGGGCTTTTTCTCTCGATGGTAAAAAGAACAAAGCCATACTTAAGAATATCGGCAAAGCCATCGTGCCCGTTCTGCCCTATATCGGCATCGGTGCTGTGGTTCTGCTGCTCTTCAGGTTTGGCATTGGTGCCAAATTCAATGAGTATTCTGCTGCCTGGCTGCTGCCGTTTGTGCTCATCGTACTGCTCATCTACGATCGTATCATTGCAAAGCGAGCATTTTTCAAAACCGCGAATGCTCCTTGTGATAGCAATGCATTGGCAGAATCCGACATATCCGAATCGAACGAAAGCCTAAAAGACGCCGCAGTGACAGCCGATACTGCCGAAAATTCAGAGGAAATTGAAGAAACAGAGGAGGTAGCGACAGAAACCCTCAAAGAAGCTGAAAATACAGAGGCTGCTACAACCGAAACCCTCAAAGAAGTTGAAAATATAGAGGCTGCTGCAACCGAAACCCTCAAAGAAGCTGAAAATATAGAGGCTGCTGCAACCGAAACCCTCAAAGAAGCCCCCAAAACCGCACCGGATGGAATTCTCAAGAGCTTGTTCAATGCTGCCAATTCGACGGCTGTTTCGTCGGGTGGTCTGCTCGCGCTTATGACACTGTCTATCTGTGTCGGCGGTATCATCGACCGAGCTCACCTCAACGAGTTGCTTCCACAGCAGTTTGGGGGTGATTTCCATGCCGTCATGGCCATGGGAATGCTCTTTATTATTCTCGTCTTTATCGGCATGATCATGGATCCCTATGGGGCTGTCATACTCGTTTCGGCCACACTTACGCAGATTGCATCGGCCAACGGCATCGATCCGGTTCACTTCTGGGTAACCGTATTGTGTGCTTTTGAGCTGGGGTATCTGACCCCACCGGTGGCACTCAACCAATTATTGACGCGGCAGGTCGTCGGCGAAAAAGCCTACGAATTCGAGCGTGCCGAAGACCGGCCCACAAAATTCTGGAACAGGCATGAGAGAATTCTTTTGCCTGTAGCAGTCAAAGGCATCGTGTTGCTGTTGGTGGCTTTTGGACCGCTCATCATCAATATTATTCGATGGAAATTGAGATAAACCAACAGCTTTAAAAAAACCGCTCTTTGAGCGGTTTTTTTTTGGCCACGTCCAACCAATCATGAATGTGGAGCGCGTGTGTCGGAATTGCCAGAAGGGATGATTGTAGTATCTTTTTTTTAATTTTATGCAATTTTTACAATCATTTTAAAATGATTATACATCAACTCAATAAAATCATGATGATACTAACAAAAAGTACGTTCCGTCCGAAAGAATCATCATGAGACTAGCCAAAAGTGCGTTCCGGCGGCAAGAATTATCGTGAGACTGGCCAAAAGTACGTTCCGGCTGTAAGAATCATGATGAGAATTCGAAAAAGTACGTCCTTTTTAAAAGAATCATCACGAGACTAGCTAAAAGTACGTTCCAGCCGCTAAAATCATGATGAGAATAAGAAAAAGCACGTTCCTTTTGAAAGAATCATCACAGAACCATCTAAAAGTACGTTCCGGCCGCAAAAATCATCATTAACACCCGAATTCTGCTTATCCACATTAGCAAAATATAGCCTTGAAGTTTGCTGCCAATTGCACATTGCTCATCGCTCATTGCTCACTGAATGATGCTGACGCCTTCTTGCGATACCGAGTCCCAGCAATCCCAGCAAAGACAGCCCGAATCCAATGGGGCCATGGCTGGAACTGCGGGGCGAGGCATCGCAGGTATCTGCCAGGTTTGAGACGGCTTTCACCACTTCAGCATTACAAATCTTAGTGCATTGTGGATCTTCGCAATCGACGAGGCCATCGCCATTGTCATCTTTTTGGTTGCTGCAAATCTCTGTCGAATCGCTATCGTGGGGAACCGCATCCGAAGACGGCTTACATTCAGTCCGGTTCTTACATAGAGGATCCTTGCAATCCATCAGGCCGTCCTCATTATCATCCTTGCCGTTATCGCATATTTCAGTCGTGATGCAGGCCGAATCTGTCATGCACAGCGAGTCATCACAATCAGCAAGACCATCCTTATTATCGTCTTTGCCATTGGCACAATCTTCACCATCGTCATCTGTTCCCGGCTGAGATTGACAGTCGCTGTCGAGCAGACAATCTGGATCAGCGCAATCTGTCAAACCATTGCCATTGTCATCTTTTTGATTATTACAAATTTCTGCTGTACCACCACATTGCTTACCTTTGGCACATGCAGCATCCTCGCAATCGATCTTCCCATTGCCATCATCATCAAGTTTGTTATCGCATATTTCTATATATTGTTCAGCAACTGCAGGTGCCTTTGCGATGATCCATTCATAATAATCCTGAACTGCGGTCGAAATACCAAATCCACCGCAAATCATGTCACCGTAGCTCGTCACACCGCTGACGTATTCAATCCCGCCAATCGTAAAGAATCCAGGACCGCCCGAATCGCCCTGGCATGGGCCACCATCGTACTGAGTATAATAAAACCCTCCGTGAGGAATACATATCTTCTCGGTCTCATTATGATAGCACGACCCGTCAGCAGCATAACTCTCATTGGGATGACAGCCATTGAGTTTCATTTCCCCCTTGGGGCATCCCTTTTCATTATCTTTCGAATTGAATTTACCACAATAATCCGTCACATCTACTGTAAACTTTAACTTGGTCCCTCCTTCACCGTTTTCGTCAAACCCATAACCAGAAAGTTCCATATCCTTTGCCAAATCGCTGCGTTTGACGGGCAGCCAGCTGGGATGCGGCAAAATAGGCTTTGCAATAGAGGACGGGACTTCCTCCTCAAGTTCAATTAAAGCGATATCACCGTGTATGGTCTCATAACCTTTATTGGAGCCGGAAAGTGCAACATAACTATAATCTGGATGATAATAGAAGTTTTTGACGCCATACAGTTTTTTAGTGACATCCAACTCAGTTTTGCCAAGACCGATACGCGTGTATGAGTTACATGCCCCCATACTGACATTTCCCCAATCATCCATGTCCGTCACACAATGTGCAGCTGTCAGCACCCATTTGGGATGAATCAAGGTACCTGTACAAAAGATCCACCCACTACTCTTACAACTGCCATCATAATTTTTGACACGATACAGGCCAACGACAGCACTGTGCGAAGCAGAGGTATCCTTTGTGCCATTGATGATTGCATGTTTTGCGGAGATAAGTGCTGTTGGTCTGCGTGATTGTTCATTGGTGCATGCAGAAGTTGCACAATAAATGAGACAAATAGATAACCAGGTCACAGATCGTTTCATACGCACTTATTCTCCATCAACAAGACGGAACGATTCCTCTTGTTAAACAGATTCCTCAAATCAGTCTCTTCCAAAGATGGCTCATAAAAGGAATCCTTTAAATCACTGTTTACGCCGATTCACGCATAGTCCAAGCAAGCCGAACAATGCAAAGCCGAATCCGATGGGAGCAGGACTCGATCCACGTGGCATAGCAGAACATGAACTGGCAAGCTGTGTTGCTGCATCCACACCGTCAGAAAAACAAGAGGAGATACACGTAGGATCGTCACAATCGGCCAAACCATCGTTATTGTCATCTTTCTCATTATCACATATTTCTTTCGAAGATGATTCATCTGTTTCCGTATTGCCGCCGGGTTTTGTCTTGCATCCGCTATCATTGACACACAAAGGATCATTGCAATCGATCAAGCCATCGCTATTATCATCCACATTATTGGTGCAATTCTCCGTCGCCGCAACGGGATCGTCTCCTCCGGATGTACAGCTTTGATCAAGCATGCACAGGGGATCATCACAATCGGCAAGGCCGTCATTATTGTCATCAATACCATTGGAACAATCTTCATTCTCCGCCGAGGATGAAGTGCAGTCATCCGTTTGTGAGCATTGAGGATCATCACAATCGGCAAGGCCATCACCATTGTCATCCTGACCATTCGTGCAATTCTCATCGACGGCTGGCCCTGGTTGTGAAGTACAGGCAGAATCTTCTTCACACTGTGGATCATCGCAATCCGCAAGACCATCGCCATTGTCATCCGTGCCGTTGGCACAGTTTTCCACTATTGTAATTGGATCGGGGGCCGATGAACAGGCGCTATCGAACATGCACGTCGGATCATCGCAATCCGCAAGACCGTCGCGGTTATCGTCTATCTTATTGTCACAATGCTCTACCTGGCACCAGGCATCCTCATAGCACTGCGTATCTTCACAATCGACGGATCCATTGGCATTGTCATCCACACCGTTGGAGCAATTCTCCGGCTGACAGAGAATCTCTGATGCACACTCAGGATCTTCACAGTCTGCTTTTCCATTGGCATTGTCATCCACACCATTGGAGCAATTCTCTGGCTGACAGGTAATATCCGAAATGCATTGAGGATCGTTGCAATCGATCAGACCATCCTTGTTATCGTCCATATTATTGTTGCAGATTTCTATAATCGGCGGGGTTGGAAGATTGGGGACAACATTCTCGATAAATGCACGGTAATCATCGACGAGCGTATAGGCCGCATATTTTGAACAGTACTCATCACCATAGCTCGTCACGCCCATCACATAATCGACGTCATCTACCGTATAAAATGCAGGCCCTCCCGAATCTCCGTTGCAGCTGTTCGTTTTACTGCCATCAAAGATAACCAGACCTTTATCGTGCCCAAACTCAGGAATACTGCAATAATACGAAGAAACACCGCCTGATTTCATGGAACAGTAAGCCACAATCTGAATCTTTGTTTCATATTTGACGCCTGTAGTATTGCCCTCCTCATCGTAAGGATCGGTTAACCCATATCCCACCAGAGTGGCATAACTACCTTTTGAACCGTCAATTTCGGCTGCCGTCGGACCCGCTCCCTCGGGAATCAGATAGGCCGGCTCTGTCACACTTGAGGGAACTGATTTGTTAAGTTTGACAATTGCAATGTCATGCTTGATTGTATCCCCCTGATCAGACGTGACACAAACAAAATTCGAGGGAACGTATGCTTCCGTTATATTGTAGGTTGCCTTTAGACTATTGATATTCTGGCCAATGCCAACACGTGCATACGCTTTTAGCGATGCGGAATCCGAATCACCGCAGTCACCGACACAATGCCCGGCAGTCAAGACATAATTCTCCGAGATGAGCGTACCCGTACAAAACTCACTCTTTCCGTACCCCAAACTGCTCAGATCATAATAAAACATCACAGTAGACATGCGATTGTTACCTGTGACTTTCTTTCCGTTGATAATCGGATGCTTCAAAGAAGCAAGCACATCCGGATCAATCTGATTGTCTGAATTGCATCCTGACAGGGGTAACAATGCCGCAAACAGTAGTAAAAGCGTTCTAAGTTTCATCAGGCCTTCTCCTTAATGATTTGGCACACACAAAAAAACCATTTTAACTATAACAAAAAATCACGATAGAATAAACGCAACAAAATACTTTCTATCTATGGTATATGCCTCCCCCAGGTGCATTTCGCACACTTTCTCAACTTGGGACTGAACCCAAAATTGATAATCAAACAAATCCAAATGAGACATATCAAACACACGCTTTTCCTAGCCATTGCATCCCTCACCTTGTGCTCCTGGAGCTATGCCCAGGAAGAAGCCAGCCAAACGGTCGAACCGCCTCGTGCCGTCTGGATCGATCCGATACAGACCGTTGCTTCATGGAGGGATACACGCCCTGTCGATTTTGTACCTGCATCACCCGAAATCCTTACGACAGGCAAAAATACGGCTATCGCAAAGCTGGCAGACGGAAAACTCTATGCCGTAGACACCCGCTTGAATGTGCTTGGATCGGTTTCTTTACCCGAAAATACGCAATGGTTTGCACTCGATGACAAAGATCGCATCCTCGCCCATAATGGATCCACACTGTTCGCTGCAAATTCATGGCAGGATTCTGCAAATCCGGATGGATTTACCTCAATTTTAAACATCTCCGATGTGAAAGCGATGGATATTGGGGCAAACACACTCGCCTATGCAGACAGTGAAAAACTCTATCTGATCGACTTATCCTCCGGTACCATGCAGCAAAAACAATTGGCCGATTTCTTTAATGATGCAAAAGTCGCCGCAATGACACCCGAAGCTGTACAAGCCGCCGAAGAAGCTGCTGCCAAAAAGAAGAAATCGAGCAAATCGGGCAAGAAAGCAGAGCAGGAAGAAACATCTACACAGGTAGCTGACATCCAGGGCATCTGGTGGCGTCAAGATGGTACAGGAATCATCCGCCTGCGAAGCCTCATGAACATCCGAACATTTATCACACACGACAACGGAAAATCCTGGACACTCGATGAAAATGCACCCCAAACACTCATCCACGCCTTTGGGGGCATCTGGAATGGCGAAGATCTCGTCTTAAGTCAGGATGGCTCCGTCTGGATAAAAACATGTCCGAAAGCCAGCCCCATGAATCTTGCAAACCGATGGACGCTCAGACACCAGCCAGACACCGAAGCAACCATAGCCGGCATGCACGACTGGATGCCACTTGCTGACCAGACTGCGAACGAGGAAAACACGACCCTGTTTGCCAGCGACGAAAATGGCGAACTCTGTCTGCTCACCGTTCCTCAGGTCAAAGCAACTCAGGAATCCATCATTTCTACCCCCTCCACACTATCCTATCATCCACAGCTCAACGGTGGTTTCAGACTCGGTCTTATACCCGCCGCAAAATCATCGGATGACAAAACAACCGTACCCGCACTCTGGATGATTCGCCCCGAAGGTACCATCGAAACCATCGCTGCACCCGATGATTGCACCACCCCCCTCTACGCAGACAGTATTGACGGACTTGGCATCCTTGTATGCGACAAAGAAACGAACGATGGATCATCATCGGCAATTGTCTATACCCGTACAGCAGACTCCGCCTGGGTTGCCGAAACACTGCTCGATTATCAGTTCAAAAATGGAAACACGCACTATCCGGTATTGTCATCCACGCGTGAACTCATGGCTGCAGAGGACGGAACCATCGTTCTCACCGGCGACTGCCTCGAAGAATACGGACCGACACCAGAACTTACCGAAGAACAACGTGCACAAGGTTTGACACCACAAGAACCACCTGCAATCAAAGCGTGTTACTTTGCCGTGCGCAATTCCGACGAAGCTCTGCCCAGCAATGAACGATGGCGCATCGAACGCGTCGAAAATGCCCAGGCCATCGTGCCGCTCTCTGGCGCAAGAATCCTCTCCCTCGAAGGTACCGATAACGCACACCAGGCACTCGTCCTCAGGACATCACAAAAAACCGAGCCAATTGCCGACAATTTCGATCCCACACCCTACACCGGACTCGTCGAAACACACGAAGGATGCCTTGCACTCTACGACGGCTCGGTCGACGCCGAAACACTTGCAAATGCTCAATCCGGTTATACCAATCCCGAAACCGGAGAATATGTCCCTGGTTCCAATGTCAAACTGCTCTCCGTCTATGGTGCTCAGGCGGGACTCGACTGCGCATCCTCGCGCCAAATCGTCGAAGCAGGTATGGGACAGACCGAATACGTCAAAGAACCCGAAGGTGATCCGCGCTTCGGCATGCGCCTCGGCGGTGGTGCCATGCTCTCCACTCAGGATGTCTATACCTGGGTGATGCGCGTCGAAGCCCTTATACCCGTCTATCGCGGCAAATACGAAGTCGGACTGCTTTACCGCATGAGCGGTGGCAATGAAGCTTCTGCTACCGGCCACATGGGCATTGTCGCCATGCGATGGCGTTACGATGATTTCGAAAAATTCGACTTCGCCGTCGGCGCCGGCATCGGCTATGGACAGGCATGCGGATACGACAAATCCAGTGACAAAAATGCACTCGATGAAGACGAAAACACCGCTCCCTCCGCATTCAAAGAATGCCACGATCTCTCCATGCGATACCTGATCTCGGGAATCGCCACCTACAAACTCGCCAAACAGTGGAAAATCTACATCGCCGCAGAAATGCTCGGCGGTTCCTCATGGGGAGTTGATCTCAACGGCGGTATCGAAGTGAGATTTTAACCGATTCTTTACACGCATGATTTGCCCTCCGCTATGGCTGCGCCATACGCTTCGGGTGGCCGGCGATTCCATTCGCCGGCCATGCCGCACTACTCGCCGCTTTGCGGCTCAATACGTGCGGCTTTTTATAACAACGGATGGTGCTTGAATTCCCATGAGGTCTCAAAACTATCCCACGATTCTTTGCACAATTCGATATTCGTCTGCACAAGTTCACGGATTCGCTCCTTGTGCTCCTCTGCCCAAAGTATCGGAAGCATCCCAATATGACCGGCTTCATAATTTAATGTCGGTGATAGAATCTCAAGTATTTTCGAACAAACGATACTATTAAGGAAAGCCGCATAATAATACATATCGGATGCTTGCTCAAAAAAAATACTGCAGCCTGACACATCATATAAAAACCCCTGAGGGAAATACCGAAAAGCGACACTGCCACTCGAAATTTTTGACCAGCTCAAACTAGGTCTGAAATAGGTTTCGGGATTCTTTACGACAAAGTCCGGATTCTTGAGATACGGATATTTCGTTAAAACATCATGCTTTATGGCACGTCCATCATACTGATAATTGACGATATAATCCTGATTTCCATACCATTTGCGAAATTCTCCGCCTTTATTGTAGGGAAACCATTTAATATCACTATGAATCGCTGTTTGCCTATCCAGACCAAAACCAATCCCGGAAAGATCAACTTCATACCAACGGCGCAGATAAAGCCGATTATTCGTCGTTGCAAGTCCCTGTCGCGGAGAGGCTTTCTGCTTCAAAGATTCACCACGCTGAAATGCATGAATTACCGCATCAGACACCCAGTAACCTATCGGCATGCCCGGGAGAGACTCAAATCGTTTTGATGAAGCATGATATCGATAGCTGCACGATGGATTCTCAATTGCATGAAGGAGTTTTGCATTCTGATAATCCATATTGCCGCCAAACTCTTCGAGCCTGAAATAGACACCATCCAGCCCCGGACAATGACTCTGAATTACAAATGCACATACATCCACCGTCGCTTCACTGAAAAATGCGCCTTTAGCCAACTGCACCAAAGTGATGATCGAATGATTTTGAAGAATATATCGACGTAATTTTTCATAACTCCTGATGAACATCCAAACATTGGGAGTCATCAAACCAACATATCCCTGTGGCTTGCAAAATTGAATACATCGGTACATGAATACACTAAACAAATCACCTGAATAATCTTTGTAATTATTTTGAATATAAGCCTTAATCTGCTTATCATACTTGTTCAAATACGGAGGATTGGTTGCAACAACGGCATACTGCAAGGACAATACATTCACAATGTTCAAAAAAATACGCATCGATCTGATAGAGTCCGCAGACACAGAAATGCCATTGGTTTCGAGTTCAGCAACACGTTGTTCAATTCTTTTAATATCTACTTTTGGTATTTGAATCATCGAACCAAATTCATTGGCATGGCTCATCGCATCAGCGAGTTTTTGGACATCCCGTCTCAGAGCAGCATCGCCCATGCAGACAGCTTCAAGCAGCTCATCACGAATAAAGCGACTGTCCACACACCGGAATATTTTGGGGTACAAACCACGGCCTAAAAAGTTTTGATCATACTGACAAGCCTTCATCATAATTGAGAATCGGGCCAATCCTGCAACTGAATTGTCAATATCGATACCATATAAATTATGATGGATGATTTCCGCAATTGCGTCACAGTCCGAATAGCCGCATTCCCTATAGATTTCCATCAGAACATCTATCACATAAACGAGGAAATGCCCTGTACCGACACAAGGATCCAATACGGTAATCTCCTGCGGGCATAAATGATCATGAAAAGTCGAACGGGATATTCCGTCATTCGCAATATAATATTCCAGATGACGGACGAGGCTGCTATCCGGATGATGTTCCATCCAATAGCGTCCGACTGTATTATCGACAATATATTTAACAATCCAGTCTGTCGTAAACACCTGGGTCGCAACCGGCACGTCTTCTTTTGTGATATATTTACCATAGAGTGGATCAACCACTTTATCATGTTTTTCAGACATATAATATTGATACAGCCACCCTATAATTTCGACCTCCCCATGCCCCGAAGCAATATTAAAATTATCTTCCGGTATTTTTTGTATCAATCTATCAATCACACTTCCTGAACAAAGCAAATGATCAGGCAAAAGGAGTGCAAAAACATCATTTTCACCCGCAAAGATATCAGGCAAAATAGAGTTCAGAGTGCGGCACTGCATGAGAATCAAATATTGATACAAAGCATCCATATCCGATTTTTTTATCCATGCACGAACCTTTTCTATATCAAGGTGCTCCAAATTATCTTTTAAAAGAAGTACATCCTTGAGTATCTGCGGCCTAAAAGCATTATATTCATCAGTAAAGACACGAACATGGCCCGGCAGATATCCATTGACCTCCATAAAACGCAAAGCGCAAAAACGATTAAACCATGTACTTGCTGCCAATTCCATGACCTGATCAAAACCAGATGTTTCAATTTGGCGAATCAGCACATCGCGAAGTAAGAGCTCATCTTTGTCTAAAGAGGAAGACCCGATATCTCCGATCACTCCAGAAGTATGAATTATCCCCAGATGCTGAGCCTTTGCCTTGACACCTCTGACCAATTCCTCATGTGCCCAGACTGCAAACTTCTTAACGGTATTCTTGTCTATCATAAACGAACAAGTCTCTGTGCGTGTTTTGGGGACGTTGCAGGGTAAACCCCGTCCTCTTCCACTCTCTAAAAACTCACATCCTCAAGGACATCCGCAAGTTTCATATAATTGAGTTTGATACCATCATCCAAATCGATTAAAATCTTTTGTTCTGCCAAGTCCTGTATCTTACCAGCATACATCAATAATTCTTCTGACTGTTCACGAATCTTCGTCAGCTGATTTTCAAGGCTGGTATTGTCATTACCCAATGTTCTCGTCATCCGTCCCTTAAGATTCGTCATTGCCTGCTTATATCGATTTTGAAGATATTTGATATACGTGCCAAGTTGTACAAGGGTATCGGGAGTATAGCGATGCACATACATCAGTCCTTTAAACCCTTTTTTCTTGCCAGAGGAAAATAGCCAGTAAACAGGGCGCTTTTGGTAAATTTTTATATGATCTGTATAAAAATCGTTGAGAAAATAAGAACGAATAATATCTCTCGATGTTCCTTTTCCACCTAAATTATCTGCAATATAATCCAAATTGGCCTCAAGTGTGTCCGCGCCATAGATAATTTGTACAAACTCCACCAGTCTCGTTACAATATCCTCATCAAAATAATCATCATCGGCAATCGGAATAATATTGTCCGAATTTACTCCGAAATGACAATCCATTTGAGAGCTTTCATGCGCATTTTGAGATGAGAGCAACGTTTTCAAATAATAGCGAGTCTTATTGGAACGGTAGGGCATTGCCGAAAAATATGCATAAAAATCGCCTCCCGCAAAACAAAGGCCTGCCTTCTCGGGTGTATATCGACCAAACATACATCCTACAGCATACGAAAGCAGGCTCTTTATTTCACGAGCGGCATTAGCCTTATAGACTGTAACATCCTTATCTTTTATCGCAGGTGTCAGTTCCGCCGACATGCCATAGATATCAATAAAAATGCGGTTCAGTTCCTCCTCATTGGATTTGAGCTGATTAAAGCGCTTTTCACATTCCTGTTCCCAGGCTTTATACTTTTCAGAAATGAGTTTTCCCATACAGTCTATTCCCTGCGGCTGCCAAAGGCTATATCTGAACAAAAGAAACTAAGGTTTCGAATCTGTCGCAGGCTTCTTCATCATAAGAGCAGGCCTTAAAATAACATAAAAGTCTTTGGCAAACAATTTGGGAAGATCACCAAAGCGTTCAATCATACTCTTTTGCTCGCCTTTATCGTGAGTCTTATAAAACTCAGGAACGACGCCATCTTTGACGAGTATTTCTTTGGGCGCATTGGGGCTGCTGTTCACCCCCTGGAACTTGCCATCCAGAAAGAGATAGGCATAAAGACCGTCCTCTTTAGTAATGGTATCCATTGTATTGGCATAAATGAGTATATCACCGTCGCGCAGAGTTTCCGGATAAATCATATTTTCACGATCTGTTCGCGAATCCGGTGCGTTAATTGAGTTTTCATACAACTTTGGATAGGCACTCGAACTATACACTTTTTTGTTTGTATCAGCAGCATAAGCAGAATATACGCCAGAATAGTAATGATTTAAAATCATACTCGCCAAATCATGTTTCTGATTCAGGAAAAAGTCAGTGCTTGAATTCCCATACAATGAAACTAACAGTGCACCATTCTTGGCTTCATCGTAATGCTGTATATCTTTTTTGTAATAGGGGATCTGATCCGGATAGTTTTTAAATGTGGTATTCGGATTCGATTTCTCTCGCAAATAAAGAGCTCCCAGTTCAAGATCCTTTAGTCTTAAATCATAATCTAATGCTTCTTTATACGATTTTTCAATAGCCTCTATCCCTTTGATCTTGCCTCCCTCGACAATCAGTTTATACGCCAGCTTAAGCGTTTTTATCTCTTCTGCTGATAAATTATAGGCAATGACATTTTCAATGGTTTTGCTCTGAATCTGTGCAACAGATCCCGTCGAAATAACTTTTTTACCCACTAAATCAGGATCATTTTTCACTTCGACGGTATAGGTTATCTTGTGTGTTGTTCCTGCGTCGATGCTCGGCACAAACCAGGCAACAGCATTGGTATACTCAATCCCCCCATTGGCTTCCTTGAGAACAACATTCTCAGAAAGATTTTCGGTGATATATATATCTTGATAAGCTTTATCACTATGGTTCGTTATCTCGATCTGATAAGTAAGCATTTCGCCAGGTTCGACAGTACTGCCAGGATGAACATCGAGTGTTTTTTCGATCTCTATATCATGATACTGCATGCGGCATAATGTCGCATCCTTTATATCGTATGCTTCATCCATAATTGTGGCACTTTCTTTCCAATTCGGATAATCCGCTGCTTTATAACCACTAAATTCGACATGCTTGTATGTCTTATCCTTAATGATGGGGCGAAGCACAACAAATTCTGATTTATTCTTCGTCGAAAAACCTTTGATTAAATTAGAAAGAAGCGTCTTCTGAACCGTTCCTTCAGAAACTCCGGTTTCATCATTCTTCTTAGCTCGCCAACTTAAACTTCTACTTGTTGTACCACTCCCCAATTTTGTCGTTCGGCGCGCCAAAGGTTCATAATTGCTCGTCGAATGAAGTATGACCACATCCGTGATATTTCCCTTGTCATCTTTTACAAAATCGTATGCAAATATTACATGGCCAGCATCTGTCGTTACTTTACCATCCTTATCTTTGATGTACCCATAATAACTAATGGCATCCCCCAGCTTAATCAACTTAAGCAGCTCTTCTAAAAATTTCTGTTTAGTTTCATTATTCTCAATTTTACCTGCAAGATTATCTCCATCGGCAAAAAATATAATATCATCGTTAGCCTTGGCAAATCCTTTCCCATAGGCATTATATTTATTGGTGCCATTGGGCAACTCTATACCCAGTGCCTGGTAAAACACAGCATAAACATATCCGCTGCAAACTAAAAACTCCATGTGCTGTGAAGACGCAGTTTCTGGCGAAATATATTGCGACCGCCGCCAGCTTTCATACTGAATGTTATCTCCCTTTCTGTAAAAAGCCATGGCCGTTTCACGAAGTGCAAGCTGACGTTTTTCATAATCACTCAGTTCTGGGAATAAATCTTTTTCTACGCATTTTCCCTGTGTCTCATCATAGACATAGCCGCACTTGCAGACTTCGATACACTTACCCAGTTTTTCATCCAAATGCGAACCTAGTGAACAATTCCCATCTGCTACACATTCTTTAAGCGTCTCATCATAATGCTTACCCGGATCGCACGAAGGCTCGGAATCATCCACACACTCACCTGCGGTTTCATCATAATGCTTGCCCGCATCGCACGAAGGCTCGGGATCGTCTACACATTCACCTACAGTTTCATCATAATGCTTACCCGGATCGCACGAAGGAATTTCGGGATCATCCACACATTTACCTGCGCTTTCATCATAATGCTTGCCCGCATCGCACGAAGGAATTTCGGGATCGTCCACACATTCACCTGCGCTTTCATCATAATGCTTGCCCGAATCACACGAAGGAATTTCGGGATCATCCACACATTCACCTGCGGTTTCATCATAATGCTTGCCCGGATCACACGAAGGAATTTCGGGATCATCCACACATTCTCCTTTGTCTTGATCGAAGTAGCCACTCTCACCACAATCGTGCAGAGATTCTCCATCATCGACGCACCTGCCCTCTTCATCGCTGCATTTCTCCGTACAAATCTCGGTATTTTCCACACCATCTTTACATACGTGCAGAATATTGCCCTCACAATACGGTGATTCAAAAGTGCATTCGGTTCGTTCGCTCTGTTTTGTACCAGAATCATCCTCACTGCACCCATATAGTCCCAACACGACCAAGCACGACAATGATAAAGCAAGTTTCTTCTTCATAATAGTGACCTCACCTTCCGTTCTCAGATAGACGTTATTCGGATTTGTCCCATTTCCAATGTGATGCTTTACTTCGCTTATTGCCCCGAAGCCTCTAAGACTTTAAGTAACAGGCAACATCAAGAAGAATATAGCAACAATTTGAAATCAAATACAAATCATTAGTTGGTGAAAGCCCCATACAGTTCTCAATTCAAAACTCTCCAATTCGGCATGGGGCTTGTTCGCAAAGTCACTCATTGACGAGAGGAATATCTTAATAATATCCACACTCGTTAAACAGAACTTTTTTCTTTGGCTTCAGCCTCTTTTTTATCTCTCGTTTCCTGCGCCTTTGCACGTGCTTTGTCAAAGCGGTTGGTATCGTAACCGAGCAATCCCAGATAGGCAATCGTCTCCTTTATGGCGAGTGCCTTATCAAATTTGGTATCGCCATACTTGAGGAAACATTGATCGATATAGTCGTGCAATGCTTTTGGCAGCGGCTTGTCTTCGTGAATTTCTTCTTCCGGATCGGTCGCATTTTCAGTCGATTCAGCAGGAGGCGTTTCTTTCGATTCAAAGAGTTCTTTAAGCCACTCAAGGAATCGCGCCAACCAGCCTTTTGACTTTTCTTCTTTGGGTTCCTCGGGCAAATGTGCCTCAACATTGAGATTGATTTCAACCTCAGGTGCTTCATCTCCGTTCGCATCATCTTTGGGATCATACCCGGAATGTACTTTTTGTGTATGCCATACGAGGACATCGTAAATCATTTCCAGATATTTATCCAGATAACGCTCGACCGATACGGTCAATCCAAGATCGATCTCGCTATCTTCAAAGACATAGATGTAATCCCAGTTTTCATCACTCATGGATGTACATTCTGGTTCTTCAGGAATGTCTTCGATGTGTGAATCATCGGCAACCTCAGGATCCTCCGACGAAGCTTCACTCTGAACAGATACCTCGTCAGAATTTTGCACAGTATCGGGAGTTTCGTCATCCACTGTGGTTGATTCATTCTGAACAGGATCTTCATCCGTATGCGACGCCATATCGGATGCTTCGCTATTCGTTGCAGATTCACTCCGTAACGCCAAGCCTTCAGTGACGAGCTGGTCGTCAGCAGTCGTTTCTTCCGTTGGTACCGAATCAATGGCCTCCAAAATCTCATCGACATCTTTCGAGAAATCCGTTTTTACGGTCGAAGATCCGCTCGACAGTTCCTCTGCGACAACAGAATCATCTTGAGATTCCTTGCCATCGTCCGCCATGATCGATTTTTTCTCGTTCTGCAGTTTGGCGACCTCCTTGCCCGACTGAAGCAAACGAAAGGATCCTGTTGGTGTAATTTTAAATTCGAGCCCTTGAGCGTTACCATCCGTTTTCGAACCAATCCAGTCACTAATAGAAACATTCCCGTTGGAAAAGATGTCTTCTATAGAGTGAACGTTATCGAGCGCACTCGCTTTATCAGCCTCAGTCGGCACTTCACCCGAATTCTGTGCATCAGAAACAGCAGAATCTTCAATGTCATGAGCAATGACATTGGGATCGAACGGCTCAGAGCGTGTTTGCCCTTCCTGAGCTGTACCTCGAGCAGGTGATGTCACGGCGTGATCAAACATCTCTGTGGGAGCAGAAATATTCTGATTCCCTGCACCTTCGGCAATATTGCGTTGGATTTCATCTTCATTGGCAGCTTTTGACCGTTGTGAATGCTCAAAAACCGACATGAAGTTCTTACGCTGATCATCGAAATGGTAGTTGGCATATTTGAGGTTGCTGCCTTCCAAAAGTGCATCGCCAACCGGTGTGACAACTTCGATGTACTGCCAGGATTCTGGATACGTCGTCTTAAAGATTTCACTGAGCAAAAGGCACAGTGTAAACCGCACTCTTTCCATGACCTGAGGATCATTCAGGCTGTTAAAGACGTTCTTAAGGTAATTGCGATCGGCATCGACTTGTTTTTGAACTTTGCCCAACTGTTCGTCGATCATCAATTCTGCGATGGTTTTGCGCAATTCTTTTTGATGTGTTTCGGCAATGGCACGATGGACATCATCATTTAACTGAGTGACATCCACCGATCTATCGAAACAGACAGTCTCAGAGTTCTGCAATTCGACTTCATCCGGGTTGCCTGGGTAGGCACGATTCTGAGTCTGCACATCATTGCCTGAGTTATCTGCAAACTCGACTTCGGCCAGCTGCGGTTGCATCGTCTCTTCGGTATCTCCACTTTGTGCTTCACTCTGTTCGTTATTATCACAAAGTATAAGAGCATCGCGGAGTTTTAAACTTGACGACAGATTGTAGGATGCATTTTGGCGAACTTGCCTTTTGGCTTTAAAGCCCTCTTCATCCGCCCGACTCTCGAGTTCTTCCAATCGATTTTTATCGTTGGCACACGCCAGCATGGCTTTGCTCTTGGCCTCGAGAACTTTTCGATCGACGGCATCGCACTTTCTTCGCATGGCGTCGAGTGCTGCGACGGTGCAATCCTGAATATCCCTGAGTTTATAATCAATCACTTCCCGGGCAATTTTAGGCAGTCGAAGGCGAAGTGTCATTTTATGATGATATGAACGATCGAGCTCGTTTTTCGGATATATCCAGCCTACGGCACCTTTATATTCAATCTTATACCATCCATAATAACTATCATCGACATAACATCCCCGATAGCTTTCGCGACCTGTTTTTTCATTCTTTTCTTTAGTAATCGTGGCGATCTGTTTACCTTTCATCGTAGGAGTATCATATATTTTTAGATCGCTTTTGGGAACAAATGTATGATCAAAAATATCATCCAATTCAAAATAACGTGCATGCTTTATATCGTGATAAGGCGCACATTCGAGGTATCCCGGTGTTTTAACATCGTAATCGGCAAACCCGCGGGCAACTTCCATGCGCATGCCCGAAGTAAATGTAATATGATGACAAGCACCCAGCGAGCCATCAGGTGACCACCCCCTGAGCGAAATGTTGCGCACCTGCCGGTAATAGAGGCGTTTATGAATATGATCTGCCGCACGCCGCAATACAATGCCATTATCGTGCGAGATAGAGACGATTTGATAATATTTACCGTCGAGCGTGATAAACTGCTTGGGCAAATAGCTTTGCAAAACATGCCCATACAGTTTGGCACTGATAAAATGCGTTTCATCCTGTTCATCTTCACAGATAAAATAAGCATTTTTCAGGTTATGCAAATAACGTTTAATGGGCGTATCGTTAGCTTCCAACTCATAAAAAGGCTCTGATTCGATCGTAAAACCATCTTCGAGCGTTTTTTCATGCCATATCCGGCAAAGCCCAACAGATTCCTCTTTACTGTCCGAATGCGTCGATTCGGACTGAATGATATGCTTGATGATGCGGTTCTCTAATTTTGCTTTAAGATCATCAGAATAGGTTTTTCTGTCGATATCGGTTGCCCCAAGTTTAGCCTTGTCATTCTTGATCATGCCTCCGAGCATGAGCTCACGGCGGATAAATTCTTCGGACAAAGGCTGGGCTGTCATCATCATCAGGAGCTTGAGCAGGATATTGCGCTCCGTTCTGGCATAATCAGGCACAACTGTCGGAATGGCCTTGGGATCACTCTGAAAGAGATCGATATACTCGATCATATAATCGCGCAGCAAATAATGCCCACTGATGACGTTGACAAATCCTTCCTTGAGCGATCGCGACGAAAAGATTCGGGCCATCTCGAAGAGATTATTGTATTCATCTTCGACAATGAGATAGGTACTCTCGGCCTTGGGACAATGCCAGATATTCGAACGCACGACGAGGTTTTTATTAAACTGCTCCTGCCCGATTTCTGCCCTGATATATTGGCAAATCTGATTGTAATATTGTCCCGCAATCCACATCATATCTTTGACGGGGAACTTATCACACGAGAACCAGCATTCATTTTGAAGGGCAACATCACTGCCTGCCGCAGGCCCTGTATTGCAGACGTGATTGCGCATACCGATGAGCCCGATTTCGGTACCAATGCCGAGATAATGCGTAACATTTTCGAGGATTTTGTACTGCATATTCTGACTGTCGGCATCCCAGAAAACCTGCAGATTCGAACCATTTCCCGGCAAAGTGGCTACGACATCCGTCATACTAGTCTTTAGGGCATGCGAAAGGCAATCGACGAGACCATCGCAGTTATGATCACACGCACAATAAGTAATATCTTCGCAATGTTCCAAATCGAGCTGCTGAATGATGAGGCTCAGCGCCAACTGGCCTGTCGCAAGCAGTCGCGATGGTTCGAGAATAAATACAAAACCAATCTTCGAGAAAAATTCACGGTTGGTATTGAGAAGTTCAAGATTGTAGATATCGCTGAACTGTAAAACGCCCAAATCGAGATTGACCGGTGCTTCGGAGAGAATATCGGTCTGCCATAATCCATCTGCACCGACAAAATCGCGAATGCCCTTGCGCAGCCATGCGACAAAATCTTCAGATGTCGAATCGCGCCCCATAATAAACAGACATTTTTTATAGGACAAAAGATTATAGATAATCGGCGGAAAGAGATATCTCCCCAAATCTTCATAAAATGGATTGCAAAAGAGCGTGCTCTTGCCCTGCAAAAGCTGCACACATCCTTTGGCATAGCTCGGTTCGATCTCCTCCTGAGGGAATTGTGCAAAATACATCGCAACCGTTTTAAGATTCTCATCCTCCGAATTGAGCAGGAATCCGAGATCTTTATCCACCGCAGGCTGCTCGGGAAGCTCATCCCCCAAGAGATCGGGCGTGCGTCTTAAAATATTGCCTGGATAGGTATTTCTAAATTCTTCCCATATTTTGCGGTAATTGGGATTGCGAGGCGCAGGCGGTGGCTCTACGACTTTTTCTGGCTCCGAATCTTTTTCATACTCGAGACCATACAAAAACGCAACGACCTCACCAAAGACAAGTATGATAAAGACGGGATAGAAAGACGCTTTAAAGAAGGCCCACTCGGGATGAAAAACCGAAACGAGAAAAACGAGCGATGCCGCTATAAAAACGCCAACATACGCCCCCATCAGGAGCTTGTGGTAACTCGTCGTCTGAGGTTTAACAAACCAACCCACTGTCTCTTGGTTTTCTGTCTGAGGGGAATTCTTCTTCGATTTTTTCTTTTCTTTTTTGCGCTTTGCCAGAACCTCTGGATCATCGTGCTTTTCATAATAATCCGAAGGGATAACGTTTTTATCATAAAAGCGCGAAACCATCACGGCCATCAAATCGTCATTGGCCCATATCCGATTGAGGATGGGGAGCAAAATACCTTTGATGATTAAGAAAGCCAGTGCACAGGCCAAATTGACAAAATAGGCTATGAGTAAATTGAGTTCGAAATTGTCGCCAAAAAAAGATTGGAGCGATGTAACGATTTCTTTAACAGCATCGGGAATGTCGGTATCCCCAAGCTGTTTTTTGAGTGTCTCGCTCGCTTCGCCGCCCTCCCCGAACGCCTGCTGAGCTTGATCGATCAATGTATTGACGGATGTATTGTCCTTAATGGGCTGCTCGCCTACCGATGTGATGCTTTCGATCACTTTGTCGAGATAGTCATTCAATTCACCCGTCAGCTGCTGAACTTTAAAAATGGCATATATCGACAGCAATATAGCCAATATCGGCATCAAAACCTGACGGCCGCGATATTTGCGTGGGAGGTTGGTTTTAAAACAACACACACACACCAGGACGAACGGAATGAGAAATATGAACAGTTTGATCTGTTCTATTACCGTTAGATTCATGCGTCCCCCCACGATGTTTCACCATTATCAATGGCATCTTCTTCTAAAAGATAATCGCGCTCAATCCAGACATGTTTGACAAAGGGATAGATCGAAGCCACCTCCCCCGTCTGATTCAAGGGGATGTAATCTTCCTCGTCGGCCGTTTCGAAATAAAAGATCGGATTCTTGCGCGGACTCTCCAAAAAGTCGCCTGCATACGTCAACGAAACCGGAACGCGCTCAAAACTGTATAAACGCAGCCACTTTTCATTCCTATTGATATCATTGTGAATCTTACGCGTATATTCCAAAAGCCGCCTGCGCGCATCGATATCTGTTTCGTGTTTGTAATTCATTCCGCGAGATATTGCCTGCAATTTAAAATAGGTCAGCAGATTCGAATAAAAATTGCCCCGGCTTGCCTCATGTTTTTTATCGCTGTCCTGAATATGCTGCACGGTTTCTTTATATTGAGCATCAACGCTGTCCAGCTCGCGCTGGTAGCGCCTAAAAACGATATAGACGCACACTGCACCGCACAGAACGATGAACAAAGTCACCAAAAGCGCCCCCCCTAATGAGATCAAATTGCTGCCTGTACTTTGCTTTTGCATCGCCGACTGGACAATATACGTCCCATTGCCCAGCACGATCAGACTCAATGCAATAATCCCAACTGTTTTGAGCACTCCCCAGTCTGCAATTTTCAGATTGGCCTTTTCGCGCTCCCTATTGGCCTGATTCATCTTTTGCTCTTGTTCTGCGGCTTCTTCCTTGAGTATCTTCTTAAAGGCCTCTGGAGAATTTGAACTGTGCAACAACAAATCTCGCTCGAGTTGTCGCTTCTTTTCTCGCAATTCCTCTATTTGATAGTCATCGAGCAAATAATGGCGCGGCAAAAAGCCAAGTGCACGCATTCGAATATTCTGTACTGCCCGGTCGAACTCGCGCATTTTGTTGGCTTCTTTAGATGACTTGATCTGCTCCTGTTTTATTTTTTCATTCTCATCTTCAAGTCGCTTTTGCGCTTCGCGCCGATCTCCACGCGTAAAATACGACATTTCTCTGGCATTTGCCATCTCTGCGGCACTATCATTACCAAAACTGATTGTCACACTCTCGTCGCTCAACAGCGTATCATCGGGCGCAAACGACTGATCCTGCGTGTATTGAAGCTCCGTTTCGACCGCTTTATAGGCGGCATTGAGCTGATTGAGCTGATGATTGAGAATTTGACACAGCCGTTCCTCATCCAAATCGAGATGAATTCGGTAAAGATTGTACGCCTTGAGTGTATCTGACCCAAGATTGTTATGCGCCAATAACAAAACCGCCATCCAATACTGGAACATATCCAGTTCAAAGCGGATATTGTCTTTTTGCATAATATCCATATAAACGAAACGGCAGCAGGATGGATATCGGTTGTTCTGCCAGAACAAGCCCGGCAAATCATTCAATTCTGTCGGATTCCACACCTGGCGAATGGCTTTCTTTTCGTCCTTATCGGATTTGTCGCGCGTCGCAAAAAGTATCAGCTCGCAGGGACGATGATCGGCAAAATGATACTTATTCTTGAGTTCATTATCCGCCTGAAGATGCTCTGGTGTAACCAATTCCGTCTTATAAACAAAACGAACCGGCTCCTCTTTTTTTAAGATATCCCCGATCAGGCAATAATCCTCGAGTGAGAGACGAACATCTTCGCCGCAGCCAAAATCATCATCATCCTTGGGCCTGCGATATTCAAAATAGATCCGATCGGGAGACAGCCCATTGCAATCATCGCCTAGATGAAACTCGAGCAATGCCTGCGTCGGTTTCATCATATTGGGATCGCGCCATTTCTTTTCGAGCGCCTTTAGGCGACGGTTATCCAGCGCAACGGATTCGGCATTGGGATTGGCTTGTGGCTGAGAATCAATTTGCTCTGATACGGATGGCAAAGAAGAATAGATGAGCTGAACCTCTTTGCTGTGAACATCATCGTGGATGATCTTCTGGATGACAAAGAAAGCATCGAAACTGCTTTCCGGAATCTCGAACGAACGATGTGTCTGCTCATCGACATATTCAAAAACAGACTTAAACCCTTGTATTGAGCTGAACTCATACCCCGCAAGCATGTGCGTCAAACGAATGATCGGCACGTTGCTGCCATTTTTGCCTTGCATCTGCTCAGGATCATTCACACCAGAATAATCGAAGGGATTGAGTTTTGGATGTTGGATTGCCTCTTGTGATGTTTTCTGGCCTGCATCCGCCTCGCTCTTCAAAGCCACCTGCTTCACAGGCTCTGCCTTTTGTTCCACAGATGACATCCTGGCCTGAACGCCATCGTTTCCGTCTTTCTTTTCGGCAGATGTCGTATCCAGAATAATGGCGCGCCACTCTTTTTTGCCCTTGAGAAGCGGATATAAATTTGACACAGCTTTGTCGATAGACTCCCCGGATTCCTCCCAGTGGCAAAAGCAGATCTCTCCTGCATCCACAAAGGGCTGAAAGAGAAATTGATAATTCTGGCGCTGAATCTCGGTGCGCTTGTTGACAAAAATGACGGTGAACAAACTAACCTGCCTTATCGCATGAGAAATCGTATCTCAATGATTGGGAGCAATTTGAGTCGAAAACAAAACATCGCGGAATGGATTGGGGGCGTTGCGGGGTGTAACCCCGCAGTGGGGGTAGCGTCGTATTGGCGCGGCGCTATGTCGCTTAGAGACGTGTCTCGACACGTCTCTGCAGCTCCATACGCGCCCGCGGCGCGGCTATCTCGCTTACACTCGATACGCCGCGCCAATAGACGCGCAGGGGGCGACTGCCCCCTGAAAAAACAACACTACTCGCTGTCTTCAGTAAAACTGAGAAAATCCTTGTCGATTTCTTCACCTTTTTCGTACAGGCCTGTATCGGCAAACTCGTCACTCTGGAGCAATTCGACGATCGTTCGAATGAGCGCCCAGAAATAGTGATTAAATCCAAAGCGCTCATACCGCGGGTAATTGGCTTTGAACAAATCGTACTGTTCGCGGACAAATGCAGCGAAAACATCGGGAACTTCCATCGGTGCCGTCATGCGTTTGATGTAATCGAGCATCGCGCGCATCATCGATACGAGCAGGTCGCAGCCGACTTCGTTGCGGAACTCTGAGGGAGGCGTCGATTGTTTGAGCACGATGGCGAGTTCAATGAGCGACAAATTCGAATAGTTAAACCCTTCTTCGAGCTCACCATCTTCGTTGCGCGTGCCATCCTCTTTGAGTTTTAAATCTTTTAATGCACGAGCCAATTCGCTGTTTGCAAATTTGAGATTGCAGTTGCGGTTGAGTTCTTTGTGCATTTTTTCTTCGGCATATTCGAGAATATGGCTGACGATCACTGGGTTGATGATGAGTGCATCGAGTACTTCGTAATAGCGATCACAAGGCGTCTTGTTCGAAACGACGAATTCCTCCGACCTCGATCCCTTGAGGCTGAGCGCATAGATCTTGTTGTGATAATACTTTTCGTAACGAATACATTTATACAACCAGGCGAACATGAATGCTCTATAGATGCGGTCTTCCTGATTCTTCTGGTTTTGATCATCCAGATCGGGCATAACATTGGTGAGATGCCACGTTCTGTCGATATGCGGCGTAATCACTGGTGTTTTGCTCGTTTTAGGCACGATCTGATTGACGATATCGAAATACGATTTGAAGTATTCGCCAGCCCCGCGAATTTCGTTGCTCGCCAGGAGTTTTTTGGCAGGTGCAAATTTCGACAAATTATTGGCGCGCAGCCCGTAAACCGACTGGTAGAACAGGATCATTTCGGGCGGAATATCCTCGTCGGGTACTGCACCAAAATTGTCGAGCACTTTGCCGACGAGTGCAGAACGCGGCGAATCATCGCGCGGATTGAGTGAGGGGTGGTATGAACATGCACTCACAGGCGAACGATGCTCGCCAAGCGGTGTTTCGATGAACGGCGTGGCGAGTTTTCGTGTATCGGCAATCATATCGGCCACGGCCTGACTGAGTTTTGTCGGATCAGCTTCGTTCTGGGACAGCTCAACTTCGCGCTCAATGGCATCGAGTACATTCATATAAACTTTCGAAGAATGTGCCTCACGAAGTTCTTTGGCAAAGTGCCCAACGATCTGCTCTTTAAACATGACCGTAAAGAATCCCTGCCGTTTTTCGGGTTCGGTGGCTTTCAGATCGGCAAACTCAAACACCTTATTCAATATATTTAATGTCATCTCTTCATCGACGGCATTGGTGTTGCCCATATAGGGATTTGCCTGAACCATTTTTTCGAGCATTTCATTGGATGCACAGACATATCGCGTCGTCCGGCCGGGATAAGGCATGAATTTTTTAGAAATGGTACGAATCTCCTTATCCACTTCCATAATGCCATCCAGCAACGAATCGTAAAATGCCTCAAAAGAATCGCATAAATTCTTGAGATAATGATCTTTGGCATACCCAAGAATGGCTTTTTGCAGACGCAAAGTCTTGTACTCTTCGAGGTTTCGTGAGAGCGATTTGATCAATTCGATACATCTCGATTTGTCTTCGAGTTTATCGGTTGTGCCACCCGTCAAAAAAGCTTTCTTATTTTTATTAAGATCATCCAGAAGTTTCATGGATGATTGAATATCATTGACTTTCCCGGTTCCTTTGGAGGAATCGCCAAGTTCATCGGCAACTCGCGTATATTCAGATTCGACGGCTTCTTTGGCTTTATATAAGAAATAGCGAATTGCATTGGGATGCATCAATTTGCCATTGCTGTCCTTGATAAAATTGAGCAATGTATAGGGCGGCACTTCGCCTTTGACGGTAAAATCACGGAACGCAAAGAGGCTCTTGGCGGTATCATTTTCGCTGTTATCCAACCCAATCTTGAGTTCTTTAGACAGAGTATCGAGTTTCTTCATGTTATACCGAACGACGCTGTCTTCGGGGTCGCCGTCTTGTGTCTTAACGCTCTTAACACAATCGCTGATATCATCCGCGACATTCTCATTGGGCCAGCGTTCGGCACCTTCGTCGAGCAAAGCACCGACATAGTCGTTCCACCGGTATTTATCCGGATCGGCAGCATTATCGGACGGAATGATACATTGTTCACGAATATATTTTGCCAATTCGTGATTATCTTTAGCCATATCATCGATAGAACCGCAATAATCGCCCATTCTATCGCGTTTCTCTTTTGTTTTGCCTTTTTCGATAAACCGCTGATCAAATTTGAGCCACGAATCTGAGACGCATTGTTTCGTCCAATTGAGTGCGATATATTTTTCGACCTCTTTAAGAGGATACACAATACTGGCACTGCCTGCACCGGCATAACGGTTGCGCCCGCGTTCGGCACACAATTCGCGGATAGTATTGTCCTCGCTCGAATTGCTGCGTTTATTCATCGGACCAATCGATTGTGCATAAATACAATTGGCAGCATGATCGAGATATTGCCCATAATTATTGAGTTTGCGCCCCTGTGTATTCTGTGCATCAAAGAGGAAGCAGAAATCGTAGGGACGAACTTTGTATTCATCGTATTCGTCCGTGCCCGGGCGCGGGAATTCGAGACCAAATGTATCTTCGAACTGCTCGGGGAGCGTTCCGTCGCCTTTCATTAAGAAAGCATCGAGCTCGCGGATCGTTGCGTAAGCATTGCAACGCAGATTGTTGCGTTCGACCTCGCCCGGAATGACATGGTAAAGGATTTCGGGCATCAGGAAGAAACCACGCATGATATTCGCACTCTGGCGGAATCGTGTCGTCAGGTAATTGCGAATATACAGAGCGACAGGAAGAATGAGCCCAGACCCCGTACCACCGCACAGTGAGCTGGCCACAACGATGCGCAATGCCTGCTCGGCCTGATTCTGCTCGAGTTTGTAGAGCGATTCGATCGTCTGATGCAGAGGTTCCATCATACCGGCACGAATTGCAGTTTCGAAAGCCAGACGCGAAATGGCACGCACCTGCCCCGCACCTTCGGTCAACGTCTTGCTGTTCAAAATGGGATTGACCGGAAACCAGCCATCCCGCGCATGAGCATCGAGGTTGAGGTACTCGCCTACTGTCAGTTTGGTCGAAGTCTGAATGGGGGTAATCCTTGGATTCTTGAGGTGAATTTCCTGCAGTTCATTGATATCGGTATCGAATACAGCATAAGCAATGCGATTCTGAAGCGATTCCGGAACTTCTTCTCTCACCCGATTTGCAACTTTTTCGACAATTTTAGAACCGATGCCGCCAAGGCCGACGAGAAGCGTGGGTGCGATCATGTTTACTCCTTTTTATGCGTTTAACTGCAAATCATCTTTTTATGATTTGTATATGACGTTGAATGGATGCCAAATATTATACAATATCGAGTGTATGAACTCGCTTGGGTGTTGTAATCTCAATGACTTTTTCACCAGCTGACAACGGAATGGGCCGAATATCATCGGGTGATATTTTTTGTCCATCGATCGATATAGATATCTTTTCGTTTTTAATTTGTTGAGCTAATGTTTCTACATTTGTAATAACCATGCCCTTTCTTGTCGCTTTAATTTTGAACTGAACATCCTGATCCGGTGTTCCATAAAACATTCCCGTTTGAGGAATGAATGGTATCAAAGGCGAGTTTTTATATATTTTATTAGATATATCTTTTTCCCCCTTGCCCTTATTGCGATCAGTGATTCTGCGTGTACTGCCCGTCACCCTCTTAATCTTGGGCAATCTGGGCTTAATCAATTCTCCCAAAAGCAGCGTAAGTCCGGCAAGTGCTGCAAGTATGCGGCCAATATAATGCATAAACCAGCAGCTGGCAGAAATATCGCTCGCAATGGCGAATTCGCTTTTTGCAGGTTCGGGGCTTTTGGCAATGAGCGTATCCAAGTTGACCGCAGATCCCTTAATGACATACTGAACCGACCCTTCCTCATGATCGAAAGGCTTGTTGAGCGCGAGATCACTCCAAACGGGCATACAGGCAAAGACGCCCTTTTCGTCGGTTTTCTGACAATCCTCAAATCCCGTCACCGCCTTATTTTCCTGCATCAGCATCAGCGACGGGGGAGGCAAGGCATTCCAGATTTCATCGGTCATTTCGCGTTCTTTAAATGAAGCGCTGATGCGGATGGGAGAATCCTTTGGTGCAATACCTTCGCACACAATACAATAGTTCGGCGCCGTCAATGATGTCCAGACGAGTTCGTCTTTTTCGATGTCATTGTGAAAATCGAGCAACCCCTTAAAGCTGCCCTCGACATCGAGTGTATCGGACTGTATTTCGGGCGTAATCGTCAACTCGGCTTTTTGCGAGGCAATATCGGCAAACCCGCCTTCGACAAAATGCGGAATGATATCGAATGAACGATCGGGATTCTTTTTGATTTCGAGCGTTTTAACAATGCCCGCAATTTCGGAGGGCTCGACCTTTAAGTTGAGCCTGCTCCAATCGGTGTCGCTGATTTCAACGGGTTTGTCGTAATAATCTTTAGCTTCGAGTGCAAAATGCAGGGGTTTTCCATCCTCGTGGAACCCCGCACCGGTAATGCCATAACCCGCCTGGTTTTGACCGTTTCCATCGGCATTGGGAGCGAGTGACAATTTAGGCTTGGGCACCTGGAACGGAAGGACAAAAGCGCCTCCCGAGCCATCGGAACTTACCGTATTGTATTCGAGGAATCGGCCGTGATATTCGATTTTGGCGCGCTGTCCGGGCTGCAGATCAAAATCGGTAGACATATCGAAATCCGATTTCGAGATTTGAATTTCTTCGCCGGTATCGGGATTCATCCCCGTAATGGTGATCGTACCATGAATGACAGGATCTTCGCCTGTTTTGGGATTTTTGAGCAACTGATTGTCGATTGTCTCATGTGAATCGGGATTTTCAAAATGGAGATCGACATGATATTTGCCGGGCTGCATCGTTTTAGGATCGACCGCCTGCCCTTGGGTATCGGTCACATGAATACCGACGCCCACAAATGGATCGTAGTAGAGTTGTACATTCTGGCTTTCGTCACCGGCAAAATCGACATGGTAAGAATCCGGTGCAAAATAGCGCTTATCCCGAAATCCAGAGAATGTAGCAAGCTGTCCATTGAGTTTGCCATTCGTCCCCCGGATGATCTCATCAATTTTAAGCAAATCACGCTTTCGCAGGGTTGCATGTTCCAATTTGGGCTGCGTGGCACGCACACTCGTTATAGGGCGATTGCTCTTTTGTTTTTGGGAATTGGTCAGCGAGGTTACATCGACACCCTGCCCCTGCGCAAAGACGATGATCTGCTTCATCGGGATTTGCAGCGAGAACGTATTGTCGGCAGCAATGGGAATGGTGTTTCGCTGGAAGATGCGATTGCCGATTTGCGTCAGTTCATTGAGCACATCCTGCGAAGTCTGAGCATGTCGAATAAACAGGCCATTGGCTTCGTCGGGGACGATCGTCGTATCGACGAGTTTGCCTATCGAAAGTACGACGACATTCACATCTTTTGCGAAATCATTATAATACTTTTGTGTAACTTCCGAGGTCGAATCTTCGAATTGGCCGTCCGTCAGAATGACGAGCCATTTATTATCTTTTGCATCATTAATATTAAGTTTGAGATCCTGGTAGGCATCGACGACCGGGCAAAAAGGGGTGTCACCGTCAATCGTCGTATTTTCCTGTACGGTATTGACATTTTGCTGAATAATGCTGGCGTTTGTACTGCCATGAACATTTAGGATGCCAGCGGACTGCGGTTTTATTTTGGATTTACAATCGGCAAAATCGTGATTTTTCACGAGATTGTAAGAACTCATGTAATAAACATTGAGTTTATCATTTTCGCCGAGCATGGCAGTCAGCACTTCCATGGCATATTTAGCCTGGCACCATGTATCGACATAAGTTTTATATTTTGTTTCAGGATCGGCAATCATACTGCCGGAATCGTCATAAACCAGATGAATGATGCGCGAAGGCACCTGCGGTTCTGCAAACGACACAGAGGCCCCCAACGAGAGGCCTAAAGTAAGCGCAACACACAGTGCGGATCTATACATCTGAACACTCCAGCTATCGATAAATTATCAAGAATAACGCCAATCTATGTGGCTTTAATGAAGATAACGACGGTGTCCATCCGATAGACAAATTTTTCCAATTTGAGATTTCGACTGCGAAATCACACCTTTTGATTGTAACACAATAACCCGACTGAGACAATTTTAATACCTTCAAAAAGGTAAATGCGCGCACCGATTCAACCTATGAAGAATCCTCAATTTCATTGGAGTGAATCGTCCCCTAATAAGGGTTGCGCCTTGGTCATCAGACAATCTACGGGATTGAACAATTACCAAAGCGCTAAGTCGGGCCACTATCTATCTACATTTTTAATTAATCCCGCAACCAATCACATCTGTGACCACCGATTTGTTGTCCTTTTCGTTGCATTCGGCATATTCACCGTTCGGAGTTTCATCGGTTGGTTCATCGACAATGAAAAGAATTTTGGCGGGCATATCGACCGTTTTCTTTTCCCCGCTGATGACGACCAGACGATTCCATTCGAAAGTTGCAGTCGTTTCACCGCTGGGAGGAAGTGGGCCTTCTGTTTTGCCGGAACCGATCAGGAACTCACCGGAGATGCCATTCGGATCGACGACATAAAAATTGACCGGAAGTCCAGCTTTTATACCGTATGAGCCCTCATTTTTAACATGCGCAGTTAATTGAATTGTCGCACTACCAAGCTCACAACCCAGTGCTTTGGAATCGAGTTTGCCTGTCACGAAATTCGGAGCATTAAACGCACCTTCTGGCTGAACATTCTGGCGATAATTGTTGTATTTTAGCCAGTTGGCTTCTTCATGCTGGGGCACAGAGCCGTCTTCGTTGATATTGGTGACGTGATAGGCATGCTGGTTCCAGATTCTGCGCGTGCGCACCCAGTTATTCCAGGTATCCGAGTAGACGGTTAGCCCATGCGGAATATCCGGGCCATTCTTTTCACTGACCATGACGATTTCTGTTTTGCCATCATTATCGACGTCGACGACGATTGGGAACTCAATGACGGTCGTAGAAGTACTTTGAACGCTCCAAAGAATTTTGCCATCGGGATAAGTATCGCCATCCGCATCTACCCCAGTACCTTCACCGTTGTAAATTCGGAGCATGGTTTCATCGCGATAGACGACTTCAGCTTTACCATCGCCTTCGAAATCGAATACCGTCGATCCGGTGCGTTCGCTCGAAGCATCCTGCGTTGGACTGGCCCAAATAATTTTACCCGTGCGGCCATCATGAACGCTGTAATGGGTTCGACCTGCGACGCCAATATCGGGTTTTTTATCACCATTGAAATCAGCGACAACAGGATTGCCGCCACCAGAGTTGCTGGTCGTTTTTTCTTGCCAGATTTTACGCTGAGACCATTTGACATTGCCGGATGCATCCGTCGTTTTGTAGACTTTCCAGACGCTGAGAATTCCGTTGCCAACACGAACGATTTCCGGAACGAGTTCACCAGGATAATTTTCGTCCTTTTCGTCTTCGAGGAGATCTGCAACCGCCATATAATACCATCGGTCGGTATTACTCGTCAGTGGTTGACAATTATGATCGTATATTTCTGATGCGATAATTTCGGAGTATCCATCCTGATCGAGATCTGCAACCGCAAAGAAATCGGCATACCAGGCTCCTCGTCTGGGAATGGCGAGTTTACATTTGTAATCGCTCCAATCATTGCCTTTGATGACACCGCGCGTAGTGACGACTTCGGGATAGCCTTCCCCATCGATATTCACGATGGTTGGGTGTACGTCAGCCCAATAGGCATTGTTGTTGTAACTGGTTTGATCGAGGTCCGGAGCATGGATAAACTGTTTTAACACCAGCTGGTATCTATTGTCTGCCTGTTTGACGAGATTGAGCGCAGCGAGGCCGGAGTTTGCAAGGACAGGGTCACTGACAGGAACGAGGATTTCGATAAGTGGATCGTCGTCGATGTTGGCTGCAGCAAGATCGTTGAAAGCATTAAAACTAGATGCCGCAGATACAGCAATCTCGTGGCCATCATCGCCGCTGAACACGCGAACTTTCATATCAGGATAGCTGACGACGACGATATCGGGTATATCATTCTGATCGACAACACCATCCCCATTATCATCCGTCAAATTGATAACAACGGGGGCTGTTTCGACATTGCCCTCCCAGTGCCATTTGACTTTAGGTTTAAACTCGCCAATCGGCGGATGATATTCACAGACATTTGGCGATTCGGATGCCTTGACACAGGTATTGCTTGCTGTATCGCAAAATTCATCCAAATCACACGCATTGGAGTCTTTGCATGCCTTGCCCTTGGCGAGACATTTATCAAAAATACAAATCTGAGAAGCAGTATCACAGCAGAGGTCTTCATTTGATCCGCAGCGCGTCTCGCTATCTTTGCATGCAGGCTTGCAAACCGAATCGTGCAGGCAGACTTCATTCTCTTTGCAGCAAGTTTCCTGGCACTTGACATTCTCGCCACAATCGATCGTGCACAGATCATTCGTCAAATCACATAACTGATCGGATGGACAGCAGAAGGAATATCCCGAAGAAGGATTAATACATTGAACTTCCTCGCTCTGGCAGGTGACAACACAACCGATCCCTTCCATACAGACAGAACCCGTTTCGCAGCAAAACCCATTGCATTCGGGCGTGCCGTCATCACAAGTCATGCCGCATTCTCCTGTAATGGCATCGCAAGCACCGCCATCCTCACAGCATTGGTCTCCACAATGTACCGCACAGGTGAATTCACATTGATTCTGCACGCAGACGCGATCGCCTTCACAAGGAGGATCGCAGATTTCCGAACGGTTGACACACCCCGTATCGGTACAAACCTGTTCTTCGGTACACCCCGGTTTGCAAACATCGGGAATCGGATCTACCAAATCGACACATTTTCCGTCTTTGCACTCTTGTTCTGGAGTGCATTTATTATTGCAGGCATCCGTCGGCTTGGGGTCTGGTTTCTGATAGTCCGGATCGTCCACGCACTCTCCGGCATTGTCGCAAATCTGCCCAGTATCGCACTGGCATACGGGATCCTGCGACCCCACATTAATCGTAGAGTCATCGCTACAGCCTTCGAGCCAAAGCGAACAACAAGCCACTATCGAAATGAAATAAATTGAGCGTTTCATGAACATCCTCCCCGAAACACAAACCAAAAAACAATTCTTCTGTAAACAAATCAGAACGAAATCTCAAGGGGCTGAATTTTAAAAAGTTACTTTTCTGTTACTACTCAGCCGGGGCTCTGCCACGAACCCCGCCAAAGGGCTGAGCCCTTTGGAATCCACAATCATTTATTGTTTTTTCATCACTT
>OCTW011535614.1_pt1 | contig 37905 bp, 51 predicted proteins | sample 1539671 | NCBI WGS metagenome assembly OCTW01 (sample SAMN02144230, study PRJEB22623) | gut metagenome | biome: sheep rumen | host: Ovis aries | place: New Zealand
CCGCGTCCATGGGGAGACGCATATAGCCGTCCTTGCGCTCGGCCTCGGCCCTCTCCACGGCCGGCTTGAGCATGCCGAGCTTGTCGCGCAGCTCGGCGTTCTCGGCGCGCAGGCTATCGTTGTCCATCACCGCGGTGTTAAGGTCGGCTTCCAGCTCTGCAATCTTGCGCTTCTGCGCGGCGCGGCACGCCTCGCATCCGTCCTCGTAGGCCTTGGTGCACTCGCGTGTGGTGATGGCGGCTTGGCGGTCGAGCCATCCAATAACGTCTTTCGTCGTGAACCCGATCGAACTCCGCACGTCAGCTTCCAGCTTCTCGCGGGTGTCCACTCCGCTGGCGTCGGTCTCGGCGTCGGTCTCGTCGTCGGTCTCGTCGTCAGCGGCCAGCTCCCACATGCGTTCCAGCTCGGCCTCGTGGTCGGCTCGCAACTTCGCGCGAAGCTCGCGCATCTCGTCGGTGTCGTCGTAGATGCTCTCGTTCATCATCGTCCGCTCCCATCGTGGTGTACACAATGTACACCTTCCAGCTCACGATAGCGCCGGTTGCTCACGATGGCCTCGACGCACGTCTCCTTGCGGCTCGCGTCGTAGCCCAGCGATATGCCCTCGGCTCTCGCGAGCGCTCTCAGCTCCTTCACGGTCTTGCGCATCAGCCTCTCGCGCATTTCCTCGTAATCTGTCATCTCAACCTCCTTAGAATCCTTGGATTGCCGCTTATTTCACCGCCTGAGCGGTTTTCGGACGGCTACCCCAGTCCTTACTCGTTCTCTCGCACGAAACGCCTTAGAATCGATTTGAGCGCTTCGTCTTGTTCCTCGGCTCTATCTCGCCGCGCATCGACGCCAGAAGCAGCTTCTCCACGTTGTCCTGCGTCCCCTGACGCACCCTCAGCTGCTTGCCGTTGAGGATGTCGTAGAACCGCTTGGACGCCATCGGCAGCAGCTCGCACAGCTCGGTCTTGGAGAAACCGCGCTCCATGAGCATTTTCAGGCCGCTTCTCGTCACCTTCGAGCTCACGTACACTCCCATCACGGGCGCACGGCGCTTCGCGTTCGTCCTCCTCGCGGCCATCTGGTGCTCGCGCTTTTCCAGCTCGCGCCTCGCCGCGTCGCGGTCGGCCTGCGTGATCTCCTCCGCCTCGATGAAATCCCCGTGGGCGTCCCCGAGGGCGAACCTGCCGCCGCCCAAGTCCCTGTGCGCCAGCACTAGAACCACCGCCTGTGGCAGAACAGGTCGACGGCAACCTTGACGATCACCAGCAGGATGAGCACGCCGCCGAGCGAGAGCACGCCTCCGGCGATTCCGTTGAGCACCGCGTTACTCATCGTCGCTCCTCTCGAACCTGCCCGTAAAGCATCTCGTGCTCTTTTGCGTGAACTCGATCTGGCTCACGCGCCCCTCGGAGTTCTCGAGCACGCATATGCCGTTTCCCTCCGTGAACGGGCTCTCCACGTAGTTGCCGCACTCGCCGCACGTGTGCGTTCTCCCCTCGAAGCCGGCCCTGGCTTTCTCCATCGCGGCCTTGCCGGTGAAGTGCGCCGCGCTCAGCAGCGGGTCTTTCGCGCTCGAATACGCCATGTCACTCTCCCTCCACGCACTCGATGTCGATTCGCACTCCCTCGTACCGCGAGTGGATCTTGGTGATGTGCTCGCTAAACACCTGGGCGTCGTCCGCCCACCACCCCAGCTCGGTCATGATGTCCTTCAACCCCTTGTCGAGATTGTCTGTGTCGGGCTTGCCCACGTGCGGAGTGCCGTCCGCATGTCCCTTCGTCGGGAAGCACCACGTCACCGTGAGCACCACGGGCACGCCTTTCGCGATGGGCTCTTGCGGCCTGTGGGATTCGAGCCTGCTCTTCAACTCGTCCCGCGCCCTCTCCCACTTCTCCGACGGGTACGTGTACGGCCTTCCGTTTCTCACTCCCAGCTTCTTCTCCTGCTGCGTGGCGGTCGGCACCTGCATCGGCATGAAGAAGTGCATCGGGTCTCGTTTCGCCATCACTCGCCCCTCTCGCTCGGCCAGAAGTCCACCATCATGTCCTCGCCCGTAAGCTCCACCAGCTCGCTCGTCTTCTCCCAGAAGTCGGGGTCGATGTCGAAAGTGACGACGTGCTTCTTGGAATCGACCTGCACCTTGGTCAGCGTCCCGTAGACGTGAATCTGCCTTGCCATATCTTTATCTCCATTCTCGAATAATGTTTTTCTATTAGACGATTTTTCGCGGGGGAAGCCCGTGGCCGGGGTGCGCTGGTTGGTACGCTGCGCGCCAGCGTTGGCAGCGCGGCGGTGCGCTGCCGCCGCCGCAACCAGCCCCCTGGCTAGGGTGGTCACACCTTTTATATGTATATATAAAAGGCGACCACCCCCTTTTGACCACCCCCCTAGACGGTTGGTCGTTTTGCGTTTTGACCACCCCCCTAGACGGGTTGGCTAGACGGGTTAGCCAAAATCGTCTAACCCTCTCGAACTCCCTACTCCCAGACATCATCGAAATCGTCCTCCGATGCCTTTTTCACGATGACCTTCGCGCCGCTCTCGATACCCTCGTCGCGGACTTCCCACTCGCTCCATGAGGACTTGCTGGGCGTAGTCCACTTCGTCACCTGCGCCGCGGAAACGGCCTTCCCATCGAGTTTTCCGATGCGCGCGCGCACCTCTTTCCTCGTGGGCTTCACGCCATCGTCCGCACACGCCTCGACAGCCTCGGAAATGAGTTCGTTGATCTTCTCGTGGCGGCTCTTCTTCCTCGGATTGCCCTCTCCCGACGTTCTTTTGCCGCCTGTGGCGGTCGACTTGACCTCGCCCATCTCGGGAGCGTCCGAAAGCGCCGAATCCGCGACGTGCAGCGGCCAGTCGAACCACAAGTTGATGGGTTTGAAGCCAGCGAACTCGCGCAGCGTGCCCTCGATGCGCCACGCGGTCGGGCGCACGGCTTTGGAAGCCTCGAAATCGGCCTTCAAATCGCCGCCTGAGCCATTTTTCGCGTCATCGAGCACTTGGATGGCACCTTCGAGCGCGAAATCGGCTATGGCGCGTCTCGCGGCGCTCACGGACGACGCGTATTCGCCCGAAAGACCCTGCTCTCTCATGTGCTTGGCGACCTTCGCGCACAATCTCGCGTTGATTCGCCTGTCGATGTCGCTCTCCTCGGCGAAAAGCTCGACCATATCGAGGATCGCGTCCGGGTCTCGGGCGAAAACGCCGCTTCCCGACGCTCGGTCGATGCTGCGCTTGCCCTCCTGATAGCCCTTGGAGTGGTGATGGCAGTAGATGACCGAGCACCCGACTTCCAAGGCCAGCATGTCGAAGCAGTTGGCGAACGCGGCCATGTCCGATGCGCTGTTCTCGTCGCCCGTCATGACCTTGTAGATGGGGTCGATCACGATGGCGTCGTACCCGCGCTTCTTGCCGCGCCTTATCATCTTCGGCACCAGCTTGTTGAGCGCTTCCGCGCGTCCTCGCAGGTTCCACACGTCCAGGTCGCACGTGTGCGACGGCTCGATGCCAAGTGCCTCGTACACGTCGGCGAAGCGGTTCATGCAGCTCCGCTCGTCCAGCTCCAAGTTGACGTAGAGCACCTTGCTCTGACGGCATTTGAAGCCGAGCCAGCTCAGCCCCTCCGACAGCGCGATGCAAAGCGCGATGAGTATGAAGCTCTTTCCCGCTTTCGACGGCCCGCTCACGAGCATCTTGTGCCCGCACCTGAGCACTCCCGCGATTATCTCCTCGGCCATCTCGGGGCGACCGTCCTCAAACAGCGTCGACATCGAAACGGGGTCTGGCAGCTCGTCGGTCTCGGCGGCGTACCATTCCTCCCACTCGTCGTAGTCGTCCGCGCCGCACTTGAGCGATGCGATGTACTGCCTCTCGCCGCGCCTCGTGACGCCCGGCATGCGGCTCAGCCTCGACGGGTTCTTGTTCGCCTTGTCGACAACGATGCCGTTCTTCTCGCACACGCCGTATATGCGCTCGACGCGCTGGCGGTACTCGTCGGAGTCCTTCGCGTCCACCTTGACGATGACGTGCATGGACTTCCCGCCCGAGTGAACCATCACGCTCACGGGCAGGTTGAGCTGCTCGACCACGGCCTTGACGGTCTCGGGTTCGGTGACATCGGACTCGATGAGGCAGTGCCGGTACGCCGTGACGTTGGCGTTGCCCACGCCGTGCCCGTCCATGGGGTTGAACCGTATCCACGCGCCGCTCTCGTCGTGCGTCGTGCCGATGCCGCTCTCGATGCCGCCTTTCAGCGCGTCTCGGATGTCCTTCGCCGTGCGCGTGTACACTCCGCGGTCTGCGGGTACACACTTTGTATACCCGTCCTTCTCCTCCTCGACGTAGTTGGTGACGTAAGCCACGAACTCGTCCGGCTCGAAAAGCGCGTCGATGTAGGCGATCAGCTCGTCTCTGCCGTGGCCCTTCGCGTACACGGGTTCCAGCTTCTCGCCGTCGATGTAGGCGGTGTCGACGATGGGTTTCTCGTCGGCGTATATGGTGTCGTTCCAGTCGAGGGCGTGACCCCGGGGGGCGGGTGCCCAGCCACGGTCGAACGCCATCTTGACGATGGTTCCTCCCGTGACCGGCGCACCGCTCTCGAAACCGAAGCCTCTCCACTTGGTCTCGAAGTCCCGCTCGTTGTAACGCGCGGCGTCCCTCCTGCTCCATTCACGCCAGTCATCGGCGGAATAGCCCTCGTGGTGGAGCGCCTGACCCACGGCCAGCCACTCCTCGTATGAGCACGATGCGGGGTCGATGGCACCCATCGCCTCAAGTATGTCGTAACCTTGGGCCATCTCTTATGCCACCTTCCTCGCGCCCCTCGATTTGAACGCGTCCGTCATCTCAAAGTCGCCGGGGCGCATGTCCCACGGCACCTTCCACTTGTTCGCGCTTATGCGCCCGATCGCGTAGCTCGCCTGTTCCTTAGTCCACGTGCCGACGTGGCGATACCCACGCCCTTCGAGGAAGCGAATCTGCTTCGGCGTGGAAAGCCCCGCGTCGATGCGCGTCATGAGCGCGTCGAGCAGCGCGGACGCCTGTCCCTTCGTCTCGATCTCGGTCGGGTCTATCTGGAACTTCTCAAGCGTCTCCTTCTGCTTCGCGGTAGGCTCGGCCTTCTCCCATGCGAACAAAGGCTGGAAGTCTGCCAAGTCGAGGTTCATGATGCTCATGGCGTACTGCAACGGGTCGACCAGCTTCTTCTTGCGATGGCGCTGCTCTTCGAGCTTCTTGGCGAGCGACGCCTCCCTGTCTGCCTGGACTTCGCTCTCCGCTTCCTCTTCCAGCTCCATGAGGTCGATGTCCTCGCCAGCGTAGCCACGGCGCTCGATGCCCTCGTTCATCTTTGAGACGATCGCGGGCTCCGCTCCAAGCAGCGTGGCGGGGCGGCACAGGTCGTGCTTCTCCGTCTGCCACAGAAAGTCGAGCAGCAGCAGGTGGTCTTTGCCCTCGGCGAGTCGCAGCCCACGGCCTACCATCTGCGTGTAAAGGCTCCTCGATTTCGTGGGCCTCAGCACCACGATGCAGTCGACGGCGGGGCAGTCCCAGCCTTCTGTGTAGAGCATGGAGTTGGTGAGCACGTCGTACTCGCCATCCTCGAACGCGCGTTGCTTCTCGCGCCGCGTCTCCATGGACTCGTATCCCGAACTCGACACAGCCCTCAAGCCGACCTCGTTGAGCACTTCGGCCATCTTCTCGGCGGTCTTGACCAGCGGCAGGAACACGACGGTCTTTCGCCTCGCGCACTCCTTCGCCATGACAGCAGCGACGCTTTTCAGGTACGGTTCCAGCGCGTCTCCAAGCTCCCCGGCCTGATAGTCCCCGTGGCTCACCTTGACGCCCGTGATGTCCATTGTCAGCGGCACCAGCTTCGCCCGAATCGGGCAGAGGTAGCCGTCGTGGACGGCACGCTCGATGCCGTACTCGTACGCGATCGAGTCGTAGACCTCGGCAAGACCGCGCTTGTCGCTTCGGTCGGCGGTCGCGGTGATGCCCAGCACTCTCGCGTACGGGAACGCGGCCAGCACCTTCTTGTAGCTCTCGGATACCGAATGGTGCGCCTCGTCGACGATGACCGTGCCGAATCGGTGCGCGGGGAAAGCGGACAGCCTGCTCTCGTTGCAAAGCGTCTGCACGCTTCCGATGCACAGATCGGACACGCCACGGTAATGCTCGTCGGCCTTCTCTATCTCTGCGGTGACGCCGCACATGTCGGACAGCCGTCTCGCGGCCTGACGGATAAGCTCGTCGCGGTGCGCGAGCATGAGCACCCCGTCTCTCAGCTTGCGACGGGCAAGCTCTCCCGCGATGGTGGTCTTGCCCGTGCCGGTCGCGAGCACAGCGGTGGTGCGCAGGTTGCCCTGCGCCCACTCGCCCTCCACGGCGTCGACGCATTCGAGCTGGTACGGTCTCAGCGTTACCATTCCTCATCCTCGGTCTCGACCTCGGACACGTCGTTGTAGCGCTTCACGGTGTTCGTCTTGCGGGTCTCGCCGTTGTACTCGTACTCACGGGTGCCGAGTTCGAGCGTGCCGACCTTGCCGACGATGTAATCGTCGTCCCAGTTCATCTCGAACTCCTGACCGTGCTTCTTGGCACCGATTGAGCGGAAGAACTGCGCGATTCGCCACTCGGCCCCGTCGTAGAGCAGAATCGAATCGGTGACTATGGTGGAGTTCGCTCCCGTGCCGACCTTCAGCGTCAGCTTGGCTCGGGGGCAGGGCGGCACGTTCTTGTTGCCGTTGAAGTACTCCTTTTCCAGCTTCGTGATCTCGAACGGGTAGGTGCCGTCTTCGAGCAGCTTGAAGTCGTTGCCGTCGTTCTTGATGGTGTCGTTCCAACCGAATGCCTTGCCAGTCATAATCAAATCTCCTTACTCAAAATTGAATTGCAAATGAATCCTCAAGTCCCCTAGAAGGGGATGTCGTCCTGCGCATAGGGCGCAAGCTCCTTAGCGGATGCCGCCACCGAATCCCAATGGGTCACCAGCGAGTCGATGAACTTCTCGCTGTAGTCTCGGATACGGTCGTTTTCCGTGTACCTGGTCTTGGGGCGTGCGGCCACGGCTGCGGCCAGCGTCGCCTCGTTGATGCCGTCGCGCTCCATCAGCCTGTGCAGCTTTCGCACGTTCTCGGGCGTCACGTCCTCGATGACGGCTCCCGCGAGCAGATCGGGCACGTTGCTCTCAGGCTCGGGTTCGGGCGCATCGGTTTCGCTCTGAGGTTCGTCTTGGTTCGAGCTAGGTTCTAGTTCGTCCGGCTGCGCGATGACCGGCTCTTCGACGATGTCGCCGTCGGCTGTGCCGCCAGCCACGTGTTCCGCAATCGACGCGAACTCGAACGGCAGCTTCGGTTTCAGGTCGAGACGGTTCTTGGCGTCGTAGGCTGCGGTGTGCTGCGTGTACATCACGCGTTTCGTGCCGCCCGTGGCCTTGGTCTTGCCAGCGTCGTCTTTCATCACGTCGGTCTTGAAGTTGGCGAACAGCAGCAGGTCACACCATTCCTTGAGCAGCGGAGCACACTTCTTCGACAGTTTCAGCTCGTAGCGGTCGTAGGCTCCCAGCTCGTCGGGCTGCTCGAACTTCTTTATCTGCGCATGTGCCAGCACGAGCGCGTTGACTCCTGCATCTACGCACTTGTCGAGCGCCGCGAGCAGCTCTTGCATCTTGTTCGCCTGCGCGACGTACCCACGTCCGTAGGGAATATCCTCGGGTGCTTTGATGTCTTTATGTTCCTCGACGATCGCCGCGTTGTAGAGCAGCTCTGCGGCGTCTGCGGTGTCGATGATGATGGTTCCGACCTCATTGGGGTTGCTCGCCACATCTCCAAGCTCGTCGAGCAGCATCTTGAAGTTCCTTGGCTTCGGCATGCGCGCCACGTCGTAGCGCAGCGACCCGTTCTCTAGGTCGAGAAACACGGGATTGGGCCATTGCGATGCGAACTTCGTCTTGCCGACTCCTTCCGGGCCGTAGCACACGGCCTTAAGCGCTCCTGCGCTCTTCTTTCCGCGTTCAATGGGAAGCATCACCTACCACTCCTCTCCATCGTCCGTGGGAAGCGTCACGCGCACGGACGCCTTGCGCTTGGTGGGTACCATGTAGCCGCTCTCGCACCCCGGATGGTCTTTGAGGTAGCTCTTCGCGTCGAAACGCGTCGATTCGACGCTCTTGCTCACGCTCACCTTGGTGCCGTTGGCAAGCTCCTGCTTCACGCCCTCGCCCAGATAGTCGATGACCTGAGCCTCAAGGCTCTCCTGCATGGCTTTCAGCGCGACGATGCGCTGCTTCACATCGACGAGGTTCGCCACGACCCTCTCGAACTCTTCTCTCGTGATCTCCATCACTCTTCCTCCAACTTCGCTTCGATCTCGTCGGCCATCTCGTAGCCCTTGAGCATCGCGTTGAGCACTCCGGTCTCGTTCTCGGCCTTCTGGTTCGCCGTCATGCCCAGCACGAGCGCAACGGCCACCTGGAATCCCGTGACGTAGTAGCGTGCCTCTTTGAAATCGCCCATATCCGTGGCGTCGATTGCCTTGGACATGATGAACAGCCTGGTCGCTTGCGGCACGGTCTTGTTCGCCCACACTTCCATGTCCTCGGCGGGGGTGCCTTCAAACGTGAACTCCGGCCTATCGTCTTTCGTCATCGCTTTCGACCTCCTTCATGAACCTGTTGAAATCGAGCTGCGCACGCAATCCGTGAATCTCGTGGTAGCTCCTGCGCACTTCGTTTTTCAGATGCGCGTTCTCAAGGCGCAGTCTCAGCACTTCGCTCTTGAGTTTTCGGATGGTCTTCTCGGCGCTCATGACAGCACCGCCCACACCAGCCACAGCGCGGGGAACGCAAGCACGCCGCACACGATGAGCGCGATGCCCTCGGCGACCGAGCATTTCAAGTGCTCGGGCGTGTCTGTGAAAAAGCTGTCGAACATGTTAAAATCTCCTCTTGTAATCGTGTTCGTCGGTTACTTGGCCCGTCGCGTCCGGTCAACGCGGCGGGTCTTCCTTTTCTGGCAGCTCGACGCGGATGCACCAATGCGGCTTGATTCCCGCCCTCGGCTTGAAAGCCCCTTCGAGCTTCCCCTCACGGCACCACTTGCGCACCGTGTAGGGCGAGTGCCGCGTGTACTCCGCGTACTCGGCCACGGTCATCGTGACCCTCATTCCTTGCTCCCCTCTTCTTCCTCGCGTGCGTGCGCGAACTTCGAGTAGGGAACTTCGAGGAAGTCGCAGATCGCGAGATATTCCTCTGCGGTAAGCGTGCGCTGTCCGTTGAGCGTCTGGCTCACAGCGGCCTTGCTCATGCCCGTCGCGTCGGAAATCGCGACCTGCTTGATGCCCTTCTGCTCCACGTACTCCTTGATGCTTTCAGCAATCATCACTACCTCCCTTCGCAAACTTCACCGTTGCTGAACGTTGATAACTATAGTTCAGATTTAGTGAATGTTCAAGGGGAAATTTTGAATTTTTGTTCAGAATTGCTAAAATGTCGTTGCGAGGGAAGGAGGGTGTCATGGAATCGACAAAAGAGGGTATAAGGCGAACTCTCGCAGAACTCATGGCAAGCAGCGGAAAGAAGAACGCCGACCTCGCGCGGGCATGCGGCGTCGGGAGTCCGGCTGTGAGCAACTGGCTCAGCGGCAAGAACTCAATAAGCATTGAACTGATGCCGACGATCTGCGACTTCTTCAACATCACGATGGACGACTTCTTCGGAAGGTCGAAGGAAGCGGCCTACTCGGTCTCCTTCGTTGACATAGAAAAAGATGAACTCGACAAGATATGGGAAGACCTGCCCAAGAAGGGGCGTGACCAGCTCTTGGTGTTCGCGCGCGGGTGCGCGGCGACGTACAAGTGAGCGGGACGGTGGCCCGTGCAGTAAGGCGATGTGGGAACCAGCACGGGCCGACCAGGGGGATTGAGGCGGGCGATCACGTCATGTCTACCGTGCGCCCGCAATAAGGAGTATAGAGAAAAATGAGACCTACTGGCGGGACTGTGATACAACTTGAGAAGGACAAGCCGAGGAGCCGATGCCGCAAATGGGAGCTGAGGGCGAACTTCGGGTGCGTCAACGGCAAGTACCCCAAGCGCACCAAGCGGTTCGATGGCACCTACCGAGAGGCAAAGGCCGCGCTGACGAGCTGGCTGGCCGAACTTGAGCTGGAAGACAAATTGGCGAACGACCCGATCGTCGGCGATTATCTGTGGTCGTGGCACGAGATGAGGGATTCATCGGGCAGGTTCGCGCACAAGACGATGGTGAACGAGGTCACGCACGTCCGCATGCTCGAAGGTTACTTCGACGACATGCGCTTGAGCGAAGTGTCGCCCGATGCCCTCGAAGACGTGTTCTCGAAATGGCGCGGCCAATACAGAACGTCGACGTGCGCGATGCTGTACGAGACCCTATCCACATGCTTCAAGCATGCCGTATCTCAGGGCTTGATGGAGATGTCGCAGTTCGACGTGAAAGACCACCCGAAGCACGGCAGGGTTCAGCATACGGTGCTCTCGGACGAGGAGATGGACGCGCTGGTGAAAAAGCTCGACCCACGCGACGGGCGTCAGCTCGCCGTGATGCTGTGCCTGGCGTTCGGGCTGCGCCGTGGCGAGGTCGTGGCGCTCGACTGGGAAGACTGGGACGGCGAGAGCATGCACGTGGAGAGAGCCGACGCGGGAGACGGCACGGTGAAACCGCCCAAGACGCCGGCCGGTGTGCGCAGCATCCCCGCCCCGAAGTGGATGGCCGACGTGCTCAACGGTATACGCGACGAGGGCAACATCTGCGGCGTCACCGCGTCTCGGCTCAACGCGTGGTGGTACTACACGAGGGGAAAGCTCGGCGTGTCGTGTTCGCTCCACGAGCTGCGCCACAGCTACCTCACGCGGCTCGCGCGTCATGGCGTCCACCCGAGGGTGATGATGCAGCTCGCGGGCCACGACACCATGTCGGTGTGCATGGAGATTTACACGCACGTTTCCGACGATATGCAGAAGTCTGCGGTAGCGAACGCGTTTTCGTAGCGTTTTAGTAGTGCTCAGCTAAAACACGCAGGTCAAAGGCATAATCAAACGTTGAACTTGAAGTGCTCAAGTACGTGGCTCTATGTGGCGAAGTGTTGCCACGAAATCCAACGTTTGTGCAGGTAAAGCCGCGTTTTTCGTGTCAAAATGTTGCAAAGTGTTGCTGTGTGTTTTCGACATTTCGCGCGATTTTTAGTAGCGTTTTTAGTAGTGCTCCTGGTGGGCTCGGGGCGGCGTTGAGAGGAGGCGGTCGCGGCTGCGTTTTGAGCCGCCCCGATTACCCGTGTCACTCCATCGTCATAGCCCACGCCGGCTGGCGCCCCTCCACGCTTCTTAGCCAATCGTCTATCGTGACGACCTCCATCGGCATGCCCTCCATGACGCTGCGCGTACGTACACCGTTGGAGATCTGCATGCGCTCGGCGTCGTCCATCTCCTCCCACTTGGGCTTGTGCTTGGCGAAATATGCCGCGAACCTCTCCTCCACGGCATCTCGGTAGTCCTTGTGGGTCTTGTCGAGCCACTCGCGCTTGTTCATAGTGTAATAGGCATCCATGATCATGAAGCAGGCGTAGAACCTCGCCTTGTCGTGGATACCCCTGCGCTCGAACTCGTCGACCAGCGCGTCGTTGGAGTCGAGCATGTTATTGTAGGTCTTGAGAATATAATCCGGATCGTGCCTGCAAACGCTGGCATCGCGCCACTTCCACAGGTAGAACGGGTACGGGCAGTACTTGACCTCGGGCGTTAGGTTCTGCGCCAGGATGTTGAAGTAGCTGTCCTCGTGCACCGTGAGGTTCTCGTTCCACCGGATGCCGTTCTCCCGTAGATACGCGAGCCTGTGCACCTTGCCGTGGACGAACGTGCTGTCGACATCGTGGTTGACGTAGAGAGGCTTTTTGGTCTCCGGGTGACGGCTCTCCTCGATGAACACGCTCATGAGCGTGTCGAAGTCGGCGATTTCCATCTCGTTGAACAGGATATGCAGACCGCACACGTTGCAGAACATGTCATCGGCGTCACAGAACATCACGTAATCCGCGGTAGCCGCGTCCATCGCCGCGTTGCGTGCGGCGGAGACGCCTTTCTTCTCCGGCAGTACAATCTTCTGGATATCGAACTTATATGCCAGATCAGCTCCGACCAGATCAAGAGGGGACGCGTCCGGTCCATCGTATGCGACGATTATCCCAACCTCCGACAAATCGATTCCTTGCTGAATATCCAAACTTTCAAGAAGCGGGGCTATATCATCATTAGATTCCTGCCAGTGCGGGACGAGTATCTGCAATTTCACGGGGTAACTCCTTGCCTGTATACAGTTGTCTTGGAATATCCACGAGGAGCCGTGGTGGGTGCATCGTTCATAGGCGCCCAGTTGATAGAATATTCCTCGGAATAAGCGCAGAACCATGATGCCCATAATTTCACGGAGCATGGGCAATGAAGGCATCCATAGTCTGTTCTCATAAAGTCAGTCCTCGGACAAAACGCCACATCATCTATACGCTTTAGATTTTCAGCATCGAACGAATATGCGCTCATTACACACCCACCAATCTCGCCGATATGGACGACCAGTTGGCTGCTGTCTTGAAGCTCGCCAGCAGCGATGAGGGGACGTAGACGGAACCGTATCTGCCAGCATAAGTGGAGTACCCGCCGATGGGCGTCGACACGAACGCGCTGGCTGAGAGCGTAGGCACCTTGCTCACTCCCGTTAGATATAGCGATACAAGTCTATAGCAGGACCTAAAAGCGTAGCTACCTATGAGATTCACCGTCGATGTGAAGCTGGCTGTTGTTAGGTTGCTGCAGTAGGCAAACGCGTTACCGCCGATACTCGTCGCAGCGGGGAAACTCACCGCCGTGAGGCTATAGCAATACGCGAAAGCGTAGTTGCTGATACTCGTCACGGCGGGGAAGCTCACCGCCGCGAGGCTAGAGCAATATCCGAATGTGTAGCTACCAATGCTCGTAGCAACGGGGAAGCTCGCGGTCGTGAGGCTAGAGCAATACCCGAATGCGTTGTAGCCGATACTCGTCGCGGCGGGAAAACTCGCGGTCGTGAGGTTAGAGCAATGATAGAACGCATAGCTCGCGATGAAGCTCGCGCTGCTCCCGACAATCGCCCCGCTAAACGCTTCCCCTGTCGCGATATCGTCGATAGTGATTCCCCCGCCACCTGTCTCGATGGCGGCGATAGCACTCGTGAAACCGCTGGGGAACGCGAGTGATGCCGTCGTTCCGCCCTTCTCGCGTATCGCGGAGGCGATGGCCGTGAGGTCGTTGTCATTGACCAAATATGTCATCAGAAACTCACCCCATTCGCGTAAGCCAGATTCGGATTGGTAGGACCGAGGCATTCGATGACCATGTAGGCACCGTCGTTCGATCCAATGGTTGCCCCCGCAGCAGTGGAACGGCCATACACGTAAATATCACCGCTGAACGAACTCGCTGGACTGTAAACTGTTTCCAGCACTATCTGCCCGTAGCATGTCGTCGTCTTCACAGGGCTCCATATGCCACCGATACGTGATACTTCCCCGCTGTAATCATCGGTGTGTATTTCTGCGGCGACATTCGTGTGCGAAGTGGTGCCTTGGCACTGAAGAACGACCGTCATCTTGTAAACGTAGCCGTTGGCGAGGTTCACGTGATCTGTCTCGACCGTGAAGCACCCGAGCGATGCCGGGTCGTACACGAGGTTGTCGGATATGGACAGCGCCGAGTTCGATGTTGTCGTGGTCTTCTGCGCGAACGTCACCTTGACCACCGAGTTCGACTGGATGTGGTACGTATCTCCGCCGCCAACGGTCACATCGCCGCTGCCGAGCAGACTGTTCCCGTTGACGGTCTTGATGTTGGTACCGCTCACCAGCGTCGGCTGGTATGTGGCATCCGCCTCGTCCTTGAACGCCGACAGCCGTGTGAGGTCTATCAGCTTGTCGTAATCCGCAGCCATGACCACTCCTTTACGCGAACAGCGCCTCGACCTCTGCGGTCGTTGCGAGCGTGATGTCGGCGTGCTTGACGAGCAGCGTCGTGTCGATGTTGGTCTGGACGACGGTGAAATCGCCCGCCGCGTAGGCGCTGCCCTTGTCCTTGGTGGCGTAGATGAGGTCGCCCGCCTCGCAGGTCTGCCCGACGTAGGTGCCAGCCGTGCCGACGACCCAGAACATGCCCTTCTTGTAGGCCGCGCCGCTGATGGCGGTGTTCGAGGTCACGACGGACTGGAACGCGTTGCCCACGGCGTTGGCCACAGCCGTCTGCACGAAGGCCGTGGTCGCGATCTGCGTGGTGGACGTGCCAGCCGCCGCGGTCGGGGCTGTCGGCGTGCCGGTGAAGTCGGGCGACGCGATGGGCGCGCGGCTCGTGTCGGTGGGGTGCACGTGGTCGCCCTTGGCGTATGCGGTCTCGGTGCCGACCGCAGCCGTGCCGTCCATCTTGGGCGTGGTCGTGGTGGCCGCGTTCTTGGTGGCTCCCGTGGCGATGCCCTCGAGTTTGGTGTAGTGGGCCGAGGACATGGAGCCTGCCGCGCTGCCGCTCGCCGCCGCGATGGAGACGGTCGGCGTCGTCGTGCCGTTGGACACGCTGATGGGAGCTGTGCCGGACACCTGGGTGACGGTGCCCTCGTTGGCGGTCGCGCCCTCGGCGATTCCCGCCAGTTTGGAGAAGTCGGTCGAGGACATGTAGCCGTCCTGTGTGGACGACGCCGCCGCGATGGAGATGGCTGGGGTGGTCGACTGGTTGGACACGCTCAGCGGGGCGCTGCCCGTGACCTTGGTGACGGTGCCCGTGTTCGAGGTCTTGGTGTTCGCCAGCGCGATGGCCCCGTAGACGGTCTTTGCGCTAGAAGAGTCGCTGGACGTGCCGAGAACCGCAGACGCCGCGCCCGCCGCGTCGTATGCCGTGGATGCGGTGTAGGCCGCGCTGCCGAGGCCGTGGATCGCCACGTCGGAGCCGTTGACCGCGATCTTGCCGTTGGCCGTGCTCTCCGCGATGGTGACGTTGACCGCCTTGTTCGCGTCGGGAGTGAGCGCCGAGTTGTTGACCTTGACCGTCTCGATGACGTTGGGCTCGCCGCCCGTCGAGATGATGCCGTCTACCTTCGCGTCGAGGGCGTCGAGGTCGGCGTCCTTCGCGTAGAGGATGTCGGCCTTGTCCTTGAACGCCGAGAGGTGGTCGAGGTTGATTAGCTTGTCGTAGCTTGCTGCCATGTGATTCTCCTTACTTGAATAGCATCGCGATGTCGTAGTCGCTCGCGAGGTTCACGCCGAAGTCCTCGATGTCCTTGTTGCCGACGAGTTCGACTTCCTCGATCTGCGGCTTGTTGACAAGGCGCTCGTAGTCCTTGGTGCCGCCGCCTCCGATGTAGGTGTCGCCCAGCGTGAGCCTGGCCGTGTCGTCGTCGGCCACTGCCAAGCCCACGTCTTTATCACCGAGCACCTTGAGCGTCACTTCCACGTCACGCGTCGCCATCGAGGACACCTTCTTCCAAGATGCGCTTGACGTCGATGCTGCCGATGGTGGTCGCGACGGCGTTGCCGTCAGCATCGAGCGCTCGAATCTGCACCTCAACGTCAGTTCCGCTCTTGAACGCGAGCGTGTCGAGCTGCGTCAGCGGCACCCGGAAGATGGTCTGTCCATCCTCGTCGAGTTCGGGGTTGTCTTCGAGGTCGGCGAGCGTCTTCACGATAACGTCGCGCTTGCTCTGCTTGAACGCGATGTGGACTGTCGGCCACGCTGTCGCGTCCTCGTTGACCTTTATCACGAGCGTTGGCGTCGTTCCCCTACGCATCGGTCTCGTCCTTCGTCATCTTCTCGATGAGCCAGTCGAGCTTCTTCTCAAGACTGCCGACCTTGGAGTTGAGCGCTTCGACCTCGCCGTTGGTCTCCTGAACCGCAACCGCTATCCACTTGATGTGGTCGTGGTCGTTGAGGTTCTTGCCGCGCCCTGTGGGGTCGGTGGTCTTGGTGAGCTGGTTTGACGCCTCCTTGAGACGCGTTTGAGCCTGCCGCCCGTCGATTGCGAACGTCCACGTGGCCTTGGGCACCGTTGCGCTCACCTTGTCGGCGATCTTCTGGATGTCGGAATCGTTCACGATGTCCTCCCTACTGTCGTATCCACCCGCCTTGCGGATGGTCTCTTTCGCGTATAGCCCATCGGTCAGGTTGATGACGACGTGCTGGTTGCTGCGGTTGACAATTGCCCCTCGGGGCAGGTACGCGTCGCTCGTCAGGTACTTCGCCGCCGTGAACCGGATGAAGCCCGCCTTCACGAGCTGGCTCCCTATGTTCCAACTTACGGCATACGGAGACACGTTGTTGTAAATCTTCGGATTGCCCGTGAGATGCCCAGCGGCGATGGCGCACGCCGCCGTCGATGCGGAGCAGTCAGATTCGCATTTCACGGCGATTTTCGACGCGTCCCACTTGACGTTCTTCAAGTTCTCGAAGAACGTGAGCCGCTGGTACTGGTCGTAGCCAACGTTCGGGTTGTTCGCGCCTTGGGTCGACACCTTCGCGATGGCCTCGCGAACAGCCGCGTCCGGGTGGACGAAAACCTCGTCCCAGCCGCCTTTGTACCAGGGCCGAACGTACCATTCGGTGCCGCTCTGGTCGCCCGCTACATCGCCCCAGTACTTGTTGCGCGAGTCGTGTCCGCATGAGCTAATCATTCAAACCGACCTCTTCTGCCTTGATCGCATGGACGGACGCGAGGAACTTCAAAAGCGGCTGCTCTGCGAGCTGCGGCCAGATTTTGACGGCGTTCTCAAGCAGCGACCCTACCTCCATGATGATGATGTAGACGCAGATGCACACCAGCACGGGGGCCGTGAAGCCGAGGTCAAGACCCGCGATGATGGTCGCGTCGAGGATGACGCCGAGCACCACGAACAGCAGCTCCACCGCCTTGTGCGCGATGCCCTCGCGCATCTTGGTGGACGAGTACTCCTTGTGGATGACCGCGTTGATGAGGCCCATGAGAATATCCAACACGATGAGCAGCAGGACGGCGCAGATCGCGACCTGGGCCTGCGGGTTATCGCGAACGGGTTGAATGAAGGCATCGAGGAAAAAGGGGATTGGTTGCATCGGTTGGTTTCCTTTCTACGAGTAGTTGCCCGATGGCACGCACAGCAGCTTGAACGTGAACGTGCAAGTCTGGTTTGTAGTGCTTGTGTTGGTGTAGCTGTAGCTGAGCCTCTGCGTGGAGACGTTCAGCTCATGTCCTCTCGATACCCACGCGTATTGATGGTTCGACGTGAGACCGACGACGCCGACTGCTATGTACCCATCTGGTACCACGGAGCTGATGTCGAGGTTACTGCGCGTTCCGCTGCTGTTCGCGATTGACGGCGTGATGTTCGAGAAGTTCACGACCTTGAACAGCGGCGACGACGTTGTGAGCATGTCGGCGATGTCGGATTGCGTCGCCATGTCCGCCGTGGCGTCGGCGAGCTGCCCCAGCGTCGCGAGCTTTTCGCCGTTCACATAAGCCTTGCCGATGGGCACGTCGTACACGCTGCCGATGAACCAGTTCGGTTCCCCAGCGGCTATCGCCTCGTCAGTCCACACGTCCTGCGGAATCTGGTCGAGAATCGTCTGAGAGAATCCAGACATGAAATACGCGCCCATGTAGGTGTTGTCGGTGAACCAGAACCGAGTCGTGCGGAACGCCCCGTTGCCGCTCTGATCTCCATAGTAGTCGCTGACGGTCTTGCTATAGTACGAGTCGAGGTTGTCCTCGACGCTCGAACCCGCTGCGGAGTAGTACTGCGCGAGCGCCGCGAACTCCTCGACGTCCATGAGCATGTTCGTGTAGCCTGACCACGTGCCATCCGAGTACCATGTATCGCCGAAATAGAGTTTCACGTCTGGGTCTTCGAGCGGGGTGTCGACGCGCCCGAGCAGGTCTTGGTCGATGTACTGGCCGCTGTCGAGATACCCCGCTTTGTAAACCTTGTAGATTCGCCTGACGGGAAACTGCATGATTCCCGCATGGAATGTCTGCGGTTCGACGGTGACGTTGAATGCGCTCTCCTTGCCGCTGCGCACGTCGAAACCGCCGACGCCGACCCACGTGTTGACCTCGTTGGCCTTGCCGATGGTGACGCCGTTCGCGCCGAAGCTGGCGAGCACGTGCGAGCCTCCGTTGCCGAGTCCGTCCCAGAACGCCAACGCGCTCTCGGTTATCGACACGAGGTAGTTAACGCCCTTGCGGAACAGCATGCCGAGCGAGTTGAGCAGCATGTTGCGCTCGCCGTACTGATTGCTCTCATCGGTCGAGATATGAACGCCCTTGGTGCTCGTCCAGAAGTGCTGGTTGGTGGCGTTCGCCACCGCCTGCGCTTCCTCGGCGATGGTCTGAGCGGCCTCGCCGATCGACCACGCCTCCATCGTGGCGTCCGAGAGATCGTCGCCCCAACCGCCGCTGCCGAGCGCTATCGCGTCGTTGCCGTCGACGAGCACCTGCACCTCATCGCCAGCCGACACGGACGCGAGCGTGGGGACTTCCATCTGACTGCCGTCCTCGAACTCGACGGTGACGTATCCCTCGTCGGACGGTACCGTGGCAACAGCCGACGTGCGCATGGTCGCGGACTCCTGCGCCGTGGTGCCGCCGTTGCTGCCGGACAGCGCGGACGCGAGCCTTAGTCTTGATGCGAGCGTCATATCGCCTCCAAAGTGAGTTCCATCTTCATCGTATGGTCTAACGTTATCTCACGAGCTGAGACAAAGCACTTCCTGCTCACCGCAGGCGCGTCGGGATTGTCGCTGTAATAGAAGTTGATGACCTTTCCGACCTGCACCTTCGGGTCGTAGAGCATGGTCGCGCTCCACGTTCTGCGGTAATCGGCGTGCTCTGCGAGAGCGTCCTTCACGTGCTTTTCGAGAGCGGCCTTGACCTGCGCTTCGGTTGGACTCGAATCGCTGTCATGCGCGATGGTGGGACTGCCGCAATCGTAGGTATACCAGCGCCCGAGCTTTGAAAAGCTCCACGGGTGGCTGTTGGGGACTTGCAGACTGCGATAATACTTCTTCTTGACGGTCTTGGTCTTGTACTTCTTATCGCCCTTGTGGTGCCTGATATCGCCCTGGTGGTGGATGATGACCTTGCCGCTCTTGTCGTACACGTTCTCGGTGTACTTGACGTTCTGCTGGTAGGTGCCGACCTCTTTCTGCACCTTCACGGAGTTCTCGTAGGATGCGATGAAGCGGTTGTACACCTCCGGTGACTCGTACCCGAGCGTGCCGACCTCGACCATCGACCTGACGCCACGTGGCACCGTGTAGCTCACGGAGCGCTTCTTCGGCTTCACGTAAGGTTCGAGCGTCACGCGACCGTGCGTGTCGACGCCTATCCACGCGCCGAGCGCGTCGGCGAGCCGCTGGCACTCTTCGAGCACGCTCTCGCCGTGCTTCCAGACATGGGCCTTGGCGAGCTTCTTCGTCTTTGACACGCCGCTTTTCACGGCTGGGACACCGCCGCTGTTCTTCACGTACTTGGCGAACTTACCCACGACGACGCTCCCCTTGGCGACGGAGCCATCGCCGCTGCGCAAGTCGGTGCCGAGCCGTTTCATGGCACTATGTAGCTCGACGGAGCCGTGATACCTGCCGTGGTCGTAGTCCATCGATGCGGGGTCGGGCCAGAACGTGCCCAGCTCAATGCGCTGCGTGTCGCCTCTGCCGTCCTCCGCGACCGCCCAGATTCGCACGGCCACACCCAGCGGAATCTCGCCGCCGTCGATTTCCAGCGTCGCCGATGCGCGGTAGTCGCTGTTGAAGTCCTCGGTGATCTTGCCGCCGACGACCTTGCCGGAGAACCAGCCCTTCGACTTGTTCACGTTGCGAACGTCGATGAACTCCACGCCGATACGCCAGTATATGCCGCTTTGCGTGAAGTCCACTTACGCCACCTCCCTGAACGAGATGGTCACGTCCATGAACTTGTTGTTCGTGGCGTACTGCGTCTCGGTGTCGATCTCCTCGATCGCGACGCGCTGCTTGTAGCCGCCGGGGAGCCTGAGCCACCAGTCGTGGTGCGCCCTCGCGAACCTACGCACGTCGGCTCGCCAGGCGTCTGCCGCATAATGCCCTGACGCGGGGTTGATGATGCTGCACTTGATGTTCCACGAATAGCTCGAGCTCCTCGCGTGGCGAGAGGTTTCCTTGTCGCGCCCATCGGTCTGCACGAACTCGACGTTTCGCGTTATGTTCATGCCGTATTCGAGGTTGTATCTCCACTCGAAGTGCTCGCCGTTCCAGTCGAACATGGCGTTCGCAGACCCCGATGTTCTCACGTTCGCCTTCGCGCTCTTCCAATCGCCGTTGGCGTTCGTGACCGTCGTGCGCACCCCGATGTCGACGCCCAGCGGAGGCGAGTCCACCTTGCCGACCCATGCGGTGCCGTTCTTGCGCATCGTGACGTTTTCGAGGTACGTGTTCCCCTCCTCGTCCTTCCAGTAGACGCGGCTGACCACCTTGCTGTAGTCGACGTATGGCGAGCCCGTGCTCGCGGGCGTGACCGTCACGGTGCCGTCTGCGGAAATCGACACAACCGGGTCTGCGATGTCGGACGGCTCGACGTTGGCTTCGATGGGGAACGTGTATCGCTGGCCGAGCACATAGCTGCCGAAATCGTCGAACGTGCACGTGTGCGCATATGAGGTCTCGTCGGTGAGCAGCGTCATGTCGATGAACTTCACCTCGCCGCTGTCGGCATCGACGTATTCCTCGGGAACCGTGAACGTGAAATCGCCAGCGTTCGCGTCGGTCGATTCCGATGTCGCGTGCTCCTCGATCACGAGCGGCGGCTCGATGACGTTGCCATCGGCCCCGACCGCGCCGATGGCTTTCAGGTCGAAATTGCCGTGCTGCCAGTTCGTCTCGACGTACACCTTGTACGAGCCATCGTCCTGCTGCTCGGCTTTCATCTCCGTGACGAGCGGGACGTATGTCACGGCGATGACGGATTCGCCCCACTCGCCGTAGTTCCAGCCGGTGCCGCCTGCCGACGACGTGGCGTTGAACGCCCGCACCCTCACGCGGTACTCGTTGCGGTCGTATGGCCCCGCTGCGGTCGAGCCGTTCGCGAGGTCATAGGCGAACGGGTGGCGGCTGCTCTCGAACACGCGCCATCCGCTGATGCCGAGCTTCGTCTCGCGCCACACCTTCGACGGTACGGGCGCGGACGACGACAGCGCGTTGCCCTGCCACGGCCCCCACTCGTTGTCGTCGGAGTCGGTCTGGACTTCGGTTCCCGTCGCGACATGGCCACCGCCGAGGTTGCCGACCCACGGCACCCACATGTCCTCGCCGTCCCACGCGCTCGTGGTGACGGTCTCGCCGGTCTCGTCGTCGACGTAGCTCACCGTGCCAGCGTCCTGAGCCGCCTTCCAAGGCGCTTTGCGCCGCCTGATGCAGTACTGCATCTGGAAGTTGGAGTGGACGCTCCTGCACGCGAACCTGAACGTCTGCGACGTTGGGATGACCTCTGCCGTGTCGGTGGCGTTGATGACCTCGTACCGCTGGTTGCCGAAATCGCGCACCCACGAGATGTTCGTCGGGACTTCATATGAGCTGTTGAGGGCGTAAGCCATTTACTTTCCTCCCATTGCCGTGTACCTCGCGATGGTGCTCAGGTAATCCTCGGTGGCCTGTTGCAGCGCGGGCACGGAGTTGATGAGCACGTCGTTGAGGTAGACGTTCGTGATGCTCGTGGAGCCTACGCCGCCCATCTCGGATGCGATGGTCTGCGCGAACGGTCGCACGTAGCGGTGGTTCTCAAGCGGCACGACTGCGGTGCCATGCGCCCAGCGCACCAGCGCCTCGGCACCGGCTTCGCCGACGAGGCCCCAGTTCGTCATCGTGGGCTGCGTCACGATGCCCGTGATGCCGCCAGCCGCGTGCGCTGGAATCGCACGCGTGATCGGAAAATCGGTGAACGTGCCTGTCGCACCGGCTTTTTCATCAAATATGGCTTTAGCCTTGAATATGAAGGTCTTTGCCGTTGCGGTTGAGAACCTCGCGAGCACGTTGTCAAGCGCACTGTTGGCTTGCGACGTGTCGGCGTAGATACTGATGGTCTTGCCGTTCAGAGTACCTACTTTGCCTTTCAGATTCTCGACCTTTTCCGTTGTGGGCGTGATCGTCCCGTCGTCGCTTACCTTGAACACCTTGTTGCCGACAACGATGTAATCAAGTCCACGGACTTGCTCATCGAGAATCTTGATGGTTCCATCATCGTTCACGACGAACTTTTTATCGGCGAGCTTGAACGCGCTTATGACTTCAAGGTTGCTCTTGACTTGCTCTGATGACAATCCCGCGTTCTCCAAGGCCGCTTCCGCGTCTTTCAAGGACGTGCTGACCGATTCGGATGACGCGGCAGCATCCGAATTGCTCGCTTTCATCTCTTTCAGCTTCTCGATGACCTTATCGGCGTTTCCATCCGCTTCTTGCCACATAGCGGAAAGCTCCGAGCCGGACACGCCCGCATCGTCGGCGAGTTCCATCATCTTCTTCGCGTTGTCCCCGAGCTTCACGCCGTTGTCCTCAAGAAGCCGCCCAAGTTGCGACAGGCTTCCCGTCCATCCCTCTTCGATAGCTTGAACCGACTCTGCGGAAAGCCCGTTGAGCTGCTTGAACCCGAGTCCAAGGAACGAGAGCGAGTCGCTTAGGTCGTCGGCGTCGAGGCCGTTTGTCGCGAGCGCCTGCGAGAACTTGTCGAATCTCGTGATTATCGAGTCTATCGACTCGGTGTTGTTCGCCGCGTTAGTGAGCGTATCGTATGTGCCTGAAAGCGTTTCAGCTTCACCATTGAGCTTGTTGTACTCGTTTTCGAGCGCCTTTACCTCGTCGTAATATCCCTTCGTGCCAAGAGACTCGTTGCCGTAAATCATATCTTGCCAATACCTGACAGAATTAAAGTCACCGCGCTCGTATGCGTCGCTCATGTTCTTCTTGTACTCTGAAAGCTGCTTGCGTCCGCTTTGCAGCGCCGAATAAGCCTCCGCCGCGGCATTCGAGGCATCCGTGTACGCGTCTTTCATGGCCTCTGCCTGCCAGAGCAGCTTCTTGTTGTCAGCGGCCTGCTTGAACGCTTTCGCAAGATCTACGAGAGCGCCCTCCTGATCGCGAATCGCACCCGTTTCGTCTACGACATATGAAGTGCCGTTTAACTCGTTGAACTTGTTGACTGCCTCTCTGAGCATGTCGAGCTGGTTTTCCGACAGCTCTGCACCGCGCTTCGCGGCGTCGCCGATGGTCATGATTCTGCTCGTGACCTCATCTAGCTCTTTCGACTTGTCGGCAACCTGAATAAGCGACTTCGAGAAGTCTTTCTGCATGTCGATGTTGGACTGGGCCGCTTTGTCTGCCGCTTCCTTGGTCTCGCTCAACGCTTGGTTGTAGGTCTTTACGTCCTCTGCGGCTTTTTTGGTGGTCTCGCCCATCGCCTCGAACAGATTGTTCGACACTCGTGCCGATTCCGCGAACCTGTCAGAGCGCTCTTTCAGCTCGGCGAAGTGATTGACGAGCTGCGTGACGCCCCATATCGCCAGGCTTATGCCAGCAGCGATACCGACTCCTGCGGCGGCTTTCATCACGCCGCTCAACACGCTCGATACCTTGTTCAGACCCTTGGGAACCTTGCCCGTCGCCTCGTCGACTTTTCCCATCGAGTACACCATCGATAGCGCCGCGTCATCGCACGCCTTGCTCACGCGCTTCCATGCGGTTGGCATCGCGCCGAACGTCTGCTTGATGTTCGTGACACCGGTGATGACAGAGCCGATCGCGACTGCGGCCGGGCCGAATGACGCTGCGATACCAGCGCCGAGCACGACGAATTCCTTGGCCCATTGCGGCATGCCGCTGATCGCGCCAGACAGCATCGTGATGAGTCCGTTCAGTTTCTCAATCCACGGAGCCGCGCCCTCGCCAAGCTCGACGGCGAGAGCCTGCGCGTTGTTCTTCATGATCTGCAACTGGCCTGAGAAGCCCTGTGACTTCTTCTCGGCCTCTCGCGCTGCGTCTCCCGCGTCTCCCCACTTGTCGGATATTCCGTTCCAAGCGTCGTTGCTCATCTGAAGCGAGTCTCTCAGCACGTTGTTCTCGTCGGTGGCGTTCGCCATCTGCTGCGCGAGACCTTCGAGGAGCTGCTTGTCACGCACGTTGTTGATGCCCATCTCGGTGAGCTGCTGGTTGACCGACTCGCCGTTTCGCTGCATTCTGCCAAGGCCCTCGATGAACGAGTACATGGCATCGGATGCGCTGCCCCTGAACTTCGCGGCGAAATCGTCCGCGCTCATCCCAGCGACGTGTGCGTACTGTTCGAGATCGTCCCCGCCGTTCGCGACGGCTGTCTCCATCTTCGATACGAAGCGCTGCATGGAGCTACCTGCGGCCTCCGCTTTCTGACCGGTGGCGGTGGCCGCTGTAGACCACGCCAGCATTTCACTCGCGCTCATGCCCGCCACTTTGCCGACGCCCATGAATCGCGTCGCGATGGTCATGATGTCGGACTCGAACGCTGGCTCTGAGTTGCCGAGTCGAACGAGAGCGTCGCCGAAGTGGTCGTAATCCTCGGTCGTCATGCCGAGAACACTGCCCATCTTGCCGAGGTCGGCTGCGATGTCCTCGGTGTCCATGTTGGTGGCTATGTCGAGGTTCGATACGGTTTTCGAGAACCCTTCGAGCTTGTCGACCGTGATACCGAGCTGACCACCGATTGCCTCGATGGAGAGAATCTGGTCAGCCGACGTGACGTGCGTGCGCCCGTAATCGAGAGCTGCGTCTTTAAGATGCTCGAAATCACTCTCGGTGCCCTGAACGGTCTTTCGCATGTCGCGGTACGCCGAATCGACTTCCTCGGCGGACTGGATGGCGTAGCGACCGCCCATCATGATGGCCGGTGTGAGCGTTGAGTACGCGGCATAGCCCATGTTCTTGACCGACGCGCCGAAGTTCGCCGCAGCCTGACGCTTCATCGTCTTGCCGTTGAGCCTGTCGAGTTCGGCTTCGTATCTGATGAGGGCGTCGCGTGCTTCGACCCATTCCTTTTGCAGATTCGCTCGTTCGAGGGAGTCTTCGACAGTGGCCATCTTCGCGTTGAGTTTCACGAGCGCAGACCTGTACCGGTCTGCCTTGCTCTTCAATTCCACCCACGTGTTCGAGCCTTCGGCTTTTTCCCTGCCGTTGAGCGCGACGAGTTTACGCATCTCCTCATTGACGAGAGCCAGCTTATCTTCGGTTGTATCGATTCCATTACGAAGTTTCGCCCAAGCGCCCTGCATCTTCTCGACCTCGGCATAGACATCTTTCGACGAGGCTTCGAGCTTGTCGAAACCCGGCGTGCTCTCGATTGCCGCGAGGCGGCTCCTCAGCTTGTCCGTGACGCTGCTGATGGCGTTGGTGTGCTCGCGCAGCGCCCTGGCTTTGGCAACTGCCGCTTCGATGCTCTTCGGCATCTGCTTGTATGCGTCATCCATCTGCTCGACTTTCGCGCGAGTCCTGTCGATGACGCTATCCATGCTCCTGAGTTCGCGAGTCGTGCGTGCCACAGAGCCTTTCGTGCCTGCGGAATACAGCTCGCTCTTGAGCTTTGCCGCTTCGATAGCCGCCTGTCGCATCTCCGACTTCGCTGCGACGAGCCGGTATTCGAGTTCGCGGAAACTCTGGGCGTGGCCGATCGCTTCCAGTTCGCTCCCGAGACGCTTGCTCTCGTCGTGGAACCTCTTGTACTGCCATATGAGCGTGTTGATTCCGCTGATGCCCTTGCCGAAATCTCCGATTACGAGATTGCCCTTTGCTTTCCCGTTCATCGTGAACAGCAGGCTCTTGAGCTTCTTGACCTTGCCCTCCGTCGTGCTGACGCCGCGCACGAGTTCCTTCACGTCTGCCAGAGCATCCTCGAACTTCACGCCGCCGGCCTTCGCCTTCACGCGGGCCACGGTCTCGTAGAGGTTTTGCAATTTGATGTTGACATCGTTGTACTCGTCGCGCACCCTCTGCGTCGAGTAGTAGATGTTCTGCGTGTTCTTCGCGAGTTTTCTGGTCGCATCGGATGCTTGGTTGAGACCGGTGCGCATGAAGTTTGCCTCGCGTGCGGTAAGGCGCATCCTGTCTTGCAGGAGAGAGACCTTGCTCGCCATCGCCTTCACGTCCGCCGGGTTGAACCGTAGGGCTTTCGTCATGCGATTCATCTCGCGTTGAGCGAGACCCGCCTGACGGCGGATTGAACCTAGCGCGGAGTTGAGGGGACGGGCATCAGCGCCCAGCCTGATGGTTAAACCTTTGAACGCCTCGGCCATTTCAACTCCTTACTACATGCTCATAAGCATCTTCAAATCCGACGGCTTGGCATCAACCGTCTCGTCGACTTCCGCACCGTTCATGTCCTCCCATTCCCATAGGAGCTGGACGAAGTGCGTGTACTTCATATCGCGCATATCGCGCAAGGTGAGCCCCGCCTTGAGGCCGCACACGGTCATGTTCGCGTACGGCCTCGTGGTGCGCTGCGGGGCGTCAGTTTTCTTCTTCGGCGTCCTCTTCGGGAGCTTCGGAACGAAAAAAGCAGTCCGATATTTCCTCGATGAGCGAGTTGCGGACATCCCAGAGGTTAAGCCCCTTCATGTCGCGTACCCACTCCGCGTAGCGCTTCGTGGACGGTTCTGCGGTCTTGACCGCCGCCCACAGCGCTCGCGTCAACTGCGTCCAGCCGACCTTGGTGAAGTCGATTCCGACAAGCGCGCCGTCATCGAACGAGAACTCGCCCGAATCCATGCGCTGCACGCCGAAGATGTCGGCGATGATGTCGCCCTGGAACTCGGCCTCGTAGACCTGCGCGGTATAGAAAGTGACCTCTGCCTTGAGCTTTCCCGCATCTGTATCGAACTCGAACATGGACTGCCTCCTCCTAAGTCAGTTTTCGCTAAGCCGCGGTCGCGGTCGGGAGCACGACGCTCTCGAAGAACGCCGTGTACTTCGCGGTGTTATCGGCGGTCTTCTCGATATGGCCCTGAACGACCGGGGTCTTGGTGCCGTGGAACGTGAACTCGCGCTGCGAGATGCGCAGGTTGAGCGTGTCGGTGTCGACCTCGGGGCTGTCGTTCTTGGTGTTCGCGTTCATCTCGGGGCGGGAAGCCTTGCAGTTGTAGAACACGAAGCCGATGGGGTTCTGGTCGCCCTGCATCTCGGTGACGAGCGCGAACTCAGCGGGCTCTGCGGTCGTGACCTCGAACTGGATGCCAGTACCCATGTCGGCGACCTCGCCGAGCAGGTCGACGCGAATCTGGTCGGTGATTCGGGCGACCTCGAAATCGACGGAATAGCCGCCGTTGGTGCCGGCGAAGCTGTAGAACACGCCATCGTCGGCGTAGAAGTCGCTGGAATCGCCGCCCTCGCGAGTCATCGAGAGGGAAACTGCGCCGGGGAAATCCTTGAGTTCGCCGTATGCGCCAGCGCCCTCGTTAGCGCTGGGATCCCAGATAGCGTACTTGGTGTTCTTCAAGCCGAAGCGTACTTTGTTAGCCATCGAACTCTCCTTCTATTTGTCTGAACTTGTAAATCACGATGAGCATGTTGTCGTTCTCGACATAGCTCTCGTCTCTCCTCACGTTGCCGAACTCCTCGCGGAGCGCGTTCGCGAGGTTTTCCTCCAACTCCTTGTCGCGCCGCTTCTCATACAGCTCGACAGTCCAGCGGTGGGTGACGGCTATCTGCACGTCACCTGCGCAAATCGGGTAATCCTCGCCGTAGTAGCAAGCCCACGGAAGCTCGGGGGCCGAATCGTTGATCCACTCCATGTGCGTGCATGGAACGTACTGTGATACCGTGCCGTATACGTCTTTGTGCGACATGCCAGAGCCTCCTTCCTGCCCGTCACTTTTCAAGCGCTCTGCCGATTTCCCGCTGCATGAGACTCACGAAATCCTCCTGAATCTCCTCGAACGCGGGTGCCATATGAGGGAACTTCGCGGTGCTGCGCGTCCCGTTGGGGGTCAGGTGCCCTTTTTCGAGAAGGTGGACGAGTCCGGGCTTGGCCTTGTTGCCGATCTCGCCGGAGGGCATGTTGCCCTCGTGCGTCATTTGGCTCCTGAACCCGCCTCTGTACTCATCAGACCACGGGTGCCTGCCGATGCCGTCCGTGTATTCCCCACGGAGCAGCTTCGCGCCGCTGCGAATCGACTTGCGCGTGGCGTCTGCCGCAGCGTCCGTCATCGCGTCGTTCGCATCTTCGAGAAGACTGGTGAGCGCGATGGCGAAATCGTCGATGTCAACGCTCCTATTCGCCATCGTCGTCGCCTCCTTCGCCCGAAGCACCGTCTGCGGAATCGGATTGCTGGTGACGGAGGGTGAGCACCGTGAACTCGCCCTCCTTCTTCACCACTTCGACCGAATACCATTTGTCGTTGAAAACCACGTCTCGCTGACCTTGGTACTCGGCGCTCCTAACCTGAATCTCGGCATCAGCCGAAATCCCTATCTCGTACATCGACGACCACGTTGACGCGCCAACCTTGCGCTCGTTGCAGAAGATGGGCGTCTTCACGTCGACTACCTGCTCCACGCCCTCGTCATCGAGGGTGTAGGTCTTGGCGACGAGCGTGCATGTGGCGTTCCATCTCAAAGCGCACTCTCCACACTTGCCTCTTTGGCGGCGATGTTGGCGGACGAGTTCATCAGGTCGCACACGATGCGCCTGTAGGAATCGTCGAACCGAACCATCTCGTCGTTGTCGAAACCGAAGTGGGCTTTCGCGTAGGTGATGATCGCGTTCTTCACCATCGCGCAGCTCGCCTCGTCGTCCGCTCCTGCGGGGAGCAGGTCGGGGTCTACCCCGACTCGCTCCATATCCGCAATCGCGTAGTCGATGAGCATTTCGACCTCGCCATCGAAGGCTTGGGTCGTGAGCCTGAGCGAGAGCCGCGTGTCGTCGAGCAAAGTCATCAGTCGCCATCCTCCTCGGCGGCAGCGGCCTTGCGACCGCGCTTCTTGGGTGCGCACATCTCGACGAGGTCTTGACCGACCTGCTGCTGCCCAGCCGAATTGATTTCGGCCATGCGGGCGGCGGTCACGTCGAACTGGTCTCCGATGCTGCGCAGCGTGTCCTCGGCGATGTCGAGGAACGGCACGAGGGTCGTGACGCGAATCTTGCTATCGACAGCCATTACTCGCTCGCTTTCTTGGCGGCACGGCGCTTCGCAGGGGCCTTGGCCGCACGGGACTCGGGTGTTTCCTTGGGAGCTGCGGACTTCTCGACGAGGACAGCGCCAGCGGGCTGCTCGCCCTCCTCGTATTGCCACAGCTTGTCTGCGAACTTGTAGGTGCGTAGCATTTCCGTACTCCTTTAAGCGATGAGCGCGAAGCCAGCCGGACGACGGACTGCCAGACGCTCGCGAACCTCGGCGCGAATCGTCATCATGTTCTTCACGAAGTCGTCCTGGTCGGTGTTCGTGGACTCGACCGTGACGCCATCGGACTTGGTGACGAGGGACGCGCAGGTGCCGAACGCGCCGACGAGGATGTTGCCCGTGGGGAGCTGGCTGGAAACCGCGACGGGCAGGCCCCACAGCGTCGGCTGAGCGCCCTGCTCGAAGTAGCCGCCGCCGACGTACTCGCCGTTGTTGAAGTGGCCCGTGCGGAGCTGCTTCCACAGAGCCGGGGTGATGACCACGCCATCGGCTGCGAAACCGCTCATCTCCTGAACGTCGGCGATGGCGTCGGCGATGGCGTCGGCGATGTCGATGGACAGGTCGGTGAACGTGGGCGTGGTGGGCATCTCGATGGTCTGGATGCCGCTGGTGCCCAACAGCTCGGTGATGACCGTGTTCTGACGGACGACGTTCAGCTCGTAGACGAGTCGACCGTTGATGGCGCTCGCGAGGAAGCCAGCGTCGTCGATGACCTCATCGGACTCCTTGATGAAGGCCGCGATCTTCTGAAGCGTCACGGTCTTGGGAACGGGGTCGGCGAAGTGAACCTGCGGCTTGAGAGCGCCCTCTGCGGTGACGGCGGGAGCGCCTTCCATAGCGCCCTCGACGTAGTAGACGAGCGTGTTGCCGCTGATGACCTCGTGGTTGAACAGGTCGAGGACGTTCATCGGCATGCGGGCGCCGGTCACGATGTTCTTGTCGTAGGTCGTGATGGCGGGAACGATGGAGGACGGCGTGAGGTGCGCGTCGGAAGCGGCACGGTAGGCCGGGGCGACGAGGTGGAAGCTCTTCTCGTGGCCACGCTCCTTGACGTAGGCCGCGAAGTGGTCGCCGAGGGTGTCGGCCTTGCGCTCGGCGGTCTCGGTCTTGGTGGAACCGACGACCTTGCCAGCGCCGCCGATGACCTGAGCGGCCTTGTGGTTGCGCAGCTCCGCCATCTTGTCACGACGGGCGTCCTCCTCCTTGATGATGTCCATCTCGGAGTCGATGGAGCGCATCTGCTCCTCGGTGGCATCCTCGGGCAGAGCCTCGGCGAGCGAGAGGATGAGCGAACGGCGCTCCTCGTACTGGTCTGCGTTCATGGCGCGGTAGGCCATGGCGTCTTTCGGGTCAAACTGCATAGTTTGCCTCCCTTTCCTAACGGATGTTCATTCTCTTGGCCCGCATCGCAATCTCCTTGCGCTTGCGGTCAAGTTCGCGCTGCTCAGACTCCCTGAGCCGCCTTGTCTCGATCTCTCCGTTAACGAGGCAACGTGCGCTTATCTCGGTGTTCGGGTCTGCGGGGCAGCTAACCGCGCTGACATCGAACATCTTTTTCACACGCGTGATGCGCGTGGTGAAAACCCTGTTCTCCATGTCCTCGACGTAAGTCTCCTCGGCGGGGATGAACGCCCAGCTCATGCGGGTGACGTTCCCAACGGCGATGTCCTCGTACATCTGGCGTGCGAGGCTCGTCTTGGAGAGGTCTGCCGCGATGAACAGGCCATGGTCGTTCGGCTCGAAGTAGAGCGTGTTGTTGGTGTTGCGTGCGTAGACCCTGCCCTCGTGGTCGTACTGGAAGATGACATCGCTCATGTCGCACCCGTCGAGAGCGTGGCGGTCGATGATCTCCACGTACTTCCAGCCATCGCTGTCCTCGAACAGCACGTACGGGTCTTCAAATGTCGTGGCATAGCCCTCGACGTAGTACTCGCTGTTGAAGCGGTTGGCGGGACGTTCGTATTCGGCGTCGTCGGCGACTCCGACGACCTCGGTATCGGTGACCGGCATGAGTGGGGCCACCATCATTCGGTATTGTCTCTCTTGCGGTTTAGCTGGCATTTTCAGACCACCTATCTTGATTCGTGGACGTGACATCGCCCGTGTCGGTGTCTCCGGCGCTTCCATAGCCCTCGGAGTCAGGGCGGATTCTGTCGGTATCTGCGCTGTCGATGTCGTTTTCTGAGTTCTCTCCGGCGCTCGCGGCGTCGGCTTCGGCCTTGGCTTTCTGCGCCGCGAAGATTTCCTCAAGCGTGTGGCCGACCTTGTACTCGCCGCGCAAGATGAAGGTGTCGCCACCCTCGACGGGCGGCATTCCGAGGATTTCACGGCCCTCGTTGATGGTTATCATCGCTCGGTCGGTCATGTCCTTGTTCATGTTGCGCTTGGATGCTGCGGACATGTACTCAAGCCTGTTGGAGCTGAACACGATGCGGTTGTGGGGACGCTCGCGCATGGTGAACGTGGCCTGCGTCAGAGCCTCGGAGAGCATGATCGCGAACGGCTCGATGCATCCCTCGTAGTAGGCGTCCCACGTGTTCTCGTCGTAGTTGTTCTGCAAGATTCGGCGGTTGATGCCGAAGTAGTCAAACACGTTGTTCTCGATGCGCTCCATCTCGTCTGATGGAATCGTCCAGTTCTGGGACTTCAACTGCTCGATGGAGACGAACGTGTTGTCGTAGACCATGAGCGGCGTGTCGTTGTCGTCGGAAAGATTGTCCTTGGCGAAGCGGTCGCGCTTCTCCTTCATGGCCTCCTCGCGCACCTGCCCGTTCATGTGTCCGATGAAGCGAAGCTGCGCGGAGTCCGCGATCGACTGCCGCTGCGCGTCCTCCTGGGCCTTGAGCATGGCGAGCGTGTTCGCGAGGATGTTGCCATCGCCGAACCAGTCCGAGAGATACTGGAAACGCGTGACGATTGCCACGCGGTCAAGCTCTATCGCCCTGTTGTCACCATCGTAGGTAGTCCACCTGAGCCAGTACTCGCCCTCGTAGTCGACCACCTGCGCCCATGCCAGCGGCAGCGGGTAGAAGCCGATCTGCAAGTCGGTTCCCGGCTTGAACTCCGGGACGATGCAGACGGTCGTGTTGTTCATGTAGAGCGTGGCGCAGCGATGGAGGAACTGCGGCCACGTCTGGAACTCGTTGGGGCAGGTCTCAATGGCGCGTCTCACCCGTGGTCTGGCCGAGCCGTGAATCTCAGGCTTGAGCTTGGAGCACGCGACGGAAAAGCGCTCGATGACCGAGCGGACGAGCACCTGCTTGTACATCGACCCTTCCCAACGCGGGGTGTACGGGTTCGAGCCGACCGTGTTGATGGTCGCGGTCTGCTGCTGGTACTTGTCCTTGCCGAGTATCTTGTCGAGGATAACGCTCAAATCAGTCCAAACGTCGTAACCCGTATTAAGTCGCAGTGCAGCAGATTGCGTGTGTCTCACTTTTGCATACACTTGCTGTATCACGATATAGCACGTATCCACTCGTAGCACTTAACACATGCGCTTCGGGTGCTTTCGGGTGGTTTCGGGCGATTTTGGGAGGTGTCCAGAGGGTTGCCTAGCAAGACGAAGCTCGAAGTGGCCGTCGAGAAGGCCGCTGGGAACATGAGCGAGGCGAGACGTGAGATAGTCATGTCGCAGATGCGCGAGTACAAGCGCAACAAGGCCCGGATACTCGAAATCTCAGATGCGCTCTCGGTGCGCGTCTCGTCAACCACATCGAGCGCTGCCAGCGCGAACGCCGCGACGAGGGTGGCCCTCGCCAACGAGATGTCGGCGCTCATGAAGGCGAACGCGGAAATATCCGACAAGCTCTTCGACAAGCTCGGAGGAGCGGACTGACGTGGGCAAGCGCGTTAAATCGGATGCCGAGAAATACCTGCTCGACGCGCTCGACGGCAAGATCGTGGTGAACAACCGCATCAAGCAGCTCGCGAAGATGATGCTGCCGAGGTTCGAGAGCGGCCACAAGGAGTGGCACTTCGACCTCGACAGGGCGACGCGGCCAGTGCGTTTCATCGAGACGTTTCTGCGGCTCGTGGAAAACGGCGAGAGGTTCATCTTGGAGCCGTTCCAGAGAGCGGTCATCGAGATGGCGTTCGGGTTCGTCGACGGCAACGGAGCGAGGCAGTTTCAGGAAGTGCTCATGGTGTGCGGTCGGAAGAACGGCAAGAGCCAGCTGAGCTCCGCGCTCGAACTGTACGCTCTCGTGGCCGACGGAGAGGGCGCGCCGCAGGTGTACAACTGCGCCACGTCGAAAGCCCAGGCATCGCTTGCCTACGGCGGTGCGCTCAAGATGATGCGCAAGTCGAGAGACCTGTCCTCGGTGCTGCGCAAGGGCACGGTTCCCGACCGAGACCAGGACGGCATCATCTGCGACAAGAACGACGGCTACATCACCGTCCTCACCAACCAGACGCGCCACCTCGACGGCCTCAACGTACACTTCTGCGTGTTCGACGAGATGGCGGCATGCACCAACCGCGACCAATACGACCTCATCAAGCAGGCGATGTCGGCACGCGAGCAGCCGATGATATGGGCGATCACCACCAACGGCTTCGAGCGCGACAACCTCTTCGACGAGCGTTACGACTACGCGTGCGGCATCCTCGACGGCAAAATCGACGATGACCGCATGCTGCCCGTGATATACGAACTCGACGACCGCGAGGAGTGGGACGACGAACGATGCTGGATCAAGGCCAATCCCGGACTCGGCACCATAAAGAAGGTCTCGGCGCTGCGCGACAACGTGAACATGGCGAAGCAGTCACCGAGCTTTCTGCCCACGGTGATGACCAAGGATTTCAACATGCCCGAGACGAGGGCGAGCGCATGGCTGTCGTTCGAGGAGGCCGTCAACACTGCGCCGTTTCCCGAACTGCCCGAATCGGGCAAGCTCTCCGACCTCGGATTCACGTACGGCATCGCGGGTTTCGACGCGTCCGACACCACCGACCTCTCGGCGGCGAAGATGCTCATGATGCGCAAGGACGACCCCAGCATCTACGAGCTGTCGATGTACTGGCTCCCCGAGGACGCGTTGCGCGAGGGAAGCGGTCACAGGCGGGAGCGCGACGATGCTCCGTACAGGCTTTGGGAGCAGCGCGGACTGCTGCGCACGGTTCCCGGCAACATCATCCCGAGAAGCGTGTTCTACGAGTGGCTTGAGGAAATCAAGGAAGAACTCGACGTGTGGACGTTCGCAATCGGGTACGACCCCTGGGGCTTTCAGGAATGGCACGAGAGGTTCGAGCAGTACGCGGGCAAGGACAGGAGCGAGATCGTGCGGCAGGGGCCGCAGACGTTCTCCGCGCCCATGAAGGAGTTCCGCGCCGAGCTTGCGGCCAACCGCATCATCGACGGCCACAACCCCATCAACGAATGGTGCCGCATGAATGTGAACATCAAGATGGACGCGAACGCGAACATCAGGCCAGTGAAAGCCGAGGGAAAGGCAGTCCACCGCATCGACGGCTTCGTTGCGGAGCTGAACGCGTATGTGGCGCTGACAAGACATCGAGAGGAATACGAGGCAATGCTATGAACAAGCGAACCGACATGATAGTGACGACGATGCTCGCGATCTCAATCGCGCTGGTCATCGTCTCGTTCGTCACCTGCGGACTCGGGCTCAGGGATTCGAGCCTGTTCTGCGGCGTGATGGCGTGTTTCGTGATGGCGTGCGCGTCGTTCGTCACGATCTACTCGAAACCGTGGAGGTAAGGAAGGAGCACATGATGGAGATGAACGTGAAGCTGACGGACGGGGCACAACTCCCCCGCTACGCCAAGCCCGGCGATGCGGGACTCGACCTCACAGTTCGGAAGGATGTCGCGATACCGCCGTTTGACACGGTGCTCGTGGGTACGGGCGTTTCCGTCGAGATTCAGGATGGCTACGTCGGGCTGGTGTTCCCGCGCAGCGGGATGGCCACCAAGCGCGGAATCACGCTCGCCAACTGCGTGGGCGTCATCGACTCTGGGTACCGTGGGGAGATCAAGGTGCCGCTGCACAACATGACCGATTACCCGAAGGTCGTCAACGAGGGCGAGCGCGTCTGCCAGCTCGTCGTGATGCCGTTCGCCACGTGCGAGTGCATCGAGGTCGATGAGCTGTCGGACACCGAGCGCGGCGACGGCGGATTCGGGAGCACGGGATGGAAAGCACCGGTCAAGAGGTAAGGAGGTACACGATGGAAAACGTGACAAAAGAAGTGGAAGTCGGAATAAACGTCGACACATCGGAGCTGGACGAAGCGATTGAGAAAGCAGACGAGCTGTGTGAGGTGACACAGGACTTCTCACCGATGGTGAGCATACGTGGGTGCAAGAACTGCACGTTCAACATCTACCCTTCTCGAACGATTATCAATGAGGGAGATCGCGCAATCAGTGAATTCGCCAGCGAGCTGGAACAGCTCAATGGCTAAGACGGCCACATGGAGAAACACGCCGTTCGCGCACGGGTTCTACCACAGCAAGGCGTGGCAGGACGTGCGCAGCTTCGTGATGGACAGGGCGCACGGGCTGTGCGAGAAGTGCGCCGAATCGGGTGAGATCAGGCCAGCCGACGTGGTTCACCATGAGATACCGCTATCGCCCGACAACATGAACGACCCCGACATCGCGCTCAATCCCGAGCACCTGAAAGCGCTGTGCCACGACTGCCACACGGAAGCGCACAAGAAGCTGGGAATAGGCGCGTTGAACGGGGCACCTGAACAGAAACCGAGAGTCACATTCGATGCAGATGGGAACGTGGTGAAACTATGAGGTTCGCATTATGAGATACGTATCGCTGTGCAGCGGCGTCGAAGCTGCGAGCGTGGCATGGGTGCCACTTGGATGGGAACCGTTGGCGTTCGCGGAGATAGACGAGTTCGCGGCGTCTGTGCTCGCGCACCGATTTCCCGATGTGCCGAATCTCGGCGACATAAGCAAAATCGATTGGAGAAAGTTCCATGACGAAAACGGAATCATCGACGTGCTCATCGGAGGTACGCCATGTACCAGCTTCTCGATTGCCGGGAATAGACTGGGACGAGCGGGAGAATCGGGACTCATGTCAGAGTATATTCGAGCAGTTCGAGAACTCGTGCTCCACTCAGAGGGGACATCGCCGCGCTATATCGTCTGGGAAAACGTACCATGGGCGCTTAGTTCCGAGCGAGGAGCTGCGTTCGGACAGCTACTCACGGAACTGGATGCCCTCGGGTACGGTCTGGCATGGCGCGTACTCGATGCGCAGTTTGTGCGAGTACCCGACAGGCAAGATGGTGGATTCATCGGGCCGGTTGCGCAGCGCCGCAGGCGCGTCTTTCTTGTCGGAAGTCTTGGAAGTCCAGGTGCCGCAGAAATACTCTTTGAGCGCGAAAGCCTGCGCTGGGATAATACGCCGAACGCAGGACAAAGGGAGAGAATTGCCTCCGACCCTGCTGAAAGCGCTCAAGCGCGTCGTGGAGACCGAGCAGTGATGTGCATGGCGTCGCTGCACACGAACACCGAGATCGCAGATGGAATCGCGACAACGCAGATTGCGCGGCAGTACAAAGACCCTCCTACCATCGTCATCGACCGAGCAGCCTACAACCAAGGTGAGAACGCGCAGTATCATCCGCACGTTGAGCAGAAGACGCTTATGGACACGCTCGTGGCGAGAGGGCAACATGCCGTGTGTTTCCCGGCTGAGCCGAATAAGTGAGGTGACGGCATATGTCAGAGAGCTACGTCGTGAAAACGCGCTGCGGTTCGGATACGTATGTGAAGCCGGATGGAAAGATAGGGACTGCGGGCAAAGGCGCGCTCATAGGAGAAGAACTGTCTTTCACGCTGTCGGCATCGTCAGACCAGACGCTAGTACAGCCTGACGATTACATCGTGAGAAGGCTCACTCCAACCGAGTGCAACAGGTTGCAGGGTTTCCCAGACGAGTTCGACGATTTGGCGGGGTGCAACGCCGATGCCGTCACGGACGCCGTGGCTGACTCGCTCGGCTACGAAGGAGGCTCGGAGAAGCGGGAGAAGCTGCACAAGAATGTGAGCAGATGGTCGAAGTCAACGCCCGACTCGCGCCGTTACAAGGCGATGGGAAACTCCATGGCGGTGCCGACGATAGCGTGGCTCGGCAAGCGAATAGAAGCATTCGACGTGCTTCACTACGATGAAATCGGACTCGATGGCCTCGATGGCCTCGGAGAGAAAGGCGAGTAAATGACAGACAAAAAGAACCAGCAGAGCAACCTCGAAGCGGCTGTGAGCAAGCAGGCCGACTCGCTAGAACCGGCGCAACGCGAGTTCGTGATGGCCGAGTTCGGTACGTACCAGTGGAACGCCAAGAAGATCGCCGACATCGAGAAACAGGCGGATGTGGACGGAATCGACCTCGACGAGCAGGCGAAGCTCATGAGGACGCGCCATCAGCTCGTGAGCGAGCAGACCGCGCTGTTCTCGCACATAATGCGCTGGTTGAAGGGCACGACAGCCGAGGTTTCAGAGCTGGATGCGTTCCTCGCAAGCTAGCAGCGCCGGATTCGCCACCAACACGCATATGAACACGCACCTGCGCACAAATGTACCCGCAATGTGCGCGTAATTTCTGTGCGAATTAATCGCGCTTTTTGAAAACACGCGCATATACCTGCGAAATTTAAAAAATCGCGCGAGGCTTTTTTTAGT
>OCTW013420529.1_pt1 | contig 37880 bp, 44 predicted proteins | sample 1539671 | NCBI WGS metagenome assembly OCTW01 (sample SAMN02144230, study PRJEB22623) | gut metagenome | biome: sheep rumen | host: Ovis aries | place: New Zealand
TTCGTGTTTTATCTTTGATTCTTCGACCATCGGAGATACCTTGTAACGGGGCGAGACTCTTTGTGAGGCTTGTCCCGCAAGGCTGCGACCGCATTAGGGAAGCAGCCGACAGTTTTGAGGAAACCCCATCTATCTTCACAGACGGATGGGGCAAATGAACAAATATAGTCTGATGAACAGACCAAAGATTTCACAATCGGTTATATATGGAGTGGGTTAACATTAGTTGGCGTAGAACTTGGCTTCACAAACGGTGGCTCCTGGGCCGAAAGCCGGTGAACTGCTGAAATACTGTTCATCTACTGAATCCCAATCGACGCTATAGCCGTTAGGGAAGTAGGAATCCACAAAACCGTTAATCAACTCGACTTCCGCATCAGTCAGTCCTGAGGGGTCATCGTTGGCGAGATAGCCTATTGCATAGACTGGAATCTCGAAAGTACCTGCAAATCTTGTCATGTTGTTTAAATATTGATGGTTTAACTTTTTCCCTTCAGGCATTGGAGCTTGCTCCTCAGCCGCCGGGCTTTCTTTTCACGATGCCCCATGAAGGTGTATCGGATGATAAGGCAGTCGGAAGGTTACGTTGCCAATTGCCTGAAATACTCGTTCCTAAAGGGAAAGGAAGATTTCAGCCTATTGACAATGAATACCGAGGCCATTCAGCCGATACAAATTACCTTCGCATCGTGAAAAGAATGCCTCTGGCGGCTGGAGTTCACAAGCCCTTGATGGGTATTACTTCCAAAAACTCGCTTGCGGATTGTACTTCAAACTGTCATCCTGGCAAACAGCCTCTGTCCGTATTCCGAGCGTCTTAGCAAATGGCAACGCCCTTGCCAAGACCCTCAGAATACGGACAATGGCGTTCCCAAGCCTCAGACCAAAGCGGTGTTATCCGCTATATGCGCCCCGTCGCACACAGCGGATGATACGGCTATGGGCGGTTAATGCTTCCCAACATAAAAGGCAAGTCATAGAGCGACCATCGGCGATACCTCTGTCCCGAAGCAGTGTCTGCGACTCGTCCGCTGACTCTGAAATTGCCCTGTGCAATTTGGCTTCCCTTGGACGGAACCTTTGCCTGCTGCCAGCAAGCCGTAAGCCGTCAGTCAGTGCCGACTGATGAGTTATCCGTGCAATACTTGTACTGCACAGATAGCGTAAGGAGTGTGCTGACCGACGGCCTACGGCAGCGGCAGTGGGTAGTGGTTCCGTCCCCCGTTCTTCCAAGCCATCCGTAGTCCTCCCAAGGAAAAGAGCAAAGAATATGCGACCATCGGAGATACCGCTTTACGGGCGAAGCAGAACGGTTCGACCCGAAGGATGCGACCCATAGGAAGCATCCGTCCGAAACGTGAAACCCCTGCCTGACACCCACCAGATGCCAGGCAGGGAAGAGAACGGCCATCACAGCCGCCCCCGTTCTACGTATGAATAATATTGCCCGTCACAAACAATCACATGGTCGGCAAAGTGTATGCGCATCAGCTGACATGCCTTCTTGATGCTATTGGTAAGTTCATCATCACACCTGCTGGGATGGGGATTGCCACTCGGATGATTGTGAACGGCACTTATGATGGTGGCATTTGATAGTACGGCCTCTTTTATGATGATACGGATGTCAACAGAGGTTTCAGTAATTCCACCTTGGCTGATTTTGACGGGCTTGATGAGCTTATAGTTCTGATTGCAGAGCAGAATCCAAAACTCCTCCGTCTTGAGGTCTTGCATCTTCGGTAACATATACTTATAGATAGTAGTTGCCGTACTGAGGTCGGGATTCATTGAAAAGCCTGCCAACTGTCTACGTTTGCCTAACTCCATAGCGGCCATCAACTTGCAGATAGTATGTGTGCCGACACCCTCCACCTCGTTCAGTTCATAAAACTCGGCCTTGCTCAACTTTGACAAATCTCGGTCGAACTTGCAAAGGATATGGTTGGCTATCTCCACGGCATTATACTGAGCCGTGCCGCTGCCTACAAGCAGAGAAATCAGTTCCGCATCGGTCAAAGCACTTGCGCCGTAGTTCTGAAGTTTATAACTCGGGCGGTCTTCCACTGCCCAATTCCTAACACTTAGTTTAACTGTTGTTGCGTTCATATCTGATAAATGTTTAATGGTTCCTGCGATAACTCTTGGTCTTTGAAAGGAAGAGTGCACCTCTCACGTCAGCACCTGCGGTCTGCAGCATGTCGATAAAGGCGTTGGCGGTCTTTCCCGTGGTCACGATGTCATCCACCACAAGCACTTTCTTTCCTCTCAGTTCGTTGTCGTTGATGTGGATGCACTCCGATGCGCCATCAGCGATTTCGTGAACATGGTCAATGTGTGCTTTCCTACGCTTGCCCATAGGCTGCACCAAATCGAAGCCGTTGATGGCACCCGTCAGTTCACAGAGTTCCTGCATGAATAGCTTATATCTGCGGTCATTGGTGCGCTTGCAACTGGCAGGGATGCAGACAATAATCGTGTCCGATAGGTCATTGTGACGGATAGCACGAGCCATCTCACGTGCTGCCCATTTGATGGCATACTGCTTGCCATCCTTGAAGTCGAGCACTCGTCTTGTGGTGTCCTGCTGCTCGAAGGTAGCCCTGCGCATCTTGCGTTTCGGGATGTAGTCGAATAAAGCGTATTTAAGCATGTTGACGTTGTTTTTAATTCTTTTCCCTAAAGGCAACTTCTTTTGCTGAGTGCCGTCGGGTTTAAACTTTTTACATCGCCAAGCAGAAGGTGAACCTCAGGGGAAATGAAGACAAGGAATTTCGGACGTTTATTCAGGAATACCCAAATCTAAGATTTGTGGAAGGCTGCCGGTATAAACATCCGAAATAGGCTCTGACGGTACTTGTCACTTTTCCCGTTCACCTTACCTTTGCGACGTAAAATGTTGTCAAGAACCCGATGGCAGTCAGCATGAGAAAGTCGTATATCGATTCGGCTTCCGCAGGAGCAAACATCCAGAAACGAAAAATCCCTGCGGCCTTCACAGGTAGCAGGGACTCTTATCGTATGAACTAAAGATATAATGAGTAAACTGTTATGCAATTCTCACTGATTGCGACAATTTCTGTCCTTCGTGCTTGAAGAGTGCATCCTCATAGCATTGTTGGAGAATCAGTTTCAGCTTGGCATCCTTCTCAGGGCCATCCGACAGACGGGAATACTGCACACCCAGATAGGGAGAAATCACCTTCTCTGGCAGATCCTGGCCATCCAACTTTGCCCAGACCACATATTCGCCAGAACGTTTCTTCATCACACCGCCATCGTCGAACATCTGTTTGGCGTGAAGCACCTCGTTCAGCGGACTCGACTTCAGAGCCAAGTCCTCCTGTTTTTCTTTCAGTTCGCTGTCAGCAATGTGAATATTCTCTATAGTCGCCTCGGCACGTTCAATCTGAAAAGGTGTCAGCATCACCATAGAGACTGTACGGCAATAGTTCGTCTCGCGCTGCCAAAGATGGGCATTAGCGGCTTGGGCTATCCTTACCGCATCATCGCCAAAAGCCTCTGCGAACCCCTCTTGTCGTATAATCAGTGTTTCATTGGGATGATTCTTCTTCATGCGAGCATACTCATCAAGGATGTCATCTGTCAGCATCTGGCGTTGCATCCTTGTACTGTCATAGCAGCGTATCTGCATTTCTGCTTCATTCCTGGCCTTCGCCAGTTGTTCGCCGACAGTCAACATATAGTCCTTGTCATCGTCCCAGACGATCCACGTATTATTGTCCACCATCTTATTCTTCTCACCATTGGCCATAACCAGTTCCACGTTCTTGTCTTGGAAATGGATAAACTGAGCAGAAAGGACATCCACGTAGGCATCCCTTTGAATCATCACGGGGAATACTCCCAAACTGACAATGGCATCCGGCTTGGTGTTCAACTGTCTGAAATAGTCCACACTCTGCTGGGCCAGTGACAACGATTCATCATCAATAACCTGCTGAGGAACATCTTCCACACGGATGACCGACACGTTCGACTGTGGATTATAGAATGGAATTCCTGCTTCAGCCAGAGCCTGTATGCCCATGTCGCTCACAGGCATCCAACTCACCCATTCATCGCCAACCTTCGCCCCAGATGTTTGCCAGCCAACCAGTTCAAACAGACGGTCAGCATCCTGTCCATAGGCAAAATTCCCGTTACCTTGTCTGAAGATGACAACTGCATCATGCAGGTCACCCACCAGTTGCTGACGCTGACGTTCCAAAATGGGGGTGTCCTCCGTCAGCGTATCGTGAAAACCGTTGTCAGCCAAACGAGCCATCCCGTCAGCAGCCCATCGCAGTTCTGCCTGCTCAGCATGAATAGCCAGGTTGTACATTCGTCCTAAGACATCCTCGTACCTGACTGCTTCATTCGATTGGGTATTGATACGTTCCTTCAATCTCAGCCAGTCTTTCAGATTATCTACATTGCGGACAGCCATCAGACTGTCATATACCTTGCTGACGTTACTATCCTTCAGCAGTTCAGGGTGCTCCTTAAAATGACGGTGTATCAGCCAGAACTCCCTGAGCATCTTCTCCGTATTTGTCTTTTCTATCTCCATCATAGCATAAAAGTGTTACGGCAACGGGAACTCCATTGTCTTGAAAATCACATTACCCTCCTTGTCGAGGAAGAACCAGCGTTCAGCCCGATAGTCCAGATTATGTCCGTCCTTAGCCTCGAAGTCAATCTTCACCTTCCAGCCAGACCATTCGCCTCTCGTGTCAGAGTCGTAGAGCATACTCCGCAAGTCGTTATTCGCCCGCATCTGTCGTTCAGCCAAGGCAATCGTATAGGAATCCTCTGGGTTAAATACCGACATATTCTTAGTGCGCTTCATAATCACATCGGTCACACGGTTCATGTTCGCGATGATAGCTTTTTTCTCATCAGGGCGCATGTAGTTGGTTCCAAAGGTAGAGTCAGGCTCGGATATACCAATAATCTTCACCTGTCCACTACCAAGTGATTGGCGCAGGCTCATCTGAGCCAGTTCCTTCATCTGTTCACTCTTCTCAGTGCAAGCCGTCAATGAAAGCAGGACGGCCACTGCCAAAACAATCTTTTTCATCTTTTCCTATTCTTTTATATCTTGATAATCTGATTGCGGTCGTGGCTCAGACCAAGCCTTTTGTAATACACCGTGCCATCATCCTTGTACAGTTCCAGCACATTACGTGTCTGTCCTTCCTCACAAATCTGTCTTGCCTCTTCGGGAGTCACCGAGTGACCAGAGATATTTCGCCAGATGGAGAAACCGCAATGATGCGTCCTGCTGCCGTAGTTGATACAGTTGTAGGCTTTTTGCCCTACATGAACGTCTGCGCCACATACAGGACATTTGGTGATGCGCGACTCCAGGGAAACGCTCCCTCGGCTGTTCAATACTAATGTTGAAGAGAAAACCTTACCTTCGTTCGTTGAAAAACAGTCCAGAGCAAGGTGTTTCCCACTCAGGAAGTCCTCCACCTCCTCGTCTGTAATCTTACGGTTACAGAGAATACCATTCACGTAGAAAGTGCAACCGCCATTCGGCTCCAGATGATGCTCACAAGCATAGCCCTTTGCCGTTTTCTTCACCCTGCCACCACACAACGGACAACGCCCGTTCAGATAGTGCGACTCCAGTTCTATTTCAACCTTTCCATCTACAATGGCAAGGCTGGCCAAGAAAGGCTGGCCACACTTGTTGGTCATCTGCATGACACCCGATTTCCCTTCTGTAAGCATCTGCTCACAAATCTCAGGAGTGATAATCGCTCCGTGAATCTGACGGTAGATAACGAACTGGCATCGTTTGCCCAAGGTCGTTACCCCCGTACAGGAATAGCCCAAGGCGGTCTCCACTACAGGCTTACCGCAAACGGGGCATTTCCCAATAATCCTTTTACCTTCTAATATTTCTGTCTGATTCATTCTTACTATATTTGTTCGTTTTTTAAAGATACTGCCATTCGTAAATCAATCCTTCAACGATGGCTTTGCCTGACATAACCGTTGCCCATCCATCTGGATCAAGGCCATACCAAAGGTCATTCCACGACATCGTGCGAATCTGCCAGGCTAACAGCCATAAGTCAGTATTGATGTTCTCCAGTCTTGTGACTACCTCGTTAGCCACGTAGTAGCGTTCTGCCGAGTTCAACAGGTTCACCTTGTGCTTCTCGTTCTTGCCATCGGCACCAGTGACGTTATAGCTGCCGCTTGTCACCAACTGCTTCATGAACGGATAGAGACTCATCATCTGAGTGGTGGCATCCGTCAATTCGTCCGAAACAAGCATGGCGATAGCCGTTCCTTTCAGATGACCAGGCAGTGACTGCCTGACGAGATTCATGTTCTGAGGAATCTCAGTTGTCACCAGTTCTGCAGCCCGCTTAATCTGATAGAGGTTCTGCATGGCACCCTGTGCGTTCTGGAGATATTCCAGCATCTGGTCTTCCACCCTATGCATTCTATCCATGGCCACAGTCACAGCCGCTTCCGCTGCAAGAATTTTCTGCTGAGTCTTCTCACGCTTGTTGAACAGACTTTTCAGCATAGCCGTCTGAGTACCAACTGCGCCTGTCAGAACAGGATCAGTCTCTATGGCAAAGCTCTGTATAGAGAAAGCCATCAAACTAATCATACATATTACTTTTTGTCTCATAAGCTTTATGGTTTATAGTCCGATACCCATTCCTCGCTCTGCTGCCAGATGTTCGTTGCGTTGATACTTGTTGGCAAGTTTAAGCGGTTCCATAGGTTTGTTCATCACCTGGTCGTTCCAGTCCTTGAAAGCCTTAGCGGGCTTCCATTGTCCTATACGTTCACCGTCCAGATCCACCTTCGCCATCAGCGTACATATAGAAGCAGTCTCGCGAGGTAGAACCACTTCTTTCTCATGCCACTGCACACGAATATTCTCATCCGTTGTCACAATGTTGGGATGGAAACCCTCCATCAGTCCTGCCATTCGGATTCCAGCCACACGACCTGCAAGGTCATTGTCAAAACAGTCAACAGCACGGGCATTGGGATAATACCGCATGATATTGTTCACTTGCTGGTCAGAGAATGTACCGCCTAGAGAGACGAGCACAGGTTGTTCTGGCTGAATCTTCACATGATTGACCTGCCAGAAAGCCATCACGTCGAAAGCACTTTCGGCGAAATACACGTTCCTCACATCTTCGGGCATTCTCCCCTTTGACATATCTACAATCCATGCAGCAGTGGAAGAGTCAGTACCAGCAGCCTTGTTCTTGTAGTGATTCATGCCACAAATCTCATAACCAACAGCCTTGTCAGTACCTGGTTTCATGTAGGGGAATCCCAGATTATAGTAGTGATTATTCGCCTTAGTGTCCCTGATGCGACGCATATATGGCACAAACGCTTTGATAGTATCGTTATTAATGCTCCGTTCACCAAGGATGCGTTTCAGAAACTCCTCATGTCCAGCAACAGAGACAGTCTCATAGCGGCTTTCATCAAAAGGACGGCTGTTCTCAGCAATAGTTTTGGTCAGATACTTCGTTTCCTCAGAGTCCTCAATTGGTTCGTTGGCAAACTGTCTCATCACCTTCTTAGCCTTCTCAAAGTCGCTTTTACCATCAACGGAGAAGCTATTGATATTCTCACTGATGAAGTCAAATACATCGCCACCCTGCTTTGTCACACGATGGAAGAACTTCTGTTGTCCTTTGTCGTTAGGGTGTTTGATGACAATATCATCCATTTGGTTCCCCCGGCCATCAAGATGCACCATCTCCACAAATTTGCCGACACCAGCATGTCGGTCAATGAGATAGCCGAGGGATAAGGCAATATCAATGATGCCCACCTTCTCCTTTAGTCTTATTGTTTCTTGATTTCTCATGATTGATTCTATTCGTTATTCAAAATCTTATCCTACTCTCAACGACCTTTCGGGCTGTTTACTGAGGTTGCTTATGTCATTAGAATAGCTTTGGGTGAGCGTTGCATTCAACAGCCGTTCTTTCTCCTTACCTTCTGGCAGGGAGAAATAGCGTGCGCCAACCTCATGCGCCACAGGCTTCATGTCCAAAGCCATACCATTATAGGAGGCTCGCACAGCATACTCACCGCTTTTCTGCTTGATGATAGCACCATCTTCAAACTCCACCTTCAGGGAATTTTCGTCTGTTTTCCACTTGCCAAGGATAGGATCTTCACCCAGAGCGATTTTCTGCTGGTCAATCTTCTCCAAGACCATATTCGAAGCCTTGTTCACATCGGAAAGAATGCTCAGTATGACCTTCGGATTCTCGCGTAGGTCCTGAATCCAGCCTTGGATATAAGCCGTATTGTTGTCAAGGATGCGCTTATCGAAACCAAGCGAGTTGCCCACGACGGCAGCGGTCATTTCAGCCACATATTCCTCATGGCCATACTGCGAATCGCCAAACTGCTTGCTCTTGATACGGTTCAACCTTTCAGGGGAACCAGTAGAATGTGTGGCTTCATGGAGGAATGTCGAGTAGTACTCCATGCCATCCTTATAGACCTCTTCGGGTGTGTTGCTGATGTTGAACTGTGATTTCATGGGAATCACAATTCTGTCCTTCGATGGGGAATAGGATGCACCAGGAGCCAGTTGGTCATACTGTACAGGGCATATCCATTCCTGACGCTGAAGCATACGGTCGATGGCCGCATTGACATACATGCCCTTATCATCCCGCATTTCAGGAGCCATAAACCGCTGCTGAAGCTGCTCATACTTCCGGGGATTCACCTCTGCCAAATTCGTCTGATCCACATTGAACTCCTTATAGACGCGGAGGATGGGCGTGGCATCCAAAGCCATGCGTTCCTCACGTGTCATGGCATCGAGAGTTTCTTTGTCAATACGCTTGCCGTTCTGGTCTTTGTAGAGCAAGTCCCAGAAGATGACAGGCATGGACTCCGCACCCTTGTTGATGCGAAGTCCCATGTTCTGCGCCTGCAGGAAAGTCATATAGAGCGGCATCTTATAGCCGTGCATAGCCGTATCGAGCTGGAGGAAGAAGGAGTTGCCCCCATTCAAAGTGCCACTGACGATGTTCTGAGGCAGACCATAGCTACCGTAACCGTCAATCCAGCCCTTCTTCCAGTGGCTCTCCTTCATTTCCTCCATACGGGCAATCATCATTTCGGCGAACTTCTCAATGGCAAGCTGTGTCTGCGGCTTGCTGTCACCTACATTGTGATTATACTTCCTGTTCTGCATAGCCGATTAGATTGTAGCCAGTAACTCCAAAGCCTTCTCGTCAGTCATTTCCACATAAAGTTCAGCGTTTGCCTCGGTTGGTTCCTCGCCATGATCCTGACACCACTGCTTGTAGTCCTTGGCATCATCGCCCTTCAGAAGAAAGTCGAGCCAGCCAATCTTGCCATCCTGCTTCATCTGTACTAATTCGTCGTAATTCATATTCTGTTCCATCTTGGTAATCTTATAGTTTGTGATTTATTTTCAAGTTTCTTCTTTATATTCTCATTCCCTGGCTGATTTCCTGCTTCACCCCCATTTTCTCGTTGATTTCGGGAGTGAGGTACTTTGCTGCTAACTGGTCACGCGAAGCTGTCTTGGCAGTGAAGAACGAATAACCATCATCATAGCTTAGTGTTTTCTTGTCTGTCACGCCACGCTCGCCCATATCAGCGGAAATCTTCCATTTACCATCGGCATCCTTACTGATGCGCACATCCTTCACCTCTGCACCTTCCGGCAACTGGTACTTCTCATATGCCGATTTCAGATGAAGCCGTTCTCCAAAGTTTGATTCTACCAGCTTCTGGGGTGTAGTAACACGGTCGAAATAGGCATTAAGGTCGTGGTTGCTCAGGGGTGCGGACATCTTCTGCTCACCAACCTGAGCGTAAAGCATCCATTTCCCGAAATTCTGACTCTGCTCATTACCTTCCTTATAGACATTCATCTTGTCGATGGAACGACCATCAGAGAGAGACATGGCTGCTTTGTATTCCTCTGAGGGAACCTGCTTCATCAGTTTCGTGGGATAATAGGTCTGCATCAGTTGCTCAACAGACAATTCTTTCTTCTGGTAAGCCGCCAAGTCTTCAGGGGTCATCTTCTGTGGATGGAGTTCCTTGCCGTCAATCTTAGCCACAAAGAACCAGTCTTCAGGGTTCTTGTTTGACTGATAGGCATGACCATGAGTGACCTTGTTACCATTGACAGTGATCATCTGTGGCTCACGATGCTGCTTCTCACCTTGTTCCGCATTCTCTGTTTTCTCCGCCGCTTTGCCGACGGCCTTCTCAGTAGGCTTCTGCTCCGTTTGCTTCAATTCGGCAGGAGAAATCTTCTCTGTCACTTTCGGGACTAACTCATCCACAATGGCAATACGGACACCAGCCCTGACGAGTTTCGGCAGATAGGTGTCAAGGGCATGGTACGGAAAAGCGGCCAATTGCTCGACTTTGGATTTGTCTTGGGGCTTGGTTAAGGTGATACCCAGAATCTCAGATGCTTTCTTGGCATCTTCGTTCACGGTTTCATAGAAATCACCCTTGCGGAAAAGCAGGACAGCATCGGGATGCTTCTCCTTCAAGGATTTGTACTGTTCAGCCAATGAGGGCGTTTTTTCCTCTTTGCTGGCTGATTCTGACTTGACTTTGACTTCCGTCTCAGTCTTAGATGCAGATCTCTTCCCAGACTTGGCATTTGCCTCAGTCAGGACAGACTCCTGCTGCGTCTCGTCTTTTACTTTCTTCTTAGCCATAATGTTACTTTTAAAATTATAAAATGGATGGTTTCTCACCATGCCAAAAGTCGGCAAAACTAACATGACATGCCAAAGAAAGTCTGGTTGACAGCATCCCTTTCGTCACCCGCTGTAACGTTAGTGAACAGACGGTAAAGGCTTAGCCCAGTCGGAATAACGGCTAGGCGATAGAAGTCATATCGGATAGTTGTCATTGTATTCTGGCATAGTCAAGTGATAATGCGCCTCTGCCGTGGGTATGGCAGACTGGGAATACAATTTAAAGTCCCCACTATGGTTGTCTGATGTCAGACACAGTGGTTTTAATATTAAAGCGACCCATAGGTGCGATTCAATTTAAAACACTTCTTATACGATTAAATGATTATAGATTCAATGAATTGCTAATCTCTGAGAGGGGGAGGACTAAAGTTTCAGTCCACCTATTTTTATATCTTCTTTTTCTTTGATTTCGGCATTCTGCTTGCCAGACAGCCTTTCAACGACCTGACGATATTCCCAGCGGTTCTCGTCTGTCTGTACATATCCCATGAAGCCCTCATGTTCCTCGTCGTACTTGATTTTCATCTGGCGTTCCCATTCCTTCATGTCACCATTGACAATCTTGAAGCCTTGTGGCTCACGGAGGTCAACGCCAACAGTCACTTTCTGGTCACCAACATTCAGTTCAAGGGGTTTTCCTTCCTGAGCGGCCTGCTTCTGGTTAGCACCAAGCTCAATATCGTTAATCTTCTCCATGTCACGGAGTTTGTTGGCTAGCTTGACAGTCGCAACATTGCGTGAAATGAGAGATTTCGTTTCCTGATCGAGTTGGATGAACTTCACCTTCTTTTCACCGTCCTCAGTAACCTCCTTCTTGATAACGTTACCTTCCTCCACCTTCTTCAGTTCCCTGTCAGTCAGGTTGTAAGCGTTGTCAATCTGCTTTCGCATCGGATAGGTCTGAAGCAAAACGTTACCATTGTCATCACGGGTAAGCTGTAACTTCATGTGCATTTCAATGACTTTGCCGTTCTCTGCATGTATTCGCGTATTCATTAGCGGAGTGACACGGCCATTGACAACCGTATCGGCCAGTTCCTTGGGCATGGCAAGGAAGTCCTGCTTACTGATGCCCAATTTCTCAAACTTCTCAAATGGAATCTCATCCATCAAAAATTTATCTTTCGCTATCATAATTTGAATAATTGTATTTAATTTTGCGCAAAGTTACAAACAATATTCAAATGATTGCAATGAAAACTAAATTTCTTACAGTATTTATGTTATTAATGATGGTAAATCAAGCGTATGCCCAGTTTTTCACTATTTCAGCAGACACATTGCCTTCAAAAAGACAGAAAACAACGATTTCCGAGAGAGAAACAAACAAACTTTCAGCAGAGGATGAAGTTTATGCTCATCTCAACACCGATAGCAAACGGTCAGACAGTATCAGCACAGAAGAATTGTTCCCGTCTGCACAAGGCATGGAAATATCAATAGAAAGAGATTTGCCGATTTTTGCCAACGTGAAGAAGTCGCCACTTTCAGCCCTCCTCCAACAGCGTCTAACAGTCTGTCTTCCGTTAGACTTCCTAAAATTGACCTCAGAATTCGGCTATCGCAAAGACCCGATTAGCCGGTGTTCACGATTTCATGATGGGATAGATTTGAAGTGTAACAAGGCATTTGTGTATTCCATGCTGCCTGGTGTCGTGAAGGAAGTCCGCTATGGCAATAAAGGCTATGGAAATTATGTCATTCTGGAGCATGGTGGCTTGGAGTGCCTTTACGGACATTTATCAACAATTACCGTAAGGGAAGGGAACATTGTAGAAGCAGGAACTGTTGTAGCCGTATCGGGGAATACAGGTCGTTCCACAGGCCCACATTTACATATTCGCCTACGCCGTAATGGTGAGAGTATTGATCCAAATCCCTTCATCAGTTCATTGAATGACTATATCAATGACTTGCAAGACAGGATTGCCTCCCTGAAATTCAAAGAAGAACCAGACATGAAGTTGAACATCGCCAATCTCTCAAAAATGCTGGAACGATACCATGTGGCATATCCAAAGATTGTGATTGCTCAGGCACTGCTGGAAACGGGTTATTTCACCTCACGGGTTTGCTGGGAGTGCAATAACCTCTTCGGGCTTCGTCGTCCAAGTGATGGTAAATACTATGAGTTCAAACGGTGGGAAGATTCTGTGAAAGCCTACCGTGACTATGTGCAATACAAATATAAGGGCGGCGATTATTTTCAGTTTCTCAAAAGAATAGGGTATGCAGAGGATAAGACATACGTCAGCAAGGTCAGGCAGATTGCCAGAACGTTGTAAAATGCGATATTTTACACTAAATACCCTTTTCAGAATACGATATTTGACATTCTGGCACGTTCATACCATGGCTTTGGTGAGGTAAATGAGCATCAGGTGACACGGGTAGAAAGCATAGCAGAGATACTTGGCGCAACGCCCGTGTATAAAGCCCCGTTCACCATTATAAAGCGTGATGACCATAAAAGCAAGAAGAATGCCTGGAAATCCGTAGTCATACATCAAAGGTATGCCGAAGATGGCCTGTAAAACAGGCCGTCCACGAAACATGAAGATAATCATGCAGAGTCCAAAGCCATACCAAGAATAGTCTGTTTCAGCAAGGGCGGTTATGAAGACGATAGCCACTAAGAAAGCGAATGCCGTCCACTTCTGTTTACAGGAGGAAAGTATGTGCATCCCCAACAGTCCTGCCAAGAGCGTGAACAGCACATTATGCGTGGTGTCGTGATTCAGAAGGAACCAGGGCACCTCGCTAATAAGAGCAAAAGCGAATAGGCTGGCCATGTATCTCCGCTCATTATGCGTATGAGCAAATCCTTCTGCCAACAGGAAAGCAAACACGGGGAAGGCGATTCTTCCAACCGTCCGCATCAGTTCATAACCATACGGGTTAGAGCATCCGTAGTAATAGGCCAAATGATCGATAAGCATAGAGAGTATGGCTATGACTTTCAGCCAACTCCCGTTGAGTTGTATGGCGTTCATGATTATCCTGCGAAAAAATGGCTGCGGATTCCTCTCCACAGCCATGCTATTATAGTAATCCGATAACTTTGTCCAAGCGATCCCTCAGCTTCTCTTGTTGATCCTGAGTGCAATTCCTCATTTGTTCGTTTAAAGTTTTCTTCAACAAATCATTGATTTGACTGAGGGCTTCATCTACATTCCTTTTGAATCCTTCTTGCGTGTTCCTAATATTAGCTTCTGCATCCTCTCTGAGTTGTTCCAGATTTGCCTTAATGAAACTGTTCATCGGCGCATTCTTCTGATAGAGGTCATCGTCATCTGGGTCAAAGTAGTTGGAAAGAAGCATATCTAATGAAACTGTCTTCATGTAGAAAAGCAACATGGAGAGGAATACAGAAGCACTGATATTCTCACCACGCTCCAGACGTGAGACAGTTATCATAGAGCAACCCACTTCCTTGGCCACATCGGTCTGTTTCAGTTGCAGCCGCTGACGAATCTTCTGGAAACGTGCTCCCATCACCTTCAAATCTACGTTCTTGACAGTCTCACTCATAATGCTATTTCTTTTTAGGGGTCTTTCCTAAGAGTTCGGAAATCATGTCATCCACTTCTTCGTTTACACGCTTGAAATTCCGGTTAAGCATAATCTCCTTCTCTTTGTCGGATGCAAAGTTATACATTTTAGGCAAATCTTTATAGAAATTCTCCTCCTTTTTTATTCTTCCCATATCAAAATTTGTCTTACAGAAGTATTTTGTAGGCTTAAACTCCTCAGAATTCTCAATATCGAAGTTTTCCAGCATCGAGTCTTTTGTGGGAGTGAAGTCACGTGAAGCCTGACCTGCCAGCCAACCAGTGGCCATGTCTGCAATCTTCGAAGCCGGAACGAGAAAGTCCATCTTCTCTTGAATGGAGGTAGAAACCTTTTGGTCGTTGATGGTGACAGAACGGGTGGTCTGTTTGGCTTTACCAAAGATGCTGTTCTGTGCCCAATCCAATGTCTGCTTATTGCGGGCTGCGCCCATGAAGATATTGCCACAGGTGGTGATAATCTTTTGCATACCGTTCTTGCCATAGTCTGCTTCCAACTGCGGCAATTCCTGAAAACCAAGTGTAACAGCAACTCTGTTAGAACGGGCAGTGCCAATCAATCGGTCAATCTTATGGAAATAGAGAGTCGGCAACTCATCAACAATGATGGAAAGCGGGATATTCCCTTTGCTGTTGACGCGAGTCACCAGACGGTTCAGAATCAAGGCGTTAAGTGAACCGATAACCTGTTCCTTCTCAGGGTCATTGGCAATGACCAGATAGGAAGGATTCTTCGGGTCGGAGATTTTAAGATCAAAGTCATCGCCTGTAAATACCCAGTAGGCTTCAGGTGAGACCAGCTTGGCAGCATTCACTCTCAACGTTCCAACCATACCTTCCAACTGATCCATAGCCTTGTTCTTCCAAGCTGACTGGAACGGGGCCATCAGCGACATAATCTTGTCATCTTGCATCAGAATGTCAAAGACCTCACTATACGGACGGCCCAGGAAGGAAAGCACATGAGGCATATCAGAAAACTCCCCGGTAATAGTGTCTGGCTCCACTACATTGCCCTCGTCATCCTCATACCAAGACTTTCTGATAACCACCAGATTGCCGTTGGTGTCTCGATAAGAGAAGTTGTTCAGGTCAACAAACATACCATCCTCATCCGTTGAGACATTACGGCTATGGTCATCGGTAAAGTCCAGTACCACATTTCCATTCTCGTCCACAGCGTTATAGTCCACCCAGAATCGAGTCACAAGTTTCAGCCTTTGGTTATCATAAAGGATGTAACGGGTAAGTTTCTTGCCGTTCTTATATCCTGTGGGGTGGAAATTGACGAAGAAGTAGATGATTGATGCGAGGAAGTTCTCAGCCGAGTTCTGGAAGAAAGCTTCAGAACCACCATTCTTGTCACCACCTTTATTCAGCGCAGCCAACAAGGTTGCTGCTGTTTCTGAAGCAGCCGCCAGATCAGGAATATACCGCTGCTGAATCGGATTCACGCGATTGGAATATTCCACATCAGAAAAATTGACGATGTGAAAGCCACAGTTTTCAGGCAGATGCCCATACCTTTTATTCTTGCAGTATTGGTAGAATAATGTCTTTCCCAAAGTCGGGAATTTGTAGTCGTAAACCATCATAGCAAAGCCCTTTGCTGCATGTTGACGGATGAACGGGTCAATGATACCGAATGACTTACCAGAGCCGGGCGTTCCCAGTACAATAGTACCACGGAAAGGGTTGATGATATTGATCCATCCCTTGTGCATACGATGCTTGAAATAGTATATCATCGGGATATTCACCGAATACTCGTTCTCATTCTTCTCCTCCGACTGTTCAAAGGACTCATTCTCAAAGTTGAACCTGTCTTCACCAAGCTTGTAGTTGTAGTATTTGGCAATGCCATCCAACCCCTGATGGACAAGCATCGTACCCACAATGCTCGTCAATGCATAGAGAACGCGGTTTGTGGCAAAACCAGCCACCTCTCCACCCCAGATGCCGCTATGCAGTACCATACAGAGAATAGATAGTGCAAAACCAGCTATAATGGGATATACAACCATTGTTTTCACGTTGAAGCGAAGACTTATTTGTGCCTTTGTCCCAATGCAAGTGACACCGATACATATCAGTTCCAGAAACTTGCAGGAAGCCACTGAATTGAAAATCTGAAACCTGCTCATCAATTCCAATAAGAATGACGAAACTCTGTCATAGGCAGGCAATGGCAGGTTCATAATCAGTTCGACAATCAAAAAGATATAGATGCAGCTTCGGAAGATGTTATACATCTGCTGTTGTTCCTTGGTCTCTTCTGTTCCCATTTTTATATTGTTTAAGAAAGAGAGGGCTTTCTCATAGAAACAAGGGAAAGTCCCCTCGACAAATGACATGACGACACTATCTGATTCTCAGTACTGGTCTTACCCGTCCTGGTTTGGACTTGATGGTAGAGGTAATGAAACCATTTCTCAGGGTCACGCTCAAATAGTACATCTGCTCACTTTCCGCTGAACTGCCATCCTGCGTGGAACTGAGATACTGGCTATTGGTGAACTCATCACCTCCAATACGTTGCATTGAAGAACTGACAGTAGGCAGATACTCTGACAATTTCTTCAGTTCACCGCATGACGGCAAAGCCCAACTGGATAATGGCGAGTGGAAACTGGCAACAGCTTCTGCTGCGGGAGTACAGACTTCGGACAGCAGTAATGCAGCCGTGTTCTCAACACCGCACATAGCTTGAACATCACTCTCTATGCTGCCGATAGTTGCCAGGGAGTCGGCATAGCTGAAATCGCCAAGTTCCTTTGTGCTGACCACCCAAGCCGTATCTTGATTCACATAGAAGACAACACCAGCCGCTTTGTCTTTCAGGGAATCACAAAAGAAGTGGCTGACTACTCGGATATCCTCTAAAAGGATGTCACCAACGCATACTCGGTGGCTGATGCTATGGTCAAATTCATCCTCATGTTCCTCACAAGAGAACAGTGTGGTGCAAAATAACAGGAAACATATAGGGGGAATGCTCACGGCAATTCCCATTAGGGTATTTTTTATTGTTCTGCTCATAACTGTAATTGATTAAAGAGGTATTGATAATCCTATAAGAAGTCCGTTTCTGAAAGTGTCCCCATGCAGGAAACCCACTTGGTTCTTTTGAACCAATGAGAACTGAACGCCTGAGGGAAAGACATAATTGTATTCCAAACCGCCCTCAACAGCAAAGAAATAGTCGCCGGTATGGGCACCGAATTGTGGCCCGAAACGCAAACGAAGATTGCTGTTCTTGTATTTCTTCAGGCAGTGCTTATAAAGCAAACCGCCATCCCAATAGTAATCTTTCCAAAAAGACTCGTTGCAAACCTTGCCACAGACAGGATCACGATGCCATCGGTTGCCCACTTCTGCCGTCAACTCAATAGCATTGCCGTATGTCAGTTCATGCTCATAGCCAAAGGTGGCATTGAGCGTACTGTTGAACAGGAAGCCTGTCTCAAATCTGAAATACTCATCTTTCTCTCCGGCACTGGCTCCTACTGCTATCATCAGGGATAGCATGGCTAAATAGATCTTCTTCATAATTTCTTAGTGTTTGTCGTAAATGTGAAAAGGAAGTCTCTTGATAATACTCTTGTCGAAACTGTCAGCATGGAGGATGTCCTCATACTCGATGGGGATGTAGATAACACGACCGGAAATCTGGCGTTCAGCAATCTCCAGACGCAACAGTTTTTCATCAGGGAAAGTCAGTTTCGGCAAGACGATGACATTACGGTAAGCCTTCTTGAAGCTTAAAGCCTGGTTCAGAGAATAGACAGGCTGAAGTTCAATCGTCTGCGAGTTGGTAGCCTTCATCTCTTTCTTATCAGTCAGCTTGATACGTATCTCATCAATGTCATACTTGATCTTCGTTTTGTTGTAGAGCGAGAAATCAATGAAATAGAAGTCATCCACAGTATAGATGTTATTCACCACAGCATGGATGCCATGGGCAGACATGTGGATGTTGTTATAGTTGGGCTGACTGCAAAAGATAGCCCAGGCATAGCCAGCCATCTCGCTCTCAGGCATCAGCACATTCGGATTCTTGTACTGTTGCATCTCCTCCAATGAAATGTGATAGATGGAATTGGCATAGGCTGGTCCTTTAGTATAGACTACGATATACTGAGCCAGATGCCGCTCTCCGATGACGGTAATCGTTCCTGCCAGTTCGTTATCAAACATCCTTCCAGCGGGCTTGATACGGACAATGTTGTCGGCACACTGGTTGCCAACAATCTTGTCTGTGGAGATGTCCACCATCTTGATATTCTCTGGCATGACGATGTGGGTAGTCACCTCCTCATTCACGAAGATGGTATTCTTCTGCCTGTTGGCATCGAAGATGTACGCATCCTCTGGACGAACAGTGTGGATATACCTGACCTTGGCTGTGTCTGGACGAATCTCGTTGTACTGTTTCTGGGCCTGTGCCCCTGTAGCTGTCAGTGCAAGCACGGCTACAGCAATCATACATTTGTTCATTGATACAATGTTTGTTTATTGGTTTATACTATTGTTTGTTTACTGCATTCCACCATTCCATGAATAATGGTTTCCATCATTGACCGTTTGCTATATCCTTGTTGATGAGATAGACGATGGTGTTATACTTGATACGGGCTTTGTTCTTGCGGATGTTACCGCTGATGGCACTCGATGCAGACTGGTACATGTTCTGTAGGGCTTGCAAGGCCAGGGCTTCACCACTGATGCCCTCACCATAGCCGGTGTCCATATTGATATTGCTCTGCATGGCCTGTGCTCCGGCATCCTTCATCATGTCTCTAAAAGCAGACTCAGGAACATAAAAACCTTCCATACCATCATTGTCATAGACAGACAGGTTTACCTTGATGAACTTGTCACGCACAAGAATACTTGTAATGTTGGCCATTACACGCTGCTGTCCGAATCCTGTCACAATACCATAGAGATAAGTGCCTTTTTTCAGGCGGAAGTCCTTGATGGTGACATCATCGAGAAGCTTGAAACGCAAACGAGTACCCTCATGTGCCTTAGTGGTTTTGTCAATCATCGCTTTGATAAGTGGAGCGTCAATCTCCGACTCTTGCCCGACTGTGTTGAACTTCGAGGCATTCTCATCTTCAACCTTCTTGACGACCTCCGGCTTCACTTCCGCTTTCTTCCTCTGTTCAGCCAGCTTCTTCTGTCTTTCTTCCTTCTCGGCTTGCTCTTCCTCAAAGGTCTTGCCACCGTTCAAGGTACGCTCCAACACCTTCTGACGTTCCAGACTCTGCCTTTGGATGTCTGCCAGGTCTTGGGCATATTCATCCATTTCCTGCTGCTGACGACCTCGACGGCCATTGCCACCACTGCCAGAGCGGCCTCTATAGTCATCGTCACCATAGGCATAGCTGTTGATATGCTTGCGTGACTCTGCGAGGCTACGCTCCAGTTCCTCCAAGTCCTTCTGTCTGCGCTCTCTCTGTGCGTTTGCAGCATCGATACTGTTCAGTTCGCTCTCAGAGTAACCGCTTTGCGTACTGTCTGTAGCCTCTTGTTCATCGCCCAGCGCACCAATAGCGGTGTAAGCACCTTCCTCGCTGAAGCGTTTGTTCATTTCAGTCATCTTGTTTCCCATCTCCTCATTGGCTGCATCCGGCAGTGACATATTGATGCTGTCTGTCACCACACCGTTTTTGGCAGTATCATCGCTGCTGCCGAAGAGCTTACTGAGCTGAAAAGCCAGAAACACTATTGGTAGCAGAATGACCAGAGGAAAGACGTACTTCGGCTGTTTGAAATTGATCTTCTTCATTGTCGTTCTAAGTTATTTACAATAATTTCCAGTTGTTTATACTTGCTAATAATTTGTACGGAGTCCTTATGGCTCTTGTCGGATAGTCGAACCAGAGAGTCCAGTTCATGCTTTAGCAGTTGCCCTTTACTGGCCAGTGCCTGCATCTGGCTAATCTGATAAGCCTTGGCATTCTGAATACGTTGCATTTCCCTGAACATTGGTTCTACCGTCTCAACACCAGACAGGAAGTTGGACTCCTGGTTGTCCATGTTGCTCAGTGTCAAGGCAGAGCCGAGGATGAGCAGAAATAGCAGTGAGCAGACGGTTATCAGCATCGTCCTTCCTCTGTTCTGGTCTGCCCATTTGTTTGCCTTTGCGACCCTTTCACGAACTTTGAACTTCACAAACACGCGCCATAGCATGACACGGAAATAGCGAACAGTTCTGGAATCCCTCTTTGCTTTTTGGCTTTCCTTCTTGAATATGCTCATAGTCTTTCTTCAATAATCAAGATCCTTGTTTTCCAAAGTGCGCCAGTTACAGATAAGCAGTCCATGAGGATTGTTCTGTGTCCTTGGCACATTCTCAATTTCTCCCACGGTGATGATAGAGCGTTTCATGTCACGAGTACGTCGCTTAATCATCTGTGTCCCAAAGTACTTGAACTTTCGGGTATGCTCATCCAGTTGGATGGAGTCGCAAATGATAGTACAGACGGCTGAGGATGAAACGATGTCCGAATAGAAACCATTCTCGTCCATAGCCTGTTTCTGCTTCATGGCCGTACCATCAGCCATATACAGAGCCTTGCCAACCGTCCACTTGATATAGTCATCATCTGGCGGAAGATTGAAGAAATACTGATGGAAGAGTTGGATATGCGCCTTGGCTTCCATCACAAAGTTGGTTTCTTGTTGACTGCGTTCAGCCAGGAATGGAATATCCCCGTCAATCAGATAGATTTGCTGACGTTCATCCGTCACCAGCTTGGCACAGAAGAATACCGTCACAATGCAGATAATGGTGCAACTGACAGCCATTGCCAGCACTGTGAACATAGCCAACCGAGTCTTTTGTTCTAAACTTTGAATTAACATATAACCTAAACTTTAAAGTGAAAATTAAATCCTGTCATAAGCCTCTCGTGCCGTCTCGTCTCTGACAGATATATGTCCGCTGCTATGCTCCTCATAGACCTTACCACCAGAGGCTTTTGTATTGATGACTGGCCCATAGAGACCTTGCGCTCCAAGATGTCCTGCATACCCTGCTGCAGCGGCTCCTCCAGAGATAGCGACACCAGCAGTAGCAGCCCCTAAATTGGCAGCACCATAGGTAACGCCGAGTGCGGTTATACCTGCTGCGCTTCCTGCACTACTGCTTACACCACCAGGAATTAACCATGAGGCAACTTCTGGTACGAAACGCAAGATAAAAGCACCAACCAACATCCCCATCGCATACATACAGTTAGAGCCGATGCCCTGCAATCCAAGTGCGCCTATCTGACTCCATGAGTTTACCTGTCCCTGCAACAGTTTTGAGTAGGCAGTGATGTCCTCTTGCAGATTATAGAGCAGGATGAAATCAATGTAGTACAGGCACATATAGGTCACGAATCCCCATAGGGTAAGAGACAGGTACTTGCTCATCCATTGTGACCAAGCGTTACTCCAAGGTGGCACAATAGATAGTGCAAACATAATCGGGGCAAACATCGCCAATATCGTCAAAAAGATACGTTGAGCCACCAAGATACCATAGTAGGTCATCTGGAAAATCAACTCTCCTACGAACCTTATCACATCATTGATCCACTCCGACACCTTGGTTTCTGCTGCCACCGCTGCCTGCTGCGCATAGTTATTGATAGTAGAGCCGAGGTTCTCCATGCTATAGATGAGTTTATCCCACCAGTGGGCATCCTCACCAATCTCCTGTATCTGCTTGGCAGTCTCAACACTATCCTGTACCTCGCGAAGCCGTTTCAGGTAGTCAGCTTGTTTCTGTGCCACCTTGCGTTCCATGGCGGCAACCTCCTTATTCTTTGCCTTTGCCATAGCCTTGGTGGTTGCCTCCAGCGCCTTGCCTGGCACCTGAAGCTCAGAGCATATCCAGCCGCTCGACGTGATACACATGGAGAGGGCAATGATACGAGCCAGCTTCATGACATCCATCGCCCTGCGTCCAAGCATCATCATCCAGCACTCATAGGAGCCGACACACAGAGCTAGCAACAAACCAAGAATACGGGCATAACCAACAGTATCGCCTAAGATTGCCGATTTGGGGAAGGTCTCCATTGCAACAAGTAACTTGTCAAGGCTCTCGTCAATGGATGGCAGTCCCATTGTCAGCAACATATCTGTTGCACTTAAAAATAAATCCGTTACCATCTTATACCTTATTTATAATATACCTGTGCCATACCCACCAAATGAGCGGTACGGCTTACCAGTTCTTCCATCTGCTTCTTGGCATCGATATAGCCTTTCTCCCTCTTGGCATTCTCCAGACCATAACCGATACCCTGCTTATGTAGATAGGCAACGTTCTGACAGAGAATTTCGTTCTGACGGGACAACTCATTGACTTGAAATTTCATCTTGCCTTTGCTCTTGGTCATGCAGAACAGCAGACCTTCCGTAATGCTGTTCTGCATACGGTTAAAGTCATCTTTGAAGGAAGCATAGACTAGATCAACGCTACGGTCAGCTTCACGGGCAACCTCTTCTTTATGAAGTTCTGCAATAAGTTTCATTTCCTCATCAGCTTTTTTCATCTTCTGCCTTTGCGTCTCTTCTGAGGTAACACGTACAGGCATGATGCGCTTGACATTGGAGTCATTCTCATCAAACTCCACATACAGACCACTGTGGAAACCACGCCACCGCCAATGAAGCGAGGCTCCGCTGTAGCTTTTGTGAAACAAATAGTAGTACCAATCGGGTGCAAAGTCCCAAGGGCCGTTTTCCATCGACTTCCATTCCTTTTCCTTCTGTTCATCATGCTCGATCTGCGCCCACTGTGCGGACGCTTCTAATGGCAATAGTGCCAATAGGGAAAAGACAATTGCTTTCTTTTTCATACGCTTATACTTTGTTCCATTGATTGATTACTTCTTTAGCAATAGCATCTGTGACATCGCTGTTCAGTATGTCCCAGATATAGTCATAGTGAAAACCGCCGATAGCCACTGCTGAAGCCCACCAATAAGCTGAGTCGATGATGCCTCGCATCGCATCGATGCTATTTTTGATATTATTGATAAGATCCAGTTTCTCGTCCATTGATGCTTTCATCACATTCACGCCACTGGCAACAAAAGCGGTATATTGTGCCTTGATATTTTTGATTTCCCGTGAACAGGCATAGTTGGCTTCAGCGAAGTACCATGCCACCATCGGTTTCTTAGTGGCACTCTGGGTAGATAGTTGGGCGAAGTCCTTGTATTCCCTGATAAGCTGATAGAGGCTGTTAGCCGTGCTACTCAGAGAGGCTGCAAGGATGACATAAGAATAGGCATTGTTCAACTTGGTGTCCAAAGTTGTTCGTACATCATTGAACTTCTTTGCCCCTTTAGTAATGGCCGACTGCTCCCCATAGCTGAGAGCCACTTTCTGCATAGCACCATCCTCGGCACTCTTGACAGCCTTATGCAGACTGATCAATGCCTCAATAGTAGGCAAGTCGTTAGGGAAATCAATAGCATGAACGCCTGAAGGGAGAAGAAGCAAGACAAGCAAGCCAAAAACTTTCTGAAGAATCGTTCTCATACAGTCAAGCCCTCCCAATCATTAATCAGTCCTTCCACAATGTTCTTGCCAGTAAAGAAAGCAGCCCATGAGTCAATATCAATTGCCATCAGCACATGGTTCATGTCACTGCAATACTCGCACATCATTGTAATGGCCTCCATCTTGTATCTGATTTCCATCAGGTGGGTATAGATACGATTGGCCAGAGTCAGACGCTGGTAGCGGTCAATGAAATTATAGCCGTCACCTTCCCCGGCATTCTTGGCACCGCCTTTCTTGGTGATGGGTAGTTTCACCTTACCATTGTTGACAATATCCACGAAGTCCTTCACCAGAGATTCCGTTTCCAGAACAATGTTCGACATTTCATTCAGGCAGATGATGTAGTTCTTGCCAGGCGACTTGCCCAAATACTTCAGGACTACAGGAACGTCCTTGAATATCTCAGCAGCACAAGCGGCAATCTCCACATAATACTGTGATTCTGCACCGAAACCGCTGACGTTTTCCATCGACATCTTGTAGAGTTCCTTGATGGTGGCCATTGTTGCCGTATATTGCATGAGCTTCTGTTGCTTGCTGTTGATAGAGTCCAATCGCTGGTTGTGCTGACTCTCTATCAGTTCCTGCGACCCGGCATTGGCAGTTACAGCGGCTGTTGTCCATGGGTCAATGACCACCTTGTAGGCATTTGCTCCAACAGTCATACAGATGGCTGTCATTAGCGTGAATAATCTTATTTTTCCCATAATGGCAATACGTTTTGTTGTTTGTTTACTTCCTTTGCAAAATCCAAAGTACCTTTTATCTTTGATTTCTGTTGGTCACGAACCAGTTCATAGATAGCCTTTTTCACATCCCCATAATAGGTAATGTAAATGCTTAATGCCTCTTTCTCCATGCGCTCGGTGGTATAAGCCCAGTAGCATTCGGGTGGTTCCTCCACACCATACACGTCCCAAGTGTCACCACGTCGAATCCACAACTCCCTAAAGAAAGGTCTGTTCTCCTTGTTATTAAGGCTGTTGATGGTGAAGATTTGCTGTCTCTGAACGGGGTTGATGCTCAGTTGTCCGGCCATAGCATTGAAGTTGTCGCGTACCTTGTTGTGATCCATGAGGATGGTAATATCTGAGTTGGCCACGATAGCCTGTTTCAGAATCTCAGATGACAGCAGGTCTGCCAGTTCCTGCGTGACCACTCCGGCAATGCCGTTGAACTTACGCACAGTCTTGTAGAGGTATTGCAGATAAGCGGCCATACGGGGTGTAGCCACTGCTTTCCATGCTTCCTCAATGATGATAGCCTTACGGGTAGGTTTCAGGCGCATCTTCTGTAAGAACACGTCCATGATGATGAGTACGACGATAGGGAAGATGGTCTCATCCTCCTTGATTTTATCCACCTCGAAAACGACAAACCGCTGGTCAAACAGGCTTTCGTTGTCATCGTTATTCAGAGTGTACTCCAACTCTCCACCTTTGTAGAAGCGTTTGAGGATAGCCCTGAAGTCACGGGTGTTAAACTGAATGTCGTTCTCCTTGCATATCTGCGGAATACGCTCCATGGCGAACTCGAAGTAGGTGTTGAAGGAAAGCGAGGTCACTTTCAGGTTACGACGGGCTTCCTCCATCTTGTCCACCTCTTCGTCTATTCGCATCAGGTAAGCGTTCTTCACCAACTCTGGTGTCAAACGTGCAATCTGGTGACGAGCGTTAATCTTCTCACCTTCGGAGGCGGCATCGTCGTTAGCAAGATTCTGTAGCTTCTCCACCCTGCGGCGTATAGCCTCTTGTTCCATCCGCTCCTCGATGCTCATCTTCTCATACTCCCTGGTCTCTTGGTTGCTCACCTCCTTGATCTGTTCCATCTGCTTGTCATACTCTCCAGTCGATTTGTCTTTCAGAATAAGCAGTTTCCGCATGTTCTCACGCTCCTCATCACTGAATTTCTCAAAAGGATGGAAGTAAGCCTCGTAGTAATCTACCAATGTCTGGTTGACAATTAGTTCCTCGATGTCGCCTACTGGTTTTTTCTTGGAGTAGATGAACAGAATGAGTGTCATCAGCGAGTTTTTCTTCTCGTTGAAATTCTCCTCATACTCTTGTCTCGTAATCTTGAAGGGATTCATTGAGATAGGATGTTCCTTCGAGTAGGTGATATACGTACCGCCATAATAGGCACAGATACGACTGTAGGAGTCACCCGTGTCCATCAGCACAATATCGGTGTTTTGTACTATCAATTGTCGGACGATACTGTTCATGGCAAACGACTTACCTGCTCCAGAAGGGCCAATCAGGATAAAGTTGGCATTATTGGTATGCTTCACCTTACCCTCCTTACCTGTAAAGTCAATGCCGACAGGCAATCCTTGGCGGTCAGTAAGATAGACCAACAGCGGAGAGTCCTCTGTTTTCTTGATATACTCCTTGAAGCAGAAGCACAAGGCAGCATCGCTCAGTGTCAGGAAGAGGTCATAGTCTGGGTTGAGACTATAGGCATTGCCAGGAAATGAGCATTGGAACAATTCCAGTTGGTTGTATGCAGTCTTAGACGGCGTGATACCACTGCCATAGAGTTTCGTCTCGATGAACGAGGTGACGGCGGTTGCCTTTTCCAATGGACAACTGACAATGATATTGAAACTGGTGTTCACTAATAGTTTGTTGTCTGCTGCCAACAAGTTCAGTACTGTGTCTATGTCAGCCTTGGCAATCTTGTTGGAAGGGTCAGGCATACTGCCGTGACGCTTCGATTTACTTTCTAACTTACGCTTCAGCTTCTGTTGTGCCGGAATCTGAATCACCTGATTATAGACAATGCAATCCGCAAAGGGCACCTCACACATAAAGCCAAGCAGGTCGGTGGCAATCTGATAGCCATTGACTGGCACAGGCAGATAGGGCTTGATGGCGTTGGGCAGGTCTATCACATCGACATCTACCAGCGAGAAAGTCTTTACGCTGCGGTCGCCCATTCTCAGACCGTCGTCTGCTGCTTTGAAATTCTGCATGGAGAAAGCACCTTCCTGAAAGTTGAAGGCCATGAAGCGATGTAGGTATTCGTTTACCTCATCCTTTGTCAGCTTACGGTTCCAGATTTTCTTCTCAGTCAGAATGTCGCACACCTTTCCAACTTTGGTATGAAAGTCCATCCAGCGTTTAGGGTCATACTTGATGAAGAGGTTACGCTGTGCTTCCTGAGTGATGACGAGGAATGTCAGGATGTCTGTATATTCCCTGCCTTCAAAGTGACGGAAATAGCTTTTTGTCAGAAACTCCATGTCGTCTGTCACCTCATGGTGATAGTGTCGTTTCACGAAGATGTCCTGCTTTTGTAAGGCATAGCCCTCACCCAAAGTCTGGATGACATTGCCCAATATCTCTGTGAAGTTGATATATTGCTCCGCATCAGTACAGAATCGAGGCACAGGATTTCGCATGGCCAGGATGACTGAGCAATCACCGTTCTTTGACCAAAGCACGGTATTTACCAGATGCCCATTTTCATCCTTGATGTCCTGAAGCTGTGCAAACAGCTTGTCAAATGCTTTTCGTTTTGTTGCCATAGTACGCTAATGATTGTACAGGCTCTGATAGACGAAGATTCCCACGTCGTGCCGTTTGGCATGGAGTCCGCTGCGCTGTTTGATGTATATCGTGATGAGTCCGGCAATGGCAAGGCCAATCATGGCAATGAAACCCGCCAGTTTGCCTATCAGGATAGAGAACACGATAAAACCGATAAACGACAGTCCGATAGCCCCTGCTGCATATGAGAGAAACCTTCCTCTGATTCCCATGAACTCCAAAGGGCGTTGCAAGCCTTTGAAAACGGGATAGCCATTGTAATTGATTTCCATATTTCTCTGTGTTTTTAAGGAAAATGCCCACGCTTCCACTGAGGGAAGGGGGCATCTTCTCAAATTGGTGACAGTCCTGCTTACTTGAAGAACATAGGAAGTGCCTCCGACATAGCAATGAAGGCCACGCAACCGCCAATAGTCATCATAATGGTCTTTTTCACGTCCTGGTCGCCATTCTGCATCTTGAAGTACACGTTGAATGCACCCACCAACACAATGACGGCAGCGATGGCTTTCATCAGATTGGCAACAGGGGTCTGGTAAGACGAGATCTCTGTGGTTGCCTTGGTGAATCCACCTGCGCCTTTACTGCTGGCATAGGTTGCCATGGCACAGAACAGGAACATGCCTACAAAGGAGGCAATACGCTTCTTGGGGAGTTTCTTGTAGCCCTGAACGAGGGCGTTCTTAATTGGGTTGATTACTTGTAACATAATCGAATAAAAAGATTTAAATAAGAAATTTATGTTACAATTTAAAGAACCAAGTAATTATATGCAGGTCTATCCCTACTGTCTTATCGAATCATGCTATGCTGCTTGTTCGACCTCCTGCCAGTCATCCACAATGCTGGCTAACAGGGATTCGTCGCCCTTTTCAGCAAGTTCATTGACCATTGGTACAAGGTCATTGATTTCAATGTTTCCGCTCATAATAGCTTCTTCTCTTTCTTCTTTCTCATTTTGTTTGTTCTTAGATTCTTTCTTGACATCTTTTGGATGGAACTCACTGGCCTCTCCACTGATGTCTATCTCTTCTTCATCAACCTTGGCCTCCAGAGGAATGTCATCCTTGCGGAATTCGTCGTAGGTAATCAGCCCTCCGTAGTAGGCCGCATAGCCGAAAAGAATTATCCATAGCAAAGTACTGAATGTCATGACTGTCCTCCTGCTGTCGGTTGCGTACGTTCTACCTTCCATGCTCGGTTGTTGCCATACCATTTGCCGTCCTTCAATTCAGCGCGTGGGTCGAAACTGACGGTCAGTGTCTCGCCCTCCTGAATGTTCAGCTGCTGAATCTTATCATTTCCAAATACATCGAACAACAAACGGTGAGGATGCTCACTGTTGTCCTCGATGACATACTGCTGACTTTTCCAGTCACCTCGTGCAGACTTGCCCTCTCTGGGGGGAAGTACTGCGATAATCTTACCTGTAAAATCCATATTGCTTCATTATAAAATGGTTATAAGTTAAAATGATGTCTCATTCAAAAGTCCTAAAGGGGAGAAAAGGACAATCCCAAGGCGGCTCCGTGCCTCTCCTGTATCGGATGGCGTTTCATCCCCTCTGGATAGTATATCTCATGGCTGTCCCAATCAATGACATTTCCGTTGTTACGCAACTTGCATCGAAGGTTGATACGTGACCTGTGGCGTTCTGCGCCTTCCTTTGAGAACTTGGGAAGCAGCTTAACTTCAGTCATCTGTTCCTCAACACCTATCGCATTCCAGTATTTCACCTTATCAAGGAAATGGTGACGGGCCTGACTACGAACCACATGGTCTTCCTCTTTGTTGCGATGGAGTCCCATTCCTCTGGCAATGCGCCTGACAGTCCATTTGGAGATATTCAGCCCATCGGCTATCTCTGTGCAACTGTGGGTGTAGAACTTTGCCTTGATGACATCTTGATACTGCTGGTGTATCTCGTCCACAGATTCTTTCTGAAGCCCCAGTTCTGTAGCCTTACGTACCACAGTACGCTCACTGGTTCCAATCATCTTGGCAACCTCTCCATTCTTCTTGTTTGGGTAATTGGCTCGGAGGAGTCTTACTCGCTCCTCCGTCCAATCGAACCTTTTGCGTCCTGTCTTCATAACAATCCCTTTACCTTTATATTAGACTCTTACGATGTTTCACACAATCACGAAGTTCATCCTTGTTCAGTTCAATGAAAGCCCGAAGGATGGCATTGATTTTGTCAGCCACAGAAAGACGGTTGATGTCGCACATCTTCAGTGTCGCCACAATGTCCTCGTCCACCCAGTAGCCTTTGCGGTTATCTTTGCGAACTTGGAAGTCATAGCTCTCTCCGAATTTCAGAAAGGCATTCCAGAGTGGATTACCTTCTATTGGCATGGCTGTCTTCTTCGGCTCCTTCTTTACTCTCGGCTTACGTCTCACTGTTGTAGGAGCAGGTGCTTCCGAAGGTTCAGCAACCTCCTTTTCGGCAAGCGTAGGTTCATTGGATGAAGACTGAGCCTGCTGTCCTCTTACATCCAACACCAGCCCGTCAATGTCGGGCAACTGCATCAGGTCATCAGCAGTCATCTCGTTATTTTTCTTGGCCATCGCTCACCTCCTTTCCGAAAATCTCGTTATAGATATGGTCGAATGCTGGGCCAACAATACTCTTCTGTGAGAACATCAGCCCCATCGTGTTATATCGCTGCATTTCAGCCTTTTGGTCTATTTTGGGTGTCACATTGCCAAACATGCTCAACTTTTCATCTGTGATAGTCCACAGTTTCTTTTCTCCTTCGGTTCCATATCGTTTATCGAACTTATTGACGACAAAGAAGAGCTTGGTTTTCATCGAGGAAATCTCATTCTTCAGACGAAGGATAAAACGGACGAAGACAACGGTGGAGTTAATCGATGTAATCTCATACTGGTACGGACATACGATGTAGTCCGTCTGGGCAAACAGAGGAATAAGACCCTGTTGCGCAAGGTTTCCCGGCGCATCAATCAGCACCACGCCAGGCATTTGGCGCAGGTTCTTCATCAGATTTCTCACATTATCGATATTGGCAATGCTGAAAGCCTGAATGTTGTACTTCACCTGTTCGTCGGAGTACTTTTTTCTGTCAGCCTGACGTTTCTCGTAAATTGTCTGCTGACCGTCACAGTCCACAACAATGACACTCTTGCCTTTGGCCACAAGATAGTTGGCAAACAAAGTACACAAGGTTGTCTTGCCTACGCCGCCCTTCTGATTGGCGAACGTGATGATGATTGTCTTGTTCATAATTGCTGTTCCATTTTAAAGAATAATGTTCTGTTTAAGTTCTGCCGTTATACAAATGGCTAAAGTGCAGACTCCTTTTTGGTAGGCCACTTCGAGAGGAGCGGGGCCCCAGAACATGTATTCGCTGGCGATGTACAAGTCATCCACGTCGCAAAAGGCGACCAGCAATTTTGATTGGATTCGTCTCAAATCCGGTGCAAAGGTACGAAGAATATATGAAACCACCAAACAATTATTCATATATTTGCAATAATGATGCAATACAATATTGAATGATGCTTATTATTCAGATAATTGAAAACAAAGTTCCTGCATTTATCTTCTCCCTTATGGATTTTTATTTGTATCTTTGCACCCGATTTTGCATCAAGAGTGATTAAGTTCACACCAACCGGCCTAAAACAGAATCGTTGGCAGCGGTGGTAAAACGATGCGAGTTAAGAAGATATTTCTTTCATTAACTAAATGTAAACGATATGAACTACAAGAGAATTGTACTTAATGAACCGCATGCCTCAGTAGAAGGCTTGTATGACAATCAACTGAGTTTCTGGAACATTGACGAGCACTTTGTCAATGACATTGTGCTAAAATGGACAGACTGGCACACAGATTACTTATTTCATGGGCATAGAAGCGAGAAAATCAGAACTGTCAGGTTTCCTTATTCACGATTCATAGTTGATGCTGAACGATTATGGAATGACCCATTGGAACAGTGTGGTCAGGGAATTGTATATAAGCAGTTCGAGGGCTATTCGCGTAGTATTCCAAAGGAGAATGAGAAACTACTGCTCGACCTTTGGCGTTGGCATCAATGTCGATTGAGTGAAAGTCTTTGTGAAGATGCACTTTTATTGGATTGTCACTCTTTCCCTTCTGAAATAAGTGATGTTGACATTTGCATTGGCTTCAATGAAGATTGGTCGAAGCCCGACAAAGAAATAGTTGATATGGCGGTGAATCTGTTTGAAGAGAACGGCTACAAGGTGGGCATCAATGAGCCTTATAGTAATTCTGAAACGCCAACATGTCCATTTTTGTATCAATCGATGATGTTGGAGGTTAACAAGAAAACCTATATGGAAGATGGTTCACTCCATCTGAAAACCAATAGCGAATATAAGAGAAGTGTACACGAACTAATGATTTCCCTTCTCTCTAACTTATCCGAATAAGAAAGAACTCACGATATGGAAACCAAGAAGATAGCGAACTGCAATTATGTGATGTTCCCTCGTCAGCAAAGATCAGGGCTGAAGCCTAAGCATGTTGAGCGTGAAGCGTTCAAGGCAGAGTTGAAACATGTAGAAGGTCATGGCGACTATTGGCTGCTATACCAACAGTCCAAGCCTCATTTGGTCGTTCATGTGCAACTTCCCAAATCAGAGTCAGAGTTTGATAACATCCTTGGATGGTGCCTCGGTCAGAACAAGTGGTGTGATTATATTGAAGGAAATTTTTCCTTCATTTGTGTCATTGCAGGCTTCAATGCGACTGAACTCACGCCTAAGTATCCTGATTTTATCAAAGAACGTGTCTATGCTTATATTGGAGTAAGTGGAGTGATTATCCTGCTAACAAACGGCTAACTCGCAGATGGGATCCTCTCTGATGATTTTGGGGGCAGACTTGCCTGCCAGCACCAGAATCTTCTTGCCATTTCGGTAGATGTGCAACTGACGTGAGCGGACTGCAGCAGTCAGTTCTGGGTCATCCTGCATGGCTATCCAAAGAGGATGATAGATGCCATCCTCGTCAAAAAGCTTCCGTTGCAGGTGAGAGCATAGGTTGGTGGTGTCGATGGTCATATATCACTTATTTCAGAAAGTCCTCACGCATTGGGCTGAAAGTGTCGATAAGGATGCCTGCCTCTAAGCAGACACAGCCATGCGGCAGGTTAGGAGCCACGTAGTAGCCATCGCCAGCCCTGAGAACTTGTTTCTTGTCACCGATGGTCACTTCAAAGCAGCCGCTGGCCACGTAGGTACTCTGGGTGTGGGGATGCTGATGAAGGGTACCGACGGCTCCCTGCAGGAATTTCACTTTCACCATCATCAAGTGCTCGTCGTAGCCCATGATCTGGCGGACAATGCCCTCACCGGCATCCTGCCACTGGATGTCGGCGGCTATCTGGTAGGTGTCGCTCACGTTTTCCATCTTCAGAACTTAACGGTAAATTTGTCGTTGATGTCACTCGGCTCAATCTCGTAAGCCAGTTCCTGACGGACGGGCTGTGTCTTTTCGTTTTCGGGCATTGCTACTGTAGCCCTTGCATATTCTTGTGTCATATATAAGTCGTATTTGATGTTTCGTCTGCAAAAGTAGTCAATTTATATTAGAACAGAGCATAATTTAGCGAAATTAGCATAAAAACGTCCATTTTGATAGTCCCTGACGGTTATCGCTTCAACTGGCGTTCGTCATCCACTTCATCGTAATTGCTCTTACGGTCAACCTCCCATTCACGGTTTTGGTCACGGGAGCCATCCTTTGTGATGGAGGGCTTTTGAATGTGGATGGTGTTGGATTCCTTGGTAGTCTGCTGTTGATGGTTAGCGGCTTCAAGGGGATGTGCTTTCAGCCAGGCTTTGTGGTCGTTGGCTCGAAGGGTCTCTATCTGATAGTCTTGGAGGTCGATGAAGTCATCTTTGCAAGCGATACGGCCTTTGGAGATATGGGTGCCAAACTGACGGCGAAGCATACGGTTCAGTTCACGGGTAGTGAGGTCGGGATTGTCATCCAACATGGCATCGATGAACTCATCCATGCGGTGTAGGCGTTCCTGTTTGCTATGGAACTGGAGCAGTTCTTTCAGTTTCAAGACTTCGCTGCCTTTTAGGATGGTCTTGCTCTGGTGGTCGATAATGGTATAGCCGTAGGGCTTATCCTTTGAACCATGAAAAATGAGATCTATGCCAAACTTCTGTTTCATCGTTGACTTCAATTCTTCTTTATCGGCACTCATATCACGGTACTTCAGAAGGATGGCACGAAGCTGACGCTGGAGTTTCTCGTCTATGGTGGTGCTCTGACACTTTGAGGATATGTCTGAGAGGTTCAAACGCTCGATGACGCAACCATCACGCTTAATGCAAAGCTGGTTGTCTCGCTCATAACACTGATAGCCCATCGATTCCAAAACGGCCTGGAACTGTTTGACGGTAGAGAAATGGTACTCCAGAGCCTTCTTGATGGAATCGGATGCCCGCTGCTTCTGACTCTCTCCCATGATGCGGCTGATAACTTCCTGCGAACGGACTCTTTCATGATGGTCGTTGATCTTGTGGCCATCAGGGGCAACACGGCTGGTGACGATGTGCAGGTGGTTGTTGTCTGTATCGTGATGGGCGTAGATGAGTACGGGCTGGCCATCCTCACCATATCCCATTTCTTTGAGGTACTGATGGGCAATGTCTAACAGTTGCTCATGTGTGTATTCGTCACCTCGGCATGATATGGCGAGGTGGAATTGAGGACTCTTGATATAGGCATTGCGCTGAGAGTAATCGGTGAGAAACTGCTTCAACTGTTCAGGAGTGTATGACTGCAACTGACCAATGAAATCGAAGTTTTTCATCTCTAACAGTTCTGCAACGCCCTCGCTGACCTTGCGCTCGTTGTAGTCAACGGCGTGGAAAGTGGTGCTGGATGGAAGGATGGTGGCTATCATGGCTCAGAGTTTTGTCAGTTGGATGGCAACATCAGATAATTGCCGTTTGAGTTCCTGGATGAGACGGATGATTTCTTTGGTCTGCGGGTAGAGCACCTGCTCGAAGAACTGTGGCGTGAGTTCTTTGGAGATGGCGAGTTCGTTGGCTCGATGGACACTCTGGTTGAAATTGCTGCCCAGCCAACTGAGCTGCTGCTCGTAGCGTTTGTAGTATTCCATCATTGCATGAAGGGCATCGATTTTGCCGAGTGTGGCGGTGTCGTCGAACTGTTTGACGGCATCGCGTACCATCGCGCTGACAGTCTGGTAGCGGGCTGCTTTGCGTCGGAAAAGGGCTTCATCATCGGGTGTGAGCCGTATATAGATTCGCTTCGTTTTTCGTTCCATGCTATCCTGTTCTTTTAGTTTATACTAATGATTCATTCCAATAAAGATACCGAGTTGCGAGGTGGCTTGACTCCCCGGTTCGGAGAACTGGGCAAGGTGGCTTTCGGGTGGACGAACGGAGTTTGTACGCACAAAAGCACAACTTGCTATTCCGTTTCGTCAGACCTTGGTCGCCTCGGCTCGATGTCGCTGATACAAAGTTAGCAAATTTTTCGCTGACGGAGGAAAAAAGTCGATGAAATCGGCGGTTTGCTGCAATGCAGGAATGATGGTTTGCTGCTTTGATGGAATACTGCTTTTATATAATGCAGGAATGGTGGAATACATCTTTGATGCAATGCTGCTTTAGATGATTACACCTTTTTATATTATAGGATTGGTGTAATGGATGAATGATGGTTTGCGTGAATGGTGCCTTCATGCAATGGATGAAACAACCAATGATGCAATGCACTATTGAATGAATGGTGCAATGATGTAAACCACCAATGAACGATTGTTTCAATGAATGATTGTTCCAATGACGGAATGAAGCAATGATTGAATGCTGCTTTGATGGAAACCACCAATGGTGGATTCATGCTTTGAGGGAAACAAATAAGGCTCAGCGGATGGTGAATTGGTAGCCGGAATCGTTGGCAGTCTCGCGGAAAATGAGTACCTTTATGTAGTCTTTAAATTGAAAACGTTACGGATATGAATGGATTGTTGACTGGTTATTTCATCGGAAGGCTGATTGCGATGCTTGTAAAGGGCATCTGCACAGTGATTTGGTTCTTTGTGGCGAACACGGTGAAACTCATCGTTGCCATTCTGCGCTTCTTTATTGAGCAGGCTCACGCTCCCAAAAACCACGTTCTCGGATAGTTCTTGAAGGTGCAAAAGTCGGCAAAAGTCGGTCGGGCAGGTTGCTCGGCCTTTCTGCGTTGGTGTCTTTTGCTATTACCGTCCGAAGTTCAGGTGCCAGACATTGGCCTTTAGGGAAAAGAATGCCTGATAGTTCGTGATGGCATCCCCCATTTCTTTCCCTTAAGGCAAAAGTTTCGCGTGCGCGTTGAAGCTTTATTTATTTTTTATTTTAAAGCTTTACTTACTGGAAGGTAGTTTGCCGTGTAGATAGGGCTTCGGAGAGTTTTTTGAGGACGTTTATAGCGGAACTTAGGACGTTTATAGTACGAAGATAGGACGTTTATAGTAACCGATGGAAGATTTCAGGCAAACTTAGGACGTTTTTAGTAAATATCATGGGCAATCAGTCAGTTCACAGTCAGTTCACACCACCAGCCGATGTGTCGAACTTAGGACGTTTTTAGTAGAGCAGATTCCGTTTACACTTATTAACAGTCGCTCTGAAGAGGCTGTTGATGTTTGCCGTAACTTTGCATCACATTTAAGCTTTAAAGTTATGCCAAGAAAGAGTAAAGACATGATGAAGAGCATCTGCCAGTTTCAGATGCTGCACGAAAACATCCGATGGAGCAATGCCATCGTAGATGCGCCAGTGGTGTATAGTCTGTTGGAGAGGCGTACACTCTATTTCCTGACAGGGGAAGTGAAACACAAATATACAGAGAAGAACCTCGGAGTACCTGAAAACTGGAAGGAACTCTATTTCCACCTGACAGACAAAGACCTGGGTGTGATTGGCGGCAAGAACAATGTGCTGCATACCTACGAGGCATTGAGCGAGTTGGGAAAGAAGTTCATCCCTGTCTCGTTCCGCAACGAGAAAGGACAGTTGATAACGGGAAAGGTTCACTGGGTGGATTCCTTCTTCTACAACGAACAGACGGGGCTATACGATGTACGTGTATCGCCAGAGATTATGCCTTATTTGATAGACATCAGCAAGTCGTTCACCACCTTCGACCTCGGTACAGCCATGCTGCTCAGATCGAAATATACTCAGAAGATGTATGAGCTTTGCAGTCAGTTCTGTGGTGACTTTCGTTTCTGCAGCCAGACGGAGGAAGATGCTGGCAATATCTTCAAGAAACGGGTGCTGCCCATACAGATGACCGACTTCCGGCGCATCTTCAACCTCGATGAGATACGCGATCCACGGACAAAGCGCATCATTACCCCAGCCAGCTATACCAGTTTCAAGGACATCAAGACGAGAATCCTGGACGTAGCGCAGAAAGAGCTGTTTGAACTCTATGGCTGCTACCACTCAAACCTTTGGTTTGATTACCAAGAAGGAGCCAAGAAAGGCCGTGGCGGTAAGGTGTCATCCATCTACGTCTATATCTACACCAGAGATTTTCCAAAAGTAGGCAAGGAAACGCCTTGGACGAAGGGGGATGAACCGCTATGCCCATACGAATTGATAGCAGAAGCAGAACAGGAGCTTCTGACACCACAACAGAAAGTGAAAAATAGTCCGTGGCTTAGTTTGCCGAAGGACAATCAGGAAACAGCCGTTGAAGCCCTGCTGCGTCGATACATGAAGGATGAAGAAGTCTGGTATTACATGCGCCAGATTCGCCAGAAGGCTCAGAACCTCTACGAAGGCTATGTGCAGGTGATGGAGGTCATCAAGGAGAAGGAGGGACAGCCCAAGTTTCAGCGGGCAACACCTACCTATAAGCACAACAACATCGTTGACTACGCCCTGAAGGTGAACTTGAAGGACTATTTTGGATGGTCGCTGGAACCGATGGAGAAGGGGCAGAAGAAGCCTGTGGAGAAAGATTTGTTTGAGTAATGGAAGCTGCAATGAAAACAAGCACAGATGTATTTTGCCGTCACATGGCGGCATGTAAAAGTAGCCAAACTCGGTGTAGAAAGGACACTCGAAACCCCATATTTGGAAAGTTTAACAGTCCGATTTCAGCCCAAAGACATGATTTTTTCAAAAGGGGAAATGTTAAAATGGTGCGCTCCACGATGCTGAATGAGGGTTGCCGATACCCGATGCTCATCCTTGATTGCATGGGCTGTCAGTTCACCAGCAGTTCACAGGACAAATTCTAAATAACGAAAAAGGAGTTGCGATTTCTCGTAACTCCTTGATTTTCAGTCTTTTAAGTGGCGCTTCAGGATGGGCTTGAACCAACGACCCCCTGATTAACAGTCAGGTGCTCTAAC
>OCTW011546385.1_pt1 | contig 37876 bp, 29 predicted proteins | sample 1539671 | NCBI WGS metagenome assembly OCTW01 (sample SAMN02144230, study PRJEB22623) | gut metagenome | biome: sheep rumen | host: Ovis aries | place: New Zealand
AATCCGCCACGGCTGCCGCGACCTGCGCGGGGAGCCGGTGGCCGGTCGTCAGCAGGACTGCGGCCGCCCCCATCGAGATCCCGTGCAGAATGATCTGCGCGTCGCGGTCCCGCTCAAGGATCCAGTCGATCCAGGACAGGATATCCAGGCTGTCGTGATAACCCATCCCGACATAGTCCCCGTCGCTCTTGCCATGGCCGCGCAGGTCCGGCAGGAGCACATGCATGCCCAGCCGGTCCCGGTAGACACGGGCATAGATGCCCATGCTGTCCGCCGCGTCGGCATAGCCGTGCACGCAGACCGCGTACCGGTGCTCCCCGTCACCATACTCCGACGGGATGAAATTCGCGTGCAGCTGCAGGCCGTCCCCCGCGCGCAGATATATGTCCTCTCTGCGGGGATGGCCCTTCATCCATCTGCGCCCCTCGACATAGTCCTTATCGATGGGGTCTCTGTCTTTTCTCACATCATGTTTTTTGGGCGTCAGGGCGAATTTGTAAAAATGCTCCGCCGCTCCGAGCAGGGCGCCCGCCCCGGCACAGGTTCCTGCCAGCAGCACCGATTCTGCCACACTGCGGAGCCCGCATTCCTTCTTTGTCTTTTTCACCTGCTTATTCTCTCCCCTTCAGGTCTTCCCTGCATGTCAAAGTGCTGTCCTGCCGCGGGATCAACCGCGGAATCCTGCACACGAAGAGCAATGCTCAGTGTAAACCGGCTGCCGCCGGGTCCGCTGCGGGCATGGACACTTCCTCCCATCAGCCTGGCGGCCTCCCTGGCCGCGAAGAGGCCGGAGTGGACCGGCCGGTCGGTTCCCGCCTCCCTCTTGACCTCAAAGATCGACTGGATCCGGGACGGCGATATTCCGGCCCCGCTGTCGTCGATCCGGAAATGTACATTGACCAGTCCGCCGGACGGACGGTCCGCGCGGCAGTGCACACTGATCAGTCCGCCCCGCCGTGTACTGGCGATGGCATTTTCCAGCAGCTCGCAGAGGGCACGCACCAGCAGGGCTCCGAACCCGCGCGCGGACTCCGGCAGCCTGCTGTCTCTGTACAGCCGCAGTGTGATCTCTTTCTCCGTGCAGGCAAAATCCTCATAGCGCAGAATGTTCTCCAGGCACGCGGCCGGCGAAAACGCCTGCTCCTGCAGCAGGACCCTGCCCGAGGACGCCGCCGTCAGGAAATCGTCCAGCATGTCGCTCAGATCGTCACCCGACTTCGCTGCCCGGTCCATGATCCTCCGGAGCCGCCGCTCGGCCTTCTCCTGCTCCCTGGCCCGGATCTGCTTCTCCGCCAGGAAGGCCCGCTCCTCATCCGCCGTCTCTCCGGCTGCGCCCGGAAGGAAGGATGGATCTGCGGTGTGAAGGCTGCTCCGGCTTTCCGGAACATCTTCGGCGGATCCCGGATCGATCGAAGAGAAGACCGTCAGAGATCCCGAGCCGGCCATCCAGTCATGCGACGGATCCGCCGCGGATCCGGGTCCGGAAACCACCGGTGTAAGCGGACTGCTGTCCTTCCGGTCCGGTCCGGACGGATTTCCCGCCGGCTCCGGCACCTGTCCCCCGCCATTGTCCGCATAGGCGGAGGCAAAGCCGTCCCCCGCGGTCCCGGCATCGTCTTCCGCCGCCCCCGCATTCTGTTTGAGCGCGGCGGCGCGGACCTCCCGGAACTGCTCCTCCAGCAGCAGGCGGCGGGTCCTCTCACTCCGCAGCCGGCTCTCCAGCCTGCGGCCGCGCTCCTGGGCTTCCCTCAGCTGCTCCTCCAGCAGGTCACGCGCCGTCCCGGCCTCTCTGACCAGACGGTCTGCATCGGCCTTGCCTGTGAGGATCCTGCGGTCAGCGTCGGCTTTCACCTCCGCGAGCTCTTCGGACATCTGCCTGCGGGCAGCCCTGGCCTCGTCCAGCTGACGTGCCAGGAGCACCGCCCTGTTTTTCTCCTCCAGCAGCCGGTTCTCGGCGCGGGTGATCTCCACCTCATGCTTCTCCTGCGCCGCCTTCATGGAGGCCTGCAGTTCACTCTGCCTCCGCGCGGCCCCTTCTTTAGCCCGCCGCAGATCGGCGCGCAGCTGGTCCTGACCGGCCCGGCCCATTTTCATGGCCCGGTCGATCCTCTGCTCCAGCTCCTTCTGCTGGGCCTCCCGGTCGTAATAGAAGAGGTACATCCTGACGGTGCCGTTCTTTTCCCGGACGCGGCGGACCACCAGTTCCACGCGGGGCATCTCGCCGCCCGTCTCCGGCACGCTGTGCCTGACAGACACGGCTTCCGGCGCCTCTGAAGAAGCGCCTTCCCCCCTACGCAGCTGCCGCGGCCCTTCCGGCGTCCCCTCGGCCGAAGTCATCTCGCTGTCCCCGGTCCGGCTTCCCTTCAGCGCTGCGCTGCCTGCCCCGCTCCCGCCCCTGAGACGGAAGATCCCGCAGGAGAGAGGCCCCGCCGAGGCGCCCTTCATCTTTCCGAAGACCGGATTCTCCAGGAGCCGGTCGCGGGTAATGCTGGTGATCTCCAGCCCGTAGAAGGGATCCAGGAGGATATTTTTGCTGTAGGCACTGTTGGAGACGCCGAACATGGCCGGAATATTCCTGCTGATAAAAAAGACCCTCGGGCCCTTTCCCGCAGTCCTTCCCTGCCGGACCCTGACAGCATCCTGACCGGCGCCGTCCAGAGCCGGATCTCCGGCTGCGTCCCCGGCCGCTTCCTGCACGGGCTCCCCCGCCTGCGGAGGATATTCGATCCCGCAGATGGCCTCCGGGATCTGGCGCAGGATGCCGGAGGCTGTATCCAGCCTGCTCTGCAGCCTGTCATTGGTCAGCCGGAACCCGGTGGTCTCCTGAAAGACACAGTAATAGACCGTGCCGCCGTCCGCCTGATAGGCCGGCGCCCCGATCATCCGGTAGTAGAAGCTGTTGCCGTCCCTGCGGAAAAAACGCAGGTTTGCGGAGATGTTGCCGCCGGTCTTCCTCGCCTGTTCGATCTGGTCCCGGATCTCCTCCCGGTCCTCCTCCGATGTCATAAAGAAGGGATTCTGCGCCATGGCGCGGTCGAACTCCTTCTCCCCGTATCTGAGCCTGCGGGCGAAGTAATCGTTATAGAAGACCGCTTCCTCCCGCTGCCCGTCCAGGCAGGCCAGGATCATGACGCCGCAGGGCAGGTTGGAGACAAATCCGCGCAGCTGCTCGGAGCTGTCCCGCTCGGTCTTTCTGGAAAAATGCAGAAAGGTGATCTCCAGCTTCCGGCTGCGCCGGCAGATCGCCATGGAACAGCGCAGATACAGCGGCCTTTCATCTTCCCTCGATACGAGATTGACCTCGTATGCCACTGTCATGATATTGTCCGCGCTCGGAGAACTCTTGATGGAGATCAGATCGACGTACCTCGATTCGTTATCCTCTTCAATCGACCTCTGCAGAAATTTCAGCACCGCCCCCTCGGACAGGAAATGGTGCATATCCTCCGGTGTGATCCAGACCAGGTCCCCTGCCAGCATCGACAGACACCCGTCCACATCTTTCTCATCAAAATATTTATTTAAAAAATCTTTTCCAAAATCGATAGGAGTCTGCATGGCTTCATTATAGCAGAGCCCGGTGGTTTTTGCGAGACAGGCGGATGAACTGCGCGGAAAAAACATATGGACCCGATCAGGTCCCTTTTTGCGCCCGCCGGGTCGTACCATATCGGCTGCCGCTCTGACGAGGGGCCTGATCGAAAACAGCAGAAGGCACTGTCAATACAGTATTTTCTGCCAGGGAGCTCTGTGCCGCGGGGCGGCCCCGGGCTCCTGTGATGTCAAATGATCGTACGGAAAGGAAACTGCCATGACCTGCCACGAAAGACTCCGCAGTCTGAGGGTCCGGAACAAGCTCACCCAGGCCTCTGTCGCCTCCCGGATCAGGATCCCGCAGCGCACCTACAGCTATTACGAGTCCGGTGACCGCCGCATCCCGCTGGACCACCTGGCCGCACTGGCCAGGTTCTACGACTGCAGCCTGGACTATATCTCCGGCGCGAGCCATGTCCCGCGCCCCTACCCCGAGATCTGACAAAAAAAGGATGGGCAGTGTCTGAAAGGATGCCTTATGTCCGCAGCCTGCGGCCGGGCAGCCCCCGGCGGGGATCACACTGTTTGCAATTCGCGGATGCACCTGCTAAGATGGTCTTTGTATCAGAATTTATCCCGGTGCGGAAGGTGATGCCTCTGCCGGCATCGGGCAGGCGGGGCGCAGGATTCGCAGGCGGGTCCCGCTAATGGCTGCATATCTCTGCATTATCCTGCATCTGCCTGCAAAACGGCGTCCCCGCATCGGGCGGCAGGGCGTCTCCGGAAGGACATCGGAGGATCATGATCAGACTGCTCTGTATAGGTAAAATGAAGGACCGGGCCCTGCAGACTCTGGCAGCGGAATATGTGAAGCGCATCAGTTCCTTCTCCAGGGTCGAGGTCATCGAAGTCAAGGATGAGCCCAACGCGCACGCGGAGAGGGACGCGGAAGCCGCGCGGATCAAGGACGCGGAGGCCGAGCGGGTCATGGCAAAGCTCCGGCCAGCCGACCTGGTCGTGCTGCTGGACCTGCACGGACGCATGTGGGACAGCGAAGGCTTTTCGAGGCAGCTGGACGGCTGGCAGCAGCAGTCCGCGCAGAAGGGCGGCGATCTTGTCTTTGTGATCGCGGGCTCCCTGGGCCCCGGCCGGGCCCTCACGGACCGGGCGGATGTGCGCTGGAAGCTCTCGGACCTGACCTTCACCCACCTGCTCACACGGGTCCTGATCCTGGAACAGATCTACCGCGCCTTTATGATCCTGCACGGCAGGACCTACCACAAATGATCAAAGTGCCGCATCTTCAGGCGGCAGAATGGAGTTCCGTATGAATATTCGTGAAGAAGCGGTTAAAATGAAACAGGTCGCGCCCGTTCTGGCTGCCTCCTCCAATGAGGAGCGAAATGCAGCCCTGCGCGCGATCGGCCAGGCCCTGCAGGCACAGAAGGAGGCGATCTTTGCCGCAAACGCAGAGGACTGTCGGGCGGCCGAAGAGGCGGGCATCGCGCAGGCCGTCATGAAGAGGCTTGTCTTCAACGAGGCCAAGCTCACAGATGTCTGCAAAGGGATCGATCAGCTCATCTCCCTCCCCGACCCGATCGGACGGACACTTCTGAAGAGGGAGCTGGACGCAGGACTCGTCCTCGAGCGCGTCAGCGTGCCGATCGGCGTCATCGGGGTCATCTTTGAGGCGCGCCCCGACGCCCTGGTACAGATCTCCACCCTCTGCCTCAAGAGCGGCAACTGTGCCATTCTCAAGGGTGGAAAGGAGACCGCGCAGACCAACCGCGTCCTGTTCTCCATCATCCGCGATGCCGCCGTTTCCGCCGGTCTCCCCGCTTCCTGCCTGCTCCAGGCGGAGCTCCACAATGAGATCGACGAACTCCTGCAGTGCGAAAAGGAGGTCGACCTTCTCATTCCCCGCGGCTCCAACCAGTTTGTTCAGCACATCATGAACAACACAAAAATTCCGGTCATGGGCCATGCGGACGGCATCTGCCACATTTATGTGGACCGCGACGCCGACCAGGAAATGGCGGTCCAGGTCATCCTCGACGCCAAGACCCAGTACACCGCAGCCTGCAACGCAGTGGAAACCGTCCTGGTCCACAGAGACATCGCCCCCTCCTTCCTCCCCAAGCTGGCGCGGGCTCTTCATTCCGCCTCTGTCAGGCTCCGCGGAACACAGGAGGCGGAGGACCTGATCGTCGGATCCGTCGAAGCGGCGGCCGCCATCGACGCTGTGGACATCATGACAGATGAAGACTTCCGGACCGAATATCTGGACCTCATCCTGTCCGTCAAGGTCGTCGCGGATGTCGAAGAAGCCATCGACCACATCAACCGCTACGGCTCCCATCACACAGATTCCATCATCACACGGGACGATGCCGCCGCGGACAGGTTCCTGCAGATGGTCGACTCCGCCGGCGTCTACCGCAACTGCTCCACCCGCTTTGCCGACGGTTTCCGCTACGGATTCGGCGCCGAGGTCGGCATCAGCACGAGCAAGCTTCACGCGCGCGGACCGGTCGGCCTGGAGGGTCTTGTAACCTATAAGTATCTCCTGCAGGGAGAGGGCCAGATCGTCGGCGACTATGCGAGCGGACGCAGTTCCTTCCACTTCCGCGACCTCACATGACCATACAGAAAGCCGCGTCTGCCCTTCGGTGCCCCGCTTCGGTGCCCCGTCCCGGACCGGGTCCGCACAGGACATCTCAGGTCAAAAACAGAACGATAAAACATAATAGGATAAAAGCATCAAAAAACAGCCCGCAGGGCTGTTTTTTGCTCTCTGTACCATTTTCACACTTTCCGACCATGCCGCTCGCAAGAGCGGCAACCTGAAGAGTTTTCGCAGAGGCGAAAACGGTGAAGGATCTGCAGAGCTTTGGGCCGTCTCGCGGCACAAAGCTCTCAGAGCGAAAATTACTGTATCAACAGTATTTTTCGCTCTTTCCGGATTAAGTGTGCTGCTTGAAGCCGCTTTCTTTTTTACCGATCAGGCTCCGCGACTGCGCGCACCGTCAGAGCCGGCGCCTCTGCGCCCGCTCCCTCTCCGGTATCCGCTGCATTCGCGGCTCTTCCAGCTTCAGCTTTACCGGCGGGATCCGCCTCATCTTTGCACAGGGCGTCGGAGACGGTCAGGACTGCGGCCTTCCTCTCCCCGGTCTCCTTATCTTCCGTCTCTGTCAGGACGCCGTTGATCTCCCAGCCAACGATGTGATATCCTTCCGCGGGTTCAGCGATGATCTCAAACGCTGTTCCGCAGTAGTGCTCCGAATCCATGGCCTCACCGGCCTGCAGGGTGATGTTGTTCCAGGATATTTCTGTCCCTTCTCCGGCTTCGATCCGGACACTGTACCGGTCCTTCAGGCCCAGGTATTTTTCAATGTCCGCCCGCAGCATCGGCTCCTTGTCGCGCACATTTTTCTTTGTGATCTCCGCCGTCTCCACCATCTCCTGCCAGAAATCATCGCCATAGTCCATCCGGTATTCTTTTTCCATCTGGGCATACAGGCTGTCCAGGATCTCGCAGTCCGGATCCGGCGCAAGGGCCGTCTGCAGGAGGTCGTCGACATAAGTCAGGAACATGTCACGGTAGCGGCTGCACTCCATGACATGGTGGAAGGTGCTTTTTTCGTCCTTCATCAGGTAGTCAAAGACCTCGGTCGACCAGTGCTCCGGCATGCTGTGGAGGTCGTTGGTCAGAATGTGATCCATGTCGTCCAGCACAAAGCGGAATCTTCCATCCGAATATGGATTTTCCGGATCCGCCTCTCCCAGGTAGCGCCACATCAGGATATTGTTGAAAGGCCAGTCCGAGTTGTTCATCAGGACCTCGAGCGCGTAATAAAAGAGGTAGTTGTTCATGTCCACCTTCTCTTCGAGCCGGGCCTGGTTTTCCTCCTGCGTCAGATCTGTCTCGAGCAGCTTTACGATCCCTGCCTGCGTAAAAACATTGTAGTCATTGCCTTCATATTTGTCGATGGCATCTGGGACGCCCAGCCCGAACAGCCGGCACATGTACTCCCTGTCCACAGACGGCGTGATGTCACAGATGGTATAGAACTCCCCGTTCAGATACACCGCGCCGAGCCGGTTTTCCGCCAGTCCGGGAAAGCCGCACTGGTCGGTCAGGATCTTGGCATACTGGCTGCGCACAGCCCGCATATGATACTGGGGAACGCCGTGGGACCTGAATTTGAGTTTCCTGAAGGCTGTCCCCACAGGATCCTCTGCCGTCTTCGTCTCCTTCTCTTTCTCTTCCTCTTCCTCTTCTCCGCCTCCTGTGCTCCCGGAGCCGGCCTCCTCCTGCAGGGGAAGGATCCCGTAACAACTGTCCCCGGAAAAGAGATCCAGCTGAAAATACTTGTCCCGGCTCCCCCTGTCCGTCGAAGCTTCCAGGCGCAGGGACCGGTTTGGCAGATTCCGCGAGCTGAATCCCGTGACAGACAGACCGCCCTCCTCCTCCAGCAGGACCTGTCCATCCGGGGAAAGGAGGGTCACATGGGCATCCCGCACCCAGTCGTCGCCGGTATGGAAATAGTTTCCTGACCGGTCCACACGGGTTCCGCTGTCGATGTCCTCCTGGTAGTGACTTCCCCTGATCATAAAACCATTCTCATAATCAAAGAGATTGGCGGCATCTGTAGACAGGCAGACGACCCAGGCCCCGTACCGGCTGAAGACGTCCCTGCCGATCACATAGGTCCGCGTTACAACATCGCTCTTATCCTCACCCTGGATCAGGCGGGCCCGCACAGGGATCACGCTGATCCCGTCCTCCGCCGCCCGCGGAATGACCCCCTTGTCCGAGGCCGCCGCGGCCATTTCCCGGCGCCACATCTCACGGTTCTCGTCGATCGTGGGGACCGCCCCGCTCCTGTCGCCGGCGGAGTCATCTCCCTCCGCGTCCCCGTCGGAGGAATCCCCGTCCTCCATCCCGGTCTCCGCTGCGGAAGCCCTCTCCATCTCCAGAGCTTTTTCCGTCTTCGCAGTTTCCGCCCTGCGTTCCTGCAGCGCTGCCTCCGCAATGGCGGCCAGGTCGATCCCGCCCTCGTACAACAGGCTCTCCGAGGTCGGCTCGTCCCCGTCCGTTGTGTACCGGATCTCGACGTCCTCCGGAATGGCAGGATCCCGCCCCAGTTTCAGCGTAAAGCCCTCTGTATAAAAGCCGCTGTCCTTTGAAAAAACAAGCGGTTCTCCGTCGACTGTCTGCATGGCTCTGTGGAGCGTTCTCGCCCGGTCATTCTGCATATAAGTCTCAAGGAGAAGCAAAATCAGCGCCACTGTAATGGCAGCGGCGCTGATCAGCGTATATTTTCTGAAATAGATCTTTTTGTTCTTCATCCATCAACCTGTCTGCTGTTCCAGCCTCTTGAAAAGTTCCTGAAACATCGTTTCAGGCTGGTTTTCCGGCATCATTCTATGATATGAACAGTTCCTCTGGCATACTGCGCGGTCATGAACCGGCACAGATCCCGCCTCAGTGCCTGCCGGGACGTCCCGGTCCATGGGGCGGACCTCCCGGGTTCTTGCCGCCGCCGGGGGCCTGTCTGTTCTGAAGTTTGACACGGGACTCCGTCGTGCGGATGTAGCGGTCATTCTGTACCTTCAGATGGATCCCTCCGTCCGTGACGTAGGCCGCCGCCCGCTTCTCCTGGGCGACCGGCTTCATCTGGCCCACCAGGACGGCGTTGACAATGGCCGCCGGAATGAGGGCGAAGACAAGGGCGATCAGGTAGGAAACTGTTGTGGTATTTTCTCCGCTCAGCAGGAAGGACCCGAACAGGAGCAGGCAAAGGACAAATACCACGAAAAACCACAGCGCCTGTTTTGCCTTGGAGACCGGCAGATTGCCGGTCATGCGGCCGGTCTGGCCGTTCATGGCGAAGAGGAAGTTCTGCCCCTGCCAGCTGGTGCTCAGGAGCCATACCGGGAAGACCGCGTACTCGGTCTTCTCATTGACGACCTTCTCCCTGTGATCGCGGGTGGAGACACTGGTATAGCCGGTGACAGTCCCCCGCAGGGATTCCTCCGCCGTCGTGCGGGACCGCTCATAGGCGCGCTTGCCGCACTCCTTGCTGCTGACATCGTATTTGTTGGCCAGGTAACCCGGCATATAGGCGAGGGAGAAGTCCGTGATCGCCCGGTAATCGAAGGGCTCGATGCTGTCCATGAGGTCATCCGGCATCTTCGTGGAAGCGTCCACCGGGACACGCGTGAAGCTGATGGTGCCTTCGCGGTCCACCTCGTAGTGCTTGGACCGGGTCACCTCATACTCTCCCTGGCGGAAGACCTCGTCCTGCTTCGCGTCGTACCGGCCTGCAGCATCCACATGGCCGCTGTAGAGCCAGAAGGGAACGTAGACGCCCTTGATCTCGTCCAGGTGGTTCTCGTTCCGGAAAGCACCCGGCAGGAGCGTCTTGCCCTTGTAATAGCTTTTGAGCGCGTTGACGGCATCCTTCTTCTCATACTGGAAGGGGATGACATAGTCCGGCTTCTGGGTTCCGGCAAACTGTCCGGGGATGATCGTGTTGTTGCCACAGTAGGGGCACCTGGTCGCGGCGGTCGTCTCATCGCAGATCAGCTCCGCCCCGCAGGAGGTGCAGTTGTAGGCCCGCATCTTCGCGGCATCGTTCCCCCAGCCGGAAGCTGCCGGATCGGATGAGGCCGCTGCTGACTGGCTGTCTGCAGCGGAAGATCCTGCCGCGGCGCTCTGATCATTTTTTCCGGAGGCACTGCCCGCGGCAGGCTGACTGCCGCCCGCTTCCGGACCGGTGTCCTTGCCGGCGCCGTCCGTAAAGGCAGCGGCCGCAGCCTCATTTTTGGCCGCAAAGAGTTTTTCCACCTCCTCCACCGTGTAGGTGCTGCCGCAGTAGTCACATTTGAGTTTTCCCGTCTTTCCGTCAAAATGAAGCGGCCCGGTACATGCAGGGCACTGATACGTGGTCACCTTGTCCGCCATCGATTTTCTCCTCAGTACATTGCGTAGCTTCACATTTTCCTTACCGTGCCGGAGCACTTCTGTGCGCAGGCGCACTCACAGCGGGAACCGTCCCCCATCTGATGCAGAAATCAGATCTACAAGATCCGGTATACAAAACCGATATACAAGTGGGACAGGATCACTCCTGTCCCACACATATTCCGTCCATGTACAGGGACAGAGCCCTGGTCTGTTTATGCCCTGGGCTTGCCGCAGCCGGAGCAGAACTTGCCGGTGTTGTCGGTCTGGCCGCATTCCGGGCAGGTCCAGGAACCGCTGTCCGCCGCGGGCTTAGCTGTTCCGCAGCCGGGGCAGAATTTACCCTTGTTGCCGGTCTGGCCGCAGTTGGGGCAGGTCCACTCCTCAGGCTCCGCGGGCTTGGCCGTGCCGCAGTTGGAGCAGAACTTGCCGGCATTTCCGGTCTGGCCGCAGGAAGGGCAGGTCCATCCGGCTGCCGCAGAAGGTGCCTGCATCTGCGGCGCTGCTGCCTGCTGCTGTGACACTGCAGCTTGCTGCTGTGTTGCTGCCTGCTGCATCAGCTGTCCGACGTTGACGCCGCCGGCCTGCTGGGCCATGCCCATGCCGGCGAATCCCATCATGGCGCCGCCCGCATTCTTGGCCGCATCTTTCATGGCCTGGGCGTTTGCCTGGACGGTGATGCCGGCTGCGATCGCCGCATTGCCGCCCGCCGCGAGGCCGAGCTGCAGGTTCTTGATCGCCTGCTCATCCTCTTCGGAGGCCTTGACGCTGCTGACGCCGCAGGTGACGATCTCGATGCCGTAGACCTGGCCCCAGGTGGAGGACAGTTCCTTGTTGAGGGCATCGGAGAGCTCCTTCGTGTGGCCGGGCAGGGAACTGTAGCGGATCCCCTGGTCGGAGATTCTGGAGAAGGCGGGCTGCAGGGCCGTCAGGAGCTCGGACCGCAGCTGATCATCGATCCTGTCGCGTGTGTAATCCCTGTCCACATTGCCGCAGATGTTCTTGTAGAAAAGGATCGGGTCGGTCAGCTTGTAGACATACTCGCCGAAGCAGCGGATGGAGATATCCAGATCCAGTCCGATATTCCTGTCCACGACCCGGAAGGGAACCGGGCTGGCCGTGCCGTACTTGTTGCCGATGATATTCTTGGTGTTGAAATAATAGACGCGCTGGTCGTGCGCCGTCACACCGCCGTAGGAAACACGCGCCGCGAACTTCTTGAAGCTCTCCTTGATGCCCTCTCCCAGGCTTCCGGAAAAGATGCTGGGCTCAGTGGACGTATCATACGTGTAGGCACCGGGCTCCGCGCAGATATCCACGATCGCGCCCTGGTCGACAATGATCATACACTGGCCTTCATTGACCACGATCGTCGACCCGTTGGTGATGACGTTCTCACTCCCGCCCCTGTTCAGGAGGCCGGATTTGCCGGTGTGATGCTCGCCCTTGCGCACAAGGACATCCGTAGGCATTTCAGAGCAGTAGAAATATTCCTTCCACTGATCCCCGAGCACAGAACTGAGTGAAGCGCCTGCTGCTAAAATAAGACCCATATATACCTCCTTTTTGAGTGCGTAAGCACGAAAAACCCGAGGAGAAATCACGTAGTGTTTCTCCGATGGGATACTTATAACTGATGTCTGACGACCATATACTCGTCCCCATTCTGATAATAGGGGCAGGCCGCATGCCGGTCTGTCTGCAGCCTCGCGTAGTCATCCTCGTCCATGTCCGCCTCGCAGACATAGTCTCCGTAATCATCATCGTACGCGCACAGGGCGCAGTTATCGCATTCCGCCTGCATGGGACCATTCCTCCGGTATGCTGCCGCCCGGCACAGTTCCCTGACTTCAGAGCGGACAGCTGCCCGTCCCTGCGGCGGTCAGGCCGGTCCGCGCCGATTCACTGCGCAGCGGCTCCTCACTGTGTCAGAAGCTCTTTTGCCTTCTCCAGCTGCGTGTCGACCTCTTTCTTTTCGTATTTTTCACTGTCGAATTCCACGGTGTAGTCCGGCTCGATGCCGACCTTGTGGATATTGCGCCCGTTCCTGGTGTAGTAGTCGGCGACCGTGATCTTGATGGCGGAGCCGTCTCCCAGGGGGTACAGGTTCTGGACGATTCCCTTGCCGAAGGTCTTCGTTCCGACCAGTTTGCCGATCCCGGCGTCCTGGATCGCACCCGCCAGGATCTCCGAGGCGCTGGCAGAGTACTCGTCGACCAGCACGACCAGGGGAAGATCGAAGGCCGCGCCGGGGCAGGTGTATTCCTCCCGCTCCCCGTTCTTGTCCTCCATGTAGAAGATCAGGCCCTTGGGCAGCAGCTCCGAGGCGATCTGCGTCACGGCCGTGACCGTTCCGCCCGGATTGCCCCGCAGGTCGATGATCATAGACTTCATGCCATCCTTCATGAGCTTGGAATAGTTCTCCTCAAACTGGGCGGCTGTCACGTCGCTGAACTCGCTGATGGTCAGGTAACCGATCTTGTTATCGAGCATCTCGGAGGTGACCGTCGGCACATTGATGGTGGCGCGGGTCACGGTGAAGGTCTGATACTCGCCGTCGCGCATGATCTTGATCTGGACCTCCGTGCCCTCCTGGCCCTTGACCAGGCTGGCGACGCCGGCCGTATCCATCTCCAGCGTATCCTTTCCGTCCACCTCACAGATGATGTCGCCGGTCTTGAGTCCCGCCTTTTCAGCGGGCGTACCGGGCATAATCCCCGAAAAGACCGGGGCATTCGTTTTCTGGTCCAGGCCGATATAGGCGCCGATCCCCTTGTAGATGCCGCTTGTCTCCTCGTTCATGGTGTTATATTCTTCCTCGGTGTAATAGACCGTATAGGGATCTCCGAGGGAGTCCATCAGCCCCTTGTAGAGGCCTGTCTCCAGGGTTCCGACCGTGGCGTCCTCCGGCTGATAGTAGTACTGGCGGATCGCCTCCTCCAGCAGCCGGATCTTCTCGATCGAATCCTGGTTGAGGGCGGAATCGGTGGTTGACTCCGCGTCGTGCGCGCTGCTGAAGGCCTGTACGGCGCCCGTCCGGAGCGGGAACATGTGAAAAGCTCCCAGCAGGAGCACCATGCCCGCTGCCATTCCCAGCACAAAGATTCCGACCCTGCCGGCTTTTCCGCCGCGCTTATTTGTCGTGACCGGCTGACTGCCGGTGCCGATCGTTTCTTTTTCTTCCATTGCACCTGCTTTCTGTCAGATTCTGCTGTCCGTTCCGTATCGCTGCAGGATTATTGTAATGAATCCGCCACCCTTTGTCACGGTCCGGCGGGAAAAATTCATGATAATATCACAGGTCATTACAGTTCACGCCTCCGCGGGACATGAATTGCGGGGAGGTCTGCACTGTATCACAAAATGAAAGGCGTCAGAAATCATACTGCTCCATGTATTTCATATAGCGGACGACCATGAGGGCGATCTTGAAGGTGATTGCGTCCTCGAATACGCGCAGGTCCAGGCCCGTGCTCTTCTGCAGCTTGTCCAGCCTGTACACGAGTGTATTTCTGTGGATGAAGAGCTGGCGGGAAGTCTCTGAGACATTCAGGCTGTTCTCAAAGAACTTATTGATCGTCGCCAGGGTCTCCTGGTCGAAGTCATCCGGATTCTTGCCCTTGAAGATCTCCCGTATGAACATTTTGCACAGCGGTATCGGAAGCTGGTAGATCAGACGGCCGATGCCCAGCTCGTTGTAGGCGATCACCGTGCGGTCCTCAAAGAAGATCCGGCTGACGTCCAGGGCCATCTTGGCCTCCTTGAAGGACCGGCTGACCTCCTTGATCTCCTCGACGATGGTCCCGTAGGCGATCCGGATATCCATGATATCCATCTTGTGGAGCTGGTCTTCGATCGCCAGCGCCGCCTTCTCGATCTCCTTCTCCCCGCTGCCTTCGGCAAGCTCCTTGACGATGACGACATTGGTCTCGTCGACGGCCGTCACGAAATCGGGCGTTCCGGCTCCGATATATTCCTGGGTCAGCTCCAGCACGTTCCTGTCGCGTCCCGCGCTGTTCTCCACGATCATGACGACCCGGCGGGCATCCGGCGCGATCCTGAGCTTTTTGGCCCGGCCGTAGATATCCACCAGCAGGAGGTTGTCCAGCAGGAGGTTCTTCATGAAGCTGTCCTTGTCGTAACGCTCCTTGAAGGCCGCGATCAGTCCGTGCAGCTGGAAGGCGGCCATCCTGCCCACCAGGAGGGTATTGTCCGTATCTCCGCGGATCACCAGCACATATTCCAGCTGCTGGTTCTCCAGGACTTTGAAGAACTGGTAAGGTCCCGCCGACTGCGAATCGGCAGGCGAAGCGACAAAATCCGGGATCGCATGAACTGCGTCCTCAAAAACAGGTGCAGTGGATGTGATCTCCCTTCCCTCTGCATCCATCACGCAGATCTCCAGATGAGTGATGTCCCGGATTCCCTCGATCGTATTCTGTAAAACCTGATTCGAAACCATTTCCCCCACTCTTTCCGCCCGTGCAGGAGTTCTGCCAGGCTGCCAGCGCAGCTTTGACGTCCTCTCCGTACAGGCTTTTTAGTGAAACTTCCTGCCCCTTTGATCGCGCGCCCGGGCCGTACGGTCCGTTCGCGGTCAGGCTCCGGTATGCGGACAGCACCTGTCCACAGCCCTGTCAAAACCTCTCGAATCCTATTTTAAAGTAAAATTTAATATTTTTCCACAAAACCACATTATTTTTTTGTAAAAAATACACAAATCATTTTCCGGTTCTGTCGGCAATTCGACGGACGGGGGATATAAGTGCGAAAAGAAAAAACACAGCCTGCGCTGTGTTTTTCTAAGGTCATGACAATATCATAGCAGAATGATGCGGTCCTCCTCGATCGCGATCTTATTGTCGCGGAGAAGGTGGCCGACGGCACGCTTGAACTCGTTCTTGCTCATCTGCACTTCCTCGCGGATCAGCTCCGGGGAAGCCTTGTCCGTAAAGGGCAGCTCACCGTTCCGCTCGCGGAGCATCCTGAGGATGGTCTCGGCGTCCGCGTCGATCTGCAGTAATCCCTTCTCACGGATGCTCAGGTCCAGCTTTCCGTCCGGCTTGACCGCCGTCACACGGGCCTTGACCTCTTCGCCGACCCGGAACTCACGGACGAGCTCGCGGCGGGGGATCAGGGCGGAAAAAATGCTGTCCACCGCGACAAAGGCTCCGAAATTGCGGCTGGTCTCGTAGACGATCCCCGTCACCTGGTCTCCGGCCTGGTAAGGGCTGTCGGTGCGAAGCCAGGGATAGACATTCATGGTCGCGCAGAGCCGCTCACTCTTGTCGAGGTAGACCGCGACCAGGACCGTCTGTCCCTCCTTCACCCGCTCGCGGGGCTGCTCGTGATAGGGCAGCAGCAGGTCCTTGTCCAGCCCCCAGTCCAGGAAAGCGCCGATGCGGCTGACCTGGATCACGGTCAGGTATCCGACCTGGTGGAGGATCAGCTTGGGCTCCTTGCGGGTGGCGATCAGGCGGTCCTCAGAGTCCTTGTACAGGAAGACTTCCAGTTCATCGCCGATCGCGGCATTTTCAGGTACCTGTGAACGCGGCAGAAGCACGCGCTCATTCGGCACGTCCCCGGTCAGGTAGACGCCGAACGGAACCTGCTTGTCGATCCGTAAAATCTGTTTTTCTCCAATCTTCAGCATACTTATCCTTTCCGGACAAGCATCTCACCCGATGGCCGGGTCTGTACATAGCCCTCCCGGGAGATTGCCTGTCCGCTTCAACTCGAAAATCTGTAAAACCCTTTTCAAAATATAGCCTCCAAAATGGCATATGGCCTGCCGTCCTTTGCATTCAAAGCAATGCAGACTGTCTGTGCGGCTCCGCTGCGGCTGTCTTCTGCCGGCATGGGCCGCGTGTTGCTTCCGTCTGTATTTCCGACAGCTGCCGCGTCTGCGCGCCCGGCTGTCAGACCGGTGTTCTCTTCTGACCGTGTGTACACGACCGGCTGGATGATGTCTCCCAGCAGAGCCTGCTGTCTGTACTCGATCCTGAGTACGCTGACCTCCGTATGGGGAGGGAGGAATCCCGCCGCCATCCTCACATACTGGCCGTTGTTGACATGCCGGTTGGTGTCGAGGTGATACTCCTGCACACGGATGGGTTCCATCGGGCTTCCGCTCTGATCCGGGAGCCGGATCTTCCTGGCGTCGTACTGCATCTGCAGCCGTTCCTCCAGCGGATAACCGGCCAGGATCTCTTCCGGGATCCGGACCGGATGCATGGTGGACGTATCCACCAGCGACCATACGGAGTTGGCATTGGCCAGCCTTTCACCGCCCGCGGTCTCCATAAAGAAGTTTCTCAGGCCGATCGATCCTTTCATGGCATAGGGGAGGGTCCCGATCCGGACCTGCTCACCGAGGACCGGCATACGCAGGACCTCCACGCGCCAGTATACGATGATCCAGGCAAGTCCGTGTCTGCGGAGCCGCTCCACGCCCAGGCCGTTGTCCTCTGACTGAAAGGTAGAGCAGTCCTGAAAGTAATCGATCAGTTTTTCCGGTGTCAACCGCCCGTCCGCATCGGTCTCACTGTAGCGGATCCTGCTGTCAAAACTATACATGTATGCACCATCCCATTGCAGGGAGCCCGGTCAGCCGTGCTTTCCTTTTTTCAGGACACCCTTGGAATTAAAGTAGCATTTTCTGCCGTCAATGGTCTTCCATCCCTTTGCCCGGACCAGCGTCTTCTTATCAAAGTAGTACCATTTGCCGCTGATCTTCTTCCAGCCGGAGACGAGGGCGCCGGTCTTCTTATCGGCGTAGTAATAATTGCCGCCGTACTTGACAAATCCGGTCTTCATGGCGCCGCTGCTGCCGATGATATACCAGGCGCTCCCGATCTTGTATTTTCCCTTCTTCAGGCGGGCTCCGTTCGAGGGCTGGTAGTAGTACCACTTGCCGCTCAGTTTTTTCCAGCCGGTGACAAGAGCGCCGTTGGAGGGATTTGCGTAATAGCGGTTTCCGCCGACCTTGAAGGAACCCGTCACCCGCACGCCCTTGGCGTTAAAGTAATAGAGGGCGCCGTTGATCCTGCGGAAGGAGCTCTTGACAGGTTTTCCGTCCGCGCCCAGGTAATAGACCTTGCCGGAGACCGTTTTCCATGTGTTTTTCGGAACGGTCGGCGCAGCGGGCGCATAGGAGGTCCGCAGAACAATGGTTCCGCGCTTTCCTCTGGATCCCATGCTCCAGGCAGCGTGGTAGACATTGCTGGTGTGACCGTCAACAACCGGCAGGCCGGCTGCGTTCGTACCCACACAGATTGCCGTGTGGTCGTAGGTTCCGTCCCCGTTCCAGTCATAGTAAACAGGATTTCCTGCGCGCACATTCGCGTTCTGTGCGGTCAGGAATGTTCCATAGGCGCTGAAATGGCGGATGTGACCCATGACGTTGATCCAGTTCACAGACTGCGGATACCAGTCATCCGTTCTGGGCATTCCACCGGCATACAGGCACTGTGATACAAAATTGGCGCAGTCCACCCCCCTGTATTCCCTGTAATTCCGGTTGTAGTGTTTCCAATAGGTGTCGGCATAGGCAATAGCCTTTGATGCCGTGTACCTATACGCCGGGACAGCTGCTGCGGTCACCTGCGCGTCGGCGCCGGCCTCTCCCCCTGCAATCAGTGCATCAGTGTACTTTGAGTCCACCTGTGCCGACACTGCTGCCGATGCCGCTTCTTCGTCTGCGGCAAACACAAGCCTTTCTGCTGCTTTCGATTCCGGATCACTGCCGTCCGCGGATGCGATCTTTGCATAGGACACGATGCGCGCGTCCGCATCAGACTGCACCGCAAAGGGTGTCTCCGGCGCTTCCGGAGTCAGCTTCTCCGGATCCGTCTCCTCACGGAGCCAGGTAAAATTGACATCCGTCCCGTTGATCGCGCAGGGGATCCAGGCGGAATCCTCATCCGCACGTCTGAATGAGAGAGAAAAATCATAGCTGTATGAGGATGCGCTGATATCGCCGCTTCCATCCGCCGCGCCATATCCCTGGGTCATCCACTCCTCTACATCCAGCGTCAGGAGATTGTCCTGCATTGTGCAGCCCGTCACCTTGTACCTGGGAATCATTTCCCTGACGGCGCTGCCCTCTCCGATCAGCATCTGCGCGTATTCACTCTGCAGGTCCCACTCGCGAAGAGCCTTTTCAGCCGCGTCTGCCCCCGCTGCCGTGAACTCCTGTATTTCGGAGCTCTGCTGCTGATCCTTGTCATCTCCATTGATCCGGGCACTCATATAGGCCGCCTTGGACTCTTCATAAGCGGACATCGCTGCCGCAGCGGCAGCCCCCTTCTCTTTTCCGAGTCCGGAATACAGTTTGCTATCATCTGATTCGATTCCTCTGGAGCGTTCCAGGATCTCCTCGTCCGTGATGCTCTGCGACTGTTCATACAGAGAATCGATTGCTTCATCAAATGAAGATTTTCCGGACGCTGCATCGGCCGGCTTTTCCTCCGTCGGCTTCACATCGGCAGGCCCTGTGTCAGCTGCCCGCCCGACGGCTCCGTAAACCGGGGCAGTTCCCGCAATGATCAGAGCCGCGGCAAACGCTGCCGCCCCGAAAAGGAATTGTCTCAGAGTATGCATTACTGTTTCCAATCTTTCATCCAAGCCTTTCTGGTCGTATGTGCCCATCTTCTGTAACTGCGTCTCATCCGTCCAGAACCATAGGCATGCGTCATGCTCCGCTCCGATTCTGTTCATCAAAACAAAGGCATTCCAGTTTGCGTTTCAAATACTGTTCAAAAAGCAGGAAAACCTCCCTTTTGACCGGGCAGACCGTCCGCTTTCTCCGGGAGAGCCTCTCGCAATACTGGCATGCAGGCCACATCTCTATGGAATGTAAAAATAATTAGGCATTCAAATATTATATACTCGAAAAAACCGCATGTCTACCGGATTTGTCTGTAAAAAAGTTAAAATGTTGTCATTTTGGTGTTTGGTGCTTTTTTAAAAGCCTCCGGAAGAGTCTGACCGGTTCTGTCCTCCCGGTTTCCCGTACTTTTAAACTGCCGGCTCCGGTCCTCCTCCGCCCCGTGTGACCGGGGCAAAAAAATAACTCCTGTCAGCCTGTGACAGGAGTTATCGATCAGCGCTGGGCTAGCAGGATTCGAACCTGCAAAATGACGGAGTCAGAGTCCGCTGCCTTACCGTTTGGCTATAGCCCATTATTGTCTGCAGCCGGTTCATGTCGGCTACGAATTGAAATTATAGTGCATGGCCCGTCAAAATGCAAGCACTTTTTTCAAAAAATATTATGTGTCTTTACCGCGGAAGATGCCCGAGATTTCAGACATCTTCCGCAATGACATCCGGTTTCACTTCTGCCGCCCGGCAGACCGGCAGGCGGCGTCCCCGCTGCTGCCCATGTGCAAAGAGGCTTATCTCCTGCGCCCGGAGATGACCGGGTAGAGCAGGACGAGCATGGGATAGAGCTCCAGTCTTCCCGCCAGCATGTCGAACATGAGGACATACTTGGAGGGCAGGGAGAGGTGGCCGAAGTTGGCAGTGGGGCCGACGGCGGAGAGGCCGGGGCCGATATTGTTGAAGGTGGCGGCGACGGCCGTGAAGACCGTCTCCAGGCTCTCACCTCCGTCGAAGAGGGTGACCGCCAGGACAGAGGCGCAGAAGATCACGATGTAGATCCCGACATACATGATGACGGCGCGGACCGTCTCGCGCTCAACAGGCTTGTTGTCCATGCGGACGGTCGTGACGCTGCGGGGATGGACGTAGTGGTGGATCTCCTGCAGGCCGGCTTTGACCAGGATCGCGATCCTGGACACCTTGATGCCGCCGCCGGTGGAGCCGGCGCAGGCACCGATGAACATGATCATGACCAGCAGGCAGCGTGAATACTGGGGCCAGAGGTCAAAGTCCGCGGTCGCGTAGCCGGTCGTCGTGATGACAGACCCCACCTGGAAGGCCGCGTGATGGAAGGCCAGGAAGATGTTGTCGAACATGCCGCGGATGTTGATCGTGATGGTCAGGATGCAGAAGGCGATGATCCCCAGATACCAGCGCACCTCCGTGAGACGGAAGGCCTCCTTTTTGTCTTTTCCCATAAAGAGGAAAAAGTAGGCGTTGAAATTGACGCCGAAGAGGATCATGAAGACCGTGATGATGCCCTGCTGCAAAAGGGGATAGCTGGCAATGCTGTCGCCGAGGACGCCGAAGCCGCCGGTGCCGGCCGTGCCGAAGCTCAGGCACAGGGTGTCGAACAGGGGCATGCCCGCCAGCAGGAGCAGGACGATCTCGACCACGGTCATCCCGAAATAGATCTTGTAGAGGATCATGGCGGTGTCGCGGATCTTGGGGACGAGCTTGCCCACCACGGGACCCGGGCTCTCCGCCCGCATCATGTGCATCTGGCTGCCCATCCTGCGTCTGCGCATGGGCATAATGGCCAGAACGAAGACAATGACGCCCATGCCGCCGACCCAGTGGGTAAAGCTGCGCCAGAAGAGGCTGGCGTGGCTGAGTGCCTCCACATCCGGCAGGATGCTGGAACCGGTCGTCGTGAAGCCGGAGATCGTCTCAAAAAGGGCGTCGGAATAGCTGGGGATGTCCCCGCACAACACAAAGGGCAGGGCCCCGCAGATACTGATCACGATCCAGACCAGGGCAACACTGACAAAGCCTTCCTTGGAATAAAACTCCGTGCCGGTGTCCCCCTTCAGGTTGATGAGATAACCGATGACAAAATAAGCGGCGGCCAGGGCCAGGTAGATCAAGCCTGCCCGCTCTCGGTACAAAAAGCCGGTGACGGCCGGCAGAAGCAGAAAGACGGCTTCAAATTTGAGCACAAGTCCGGTCGTGCGGCGGATAATCGAATAGTTCATAATATGTCCCCTCCGGAATCAGGTTTCCTGCAGGATATCGCGGATATCCTGGAATCCCATATGGGTCGTCACAACGATGACCCTGTCGTCCACTTCGATCATGGACTGTCCGTTGGGAATGATGATCTGGCGGTTGCGGTAGATGCAGGCGATCAGGACGCCCTTTTTGATGGGCAGGTCGATCAGGGGGATCCCGATGACAGGGGCCCCCAGCTGGATGAGGAATTCCAGCGCCTCCGCCTTGTTCTCGATGATATTGTAGAGGGTCTCCACATTGCTGCCGATCGAATTTGCCATCGCGCGGACGTAGCGGACGATATACTCCGCCGCAATGTGCTGGGGGTTGAGGATACTGCCCAGGTTCATATCGTCGATGATGTCATCGTAATTGATGCGGTTGATCTTGGTGACCAGCTTGATGTCCTTTGCGGAGGCCTTGCGGGCATAGAGGGACAGGAAAATATTCTCCTCGTCCATGCCGGTCAGGCTGACGAAGGACTCGCAGTTCTCGATCCCCTCCTCCAGCAGGACATTCTGGTTGGCGGCATCTCCGCAGATGACATTGGCGTCGGGCAGGTCCTCGCTCAGAATGCGGCAGCGCTCCGGATCCTTGTCGATGATGGTGACGGCGATATGGCTTTCCAGAAGGGTCTTCGCCAGGTAGTAGCCGATCGTACCGCCGCCGATGATCATGCAGTTGGCGGCGCTCCGGCTCTTGAGGCCGACCTTCTCCATGAAGCCCCTGGCGCTGTGGGTGCCGGTCACGATGCTGATGGTGTCGCCCGCCTGGAGGCGGAAATCACCGCCGGGGATCGTGACGTCATGTCCGGGGCCCCGCTCGACCGCACAGACCAGGACATCTCCCTTGATGGTGGCGGAGATCTCCGCCAGGGTATGTCCGTCCAGGGGCGAGTTGGCCGGGACGGCAAATTTCAGCAGCTCGACATGGCCGCGGGCGAAGGTGTCGATCTTGATGGCGGAGGGGAACTTGAGAAGCCTGGAGGCCTCCATAGCGGCCGCATACTCCGGATTGACGGTCATGGACAGGCCCAGCTCGTCGCGGATAAAGCCGATCTCACTGTTGTAGATGGGGTTGCGCACACGGGCGATGGTGCTGCATCCGCCCGCCTTCTTGGCGATCAGGCAGCAGAGCAGGTTGAGCTCGTCCGAGTCCGAGGCCGCGATCAGGAGGTCCGCTTCCTCTACGCCCAGTTCCTTCTGGACGGAATAGCTGCCGCCGTTTCCCACGATCCCCATGACATCATAGTTGCTGGACACGTCATTGACCACCTGGGGGTTCTTGTCCACAACACTGACATCATGTCCTTCTTCACTGAGTTGGGCGGCGAGGGCGGAGCCGACTTTGCCGCAGCCTACCACAATAATCTTCATATCTGTCTGTTCCTCTTTTCATCACGCTGCTGCGCGTCCGTTTGCAGGTATCAGGTCATCCCTGTTTCTGTTTATTTTTCTGTTTTCTTTTTTCCGCGTTTTTCTCTGCGCCGTTTTGTCTTTGTCTGCTCTTTTACTTTCCGCCGCGGCTTCTGCTCAGCCGCCGCACCGGCCGGGATGCATGCGCAGCAGGTCTCCGGGATCCGCCTGGGCATCCAGTTCCATCAGGATCTCTTCCCCGGGGTGCGGCGCGCTCTGCACGGGCTCCCCGTCCGCATTCCACATCCGCAGGACCTGTGCCGGCCGGTCCACGCCGTCCGGCCGCATGATCTCGATGCGGTCGCCGACGGAAAACTTGTTTTTCTGGTGGATCCTCACGAGGCCGGCCGTCCGGCCGTCCGGTGTCTCCGGTCTCTGCACGGCCATTTCCCTGCCGCCGTCATCCCCTCCCGGAATCATTCCCGCTCCGGGCGCGGATGCATCCGGTGCTGACGCCGGCAGGTCTTCCGCGATGCCCAGAAAGACGGCGTCGCTGGTATAGGTGTTGTCGGTGTAGACCATGGACTGCGTGTCGGGCCGGCCGAAGTAGAAGCCTGTCGTAAAATCGCGGTAGGTGCACTGGCGGATCTGGTGCCTGTACCAGTCCATGCCGGCGGCATAGGCCTCATCGCTCTCGAGATAGTCATCGATGGCCCGGCGGTAGGCCCTGGTGATCGACGCGACATAGAGCGCCGTCTTCATGCGGCCCTCGATCTTGAGGCTGTCGACGCCGGCCCGCGCCAGCTCCGGCAGGTGTTCGATCATACACAGGTCGCGGGAATTGAAGATATAGGTCCCGCGCTCGTCCTCCACGACGGGGAGATATTCGCCGGGGCGCTTTTCCTCGACGACGCTGTATTTCCAGCGGCAGGGGTGGGTGCAGGCCCCCCGGTTGGCGTCCCGGCCTGTAAACCAGGCCGACAGCAGGCACCTGCCCGAGTAGGAGATGCACATGGCGCCGTGAATGAAGGCTTCGATCTCCAGGTCCTGCGGCGTATTGGCCCGGATCCGGGCGATCTCCGCCAGGGACAGCTCCCGGGCGCACACGACACGGGCCGCCCCCAGGCTGTGCCAGAAGCGGAAGGTCTCCGAATTCGTGTTGTTGGCCTGGGTCGAGATGTGGACCGGGATCTCCGGGCAGTACCTGCGTGCCAGGGAAAACATCCCCGGATCCGCCACCAGGACTGCATCGGGGCCGGTCTCCCGGAGAAAGGAAAAATACTCCGCGGCCCCCTTCAGGTCCTGTTCATGGGCATAAATATTTGCGGCGACATGGACCTGCACACCGTGCGCATGCGCCAAGGCGATCCCCTCCCTCATATCCTCAGGGCTGAAATTTCTCGCCTTGGCTCGCAGGCTGAAGGCCTCGCCGCCGATATAGACCGCGTCCGCCCCGAAGGCGACCGCCGTGCGCAGGACCTCCAGGTCCTTGGCCGGGATCAGCAGCTCGGGCTTTTCGCGGTTGTTATTCCATTTTCTGTTCATATATTCTCTTTCAGACGCGCCGCCCGCCGGGACTGCCGGTCAGCAGTATTCGCCTTTTTTGACAGAGACGGCTGCGCCGTCGCCATTGGGCAGCAGGATGGTCTCCAGGACGGGTTCCTCCATCAGCGCCCGCAGGTAGTCGCGCATGCGCCGGTGGATCGTGCGGTTCCTGCGGGTGACCGCAAAGCGGGAGGCCAGCACATCGCCCTCCTGCAGGATATTGTCCGTGATCAGGAGTCCCTCCGGCGCCAGGAGGCGGAGGGTCTCCGGCAGGAAGCGGATATACTGGCCCTTGGCGGCGTCCATGAAGATCAGGTCAAAGGTCCCGTCTCCGCCGATCTGCGGAAGTACCTGCGCGGCATCCCCCTCCAGCAGGGAGATATTGTCTGCCCCGTACTTTTTAAAATTGTCCCTGGCCTGTGCGGCGCGGCCGGGATCGAGCTCGATCGTGACGATCCGGCATTCCCGCGGCGCATAGTACCCCATCAGAAGCGCGGAAAAGCCCACTGCGGCGCCGACCTCCAGGATCCCGGCCGGTTTTCGCAGGGTGACAAAGAAGCGCAGCAGGTCCTGGGTCTGCGGCCGGATCACGGGCACGCCCTGCGCCCGCGCCTCCCGCTCCAGGTCCCTGAGAAAGGTCGGCCCGGGAGGCGTCATGGCCTCCGCAAAGACCTCCATGCGGCGGGGATCCGGTGAAAAGGCCGCTCCGGCCCCTCTAATATCCTCACTGCCCCCACACATCGCGGTTCTCCGTCTCTTCTCCACTGCCGGCGCTCTCCTCCTCGGCGGCCGCGCCCTCCTCCTGCTGTCCTGTCTCCACTGCCGGATCCGTACAGATTCTGGTCAGGATGTCATCCGCCGTCATGTCCGAGGACAGGATGTAGGTTCCGGGCAGGATCATGCCGTCCGCGCCGGACAGCTTCGCCTTGAGGGCAAAGAAATACCTGCTGCCGATCAGATCCTGTCTCTCCAGGAGCCTGCCGACCGTCAGCGAGGAGGACGCGTCCTCCTCCGTGATGGTCACCATCTCGCTGTGGGCCTCGCCCGGCTTGTCCAGGCCCTCCTGCACGAACAGGCGGTAGCCCTCGCGGTAGGCCGTTCCCGCCGTGAGCACGATCAGGACCGCGCACACAACGGGCAGGAGGTCCATCAGGCCTCCGAAGACACCCTCCAGAAAATCCCGTTTTCTGATCTTGTTATCATCCATACAGTCACCTCCTGTACAGGCTTTTCCGCTCCGGTCAGACCTCCAGGATCATGGGCAGGATCACGGGCCTGCGCTGGGTCTTTTTCCAGAAAAAGTCATTCAGGCTGTCCTTGACGGCATTTTTGTAGCGGTTCCAGTCGGAGACGCCGGTCTCGATGCAGTGATAGATGGCCTCCTCGGCGACGGCCGCCGCGCCGGTCATCAGGTCGTCCGACTCCTTGATATAGACAAAGCCGCGCGATGTGATCTCGGGCCCGGACAGGAGCTGGCAGGACCCGGACTCCAGGGCGAAGGCGACGATCACGATGCCGTCCTCGGCCAGGTGCTGGCGGTCGCGCAGGACCACGTTTCCGACATCGCCGACCCCGAGGCCGTCGACCAGGATATTGCCCACCTGGACCTTCTCGCGGATGAAGGCCTCGTCCTCCGAGATCTCCAGGACATCGCCGGAGCGGAGGATGAAGATATCCTCCTTGTCGTAGCCCAGTTCACGCGCGATCTTGGCCTGGGCCTTGAGATGGCGGTATTCGCCGTGCACGGGAATGGCATAGCGGGGCTGGACCAGGTTGTAGATCAGCTTGACGTCCTCCTGGCAGGGATGGCCGGAGGCGTGTACGTCCTGGGTGATGACATCCGCGCCCTTCATCAGGAGCTTATTGACGACCGCCGTGACCGCCTTCTCGTTGCCCGGGATCGGGCTGGAGGAGAAGACGACCGTGTCGCCGGGGCCGATGGTGACCTTGCGGTGCAGGCCGTCCGCCATGCGGCTGAGGGCGGCCATGCTCTCTCCCTGGCTGCCGGTCGTGATGATGACGGTCTTTTCTCCGGGATAGTTTTTGAGCTGTTCGATGTCGATCAGGGTGTTGTCAGGCACATTGAGCACATCGAGCCTGGTCGCGGTCTCGATGATGTTGACCATGCTCCGGCCCTCGACGACGACCTTGCGGCCATATTTATAGGCGTGGTTGATGATCTGCTGGACGCGGTCCACGTTGGAGGCGAAGGTCGCCACGATGATCCGCGTGTCCGCGTGGTCGCGGAAGATCTGATCGATGCTCCTGCCGACCATTTTCTCCGAGGGCGTGTGCCCCGGGCGCTCCGAGTTGGTGGAGTCGCACATGAGGGCCAGGACGCCCGCGTCGCCGAGCTGGGCGAAGCGCTGCAGGTCGATGGCATCCCCGTAGACCGGGGTGTAGTCGACCTTGAAGTCTCCCGTGTGCACGATCGTGCCCGCCGGGGAGGTGATCGCCAGGGCAGCCGCATCCACGATGGAGTGGTTGGTCTTGATGAATTCCACATCGAACTCGCCGAGCTCCACGACGTCCCCGAAGGCGACGACGTGCCGCTCCGTATTGTTCAGCAGGTTGTGCTCGCGGAGCTTGTTCTCGATGATGCCCATGGTCAGGCGGGTGCCGTAGACGGGCACATTGATCTTCTTGAGGACATAGGGGAGGGCGCCGATGTGGTCCTCGTGGCCGTGGGTGATCACAAAGGCCCTGACCTTGTCGATATTCTCCTCCAGATAGGTCGTGTCCGGAATGACCAGGTCGATTCCCAGCATGTCATCCTCGGGAAAAGCCAGGCCGCAGTCCACGACCACGATGCTGTCCCCGTATTCAAATGCAGTGATGTTCATCCCGATCTGCTCGAGTCCGCCGAGCGGGATGATACGAAGGGACGGCGCGGAGCCGTTCCGCAGTCCTTCTGTTCTGTTTTTCAATCGCTCTCCTCTTCCGGCTGCCGCCTTTGACGGCCTCGCTGTATTCCGGCCGCCCCGGGCAGGTGTATTGAGGGCCTGCCGGCCTGCAGCGCTGTTTTTCCGCTTCTCATTCAGGCGCTTCTCTTCTCTGCGGTCCTCGGTTTTTTTCCAGTTGCTTTCCTTTAAAACGCTTTTCTTCGAGCTGCTGTATTTCGGATCGCTGTCCTTGTGTTTTCTGCTGTCGGAAGTCTTCTCCGGCCGGTTCTTTTTCTGCAGTTCCTTCTTCTTGAGATCTTTCTTTTTGATCCCCTGTCTCTTCAGTTCTCTGTTCTTAAAATCTTTCCTTACTAATTCCTTCTTCTTAAAAATTGTTTTCTTCAAATTCCTCTGCTCCATGCCGCGCTCCGCGCGGCTTTCTATGTCATATTATGATGTTAAGGTCAAAAGTGTTATCACGGATTGCTTCGCGCTCCCACAATCCTCCCCAACATTCGGATTTCGCGGGGCCATAGCCTGCAGAAGGCCACGCCTCCATGCGGGTTCGGCGCCGTCTCTTACTCCAGGATCTCGATCCCGAGCTCCTCGAGGGCGTCCCGCATCATCAGCAGGACCGCGGACAGCTCCTGCTCGTCCTCCACGATCTCGTACATGCTCTGGTCATGATCGTCCGCCCCGTCACCGCCCTGAGCGGCCGCCTCCGGGCGGGCGCGCAGGATCAGGGCCTCTCCGTCGCCGTCCGGTGTGTCCGTGACCAGGACATACTGGTTTCCGGCGAGCTTCGTCTCCTCCACGATATAGAATTCCACCGGTTCCTCACCGTCTTCGGGGATAAACATCAGTCTGTCCTGCATGGTCTTCTCCTTCTGTGCGCGGGCTGTGTGCGTGTGCTTTGCATGGGACAGTTCCATTACAGCTGCCCCGCAGTATTTTACCGGTCAGGCCCTGTCGGGGACGCGCCGGAACTCTGTGTGCGTCTGTCATATCTGTCCGCCAAGGTGCGGATCTCCTCGCGATGGTTTTCCATGTATTCCCGGAGGATGATCCCGGCCGCGATCATGTCGACATAGTCGTGATAGCGCTCGCGGGGGATCCCCTGGCTGTGCATGATCTCCTCGGCCTCGACGCTGGTCAGCCGTTCATCGGACATAACAACGGGGAGACCGGTCCTTCTCTGCAGACTGTCCTGGAATTCCAGCGTCTTCTTCGCCCGCTCTCCCTGCGAATCATCCATATTTAACGGCAGTCCCAGAACAATCAGACCGACATCATTTTCCGCAATCAGCTCCTCGATCCTTGCAAATGTCCTCCGGAGCTTGTTCTCTCTGTCTCTGCGGATGATCTCCTTCGGCTGCGCCGTGATCATCAGTGGATCACTGAGCGCCACGCCGCAGGTCTTTCCGCCAAAGTCCAATCCCATTATTCTCATATCTGCTCTGTCACCGGATCACACTCAGTCCGACCAGTGGTTTGCCCGGATATAGCTGCGCATGATCTCTTCGACCAGCTCGTCCCGTTCCACCTTCATGATCAGGCTCCGCGCCCCCTTGTAATTGGTCACATAGGTGGGGTCGCCGGACATGATATAGCCCACGATCTGATTGACCGGGTCATATCCCTTCTCGGACAGAGCCTCATAGACGACGGAGAGAATCTTCTGCACACCGTTCGCCTGCTCGGGCTGAACTCTGAAAAACTGCGTGCTCTCCAGATCTGTTCTTTTCTTCCTGTTCTCTTCCATATACGCCTCACTGTATCCGCCCGGTTGCAGGAACCGGCCTGTGATCTGTCCAACAACAGCCGCCGGGGCTTTATATCCTGCTCCCGCCAGCAGCTCATCGTTCTAATGATACCTTATTTGGCATTTCGATTCAATAGAACTTTCTAAATTCATTTTTCCCGAAACTTTACTGGTTTCGCCCCCTCGAAGGGAGGCCGGACCCGCTTCGCGGTCGGGGAAATAGACCCGCTCCGCAGTCTTTCAGCGGTGTTCCGGCTCATCAGGCCTCCGGCACAAACAGGAGGCAGCTGCCGCGCGACAGCCCGATCTCCTCCGGCCGGAAGGTCCCGCGCAGGATCATGCCGGGATGGTGAGCGCCGCGGCCGTCCTCCTCCAGGGCGGCGGTCACATAGCGGGCGGTGCTGCCCGTCCAGTAGGTGACGCCGTCCTGTTCGCAGGTCTCCTCCAGGAGGATGGTCTCTGGCTCTCCCGCGAACTGCGCGCGGTATGCCGCCGCCTGGGCAGCCGTCAGGGCCAGGAGCCGCTCACTCCTGCGGGCCTTGACGGGCTCCGGGACCTGGTCCGGCATTTTGTCCGCCACAGTCCCGCTACGCCTGGAGTAGCGGAAGACATGGATCTCATAGAAGCGGATCCGCTCCAGAAAGGCACAGGTCTGGTCGAATTCCTCCTCCGTCTCGCCGGGGAAGCCCACGATCACATCGGTCGTGATGGCCGGCCGGTCATAGTAGCGGCGCAAAAGGTCAACGCTCCGGGCGTACTCCATCGTCGTGTAGTGGCGGTTCATGCGGCGCAGGGTCGCGTCGCATCCGCTCTGCAGGGAGAGATGGAAGTGGGGGCAGACCTTGTCCAGGGCGGAGAGCTCCCGGATGAAGCGCTCCGTCATGATCCGGGGCTCCAGCGAGCTCATGCGGATCCTCTCCAGCCCCCCGATGGCACTGAGCCTGCGCAGGAGCGACAGGAGGGCTTCGCCCGACCTGAGCGGGTCAAACCGGACCGGGCCGTCCGCACCGAAATCGAGGCCGTAGGAGCTCACATGGATCCCGGTCAGCACGATCTCCCGGATGCCGCCTGCGACCAGGTCTCTCACCTCCTGCAGGATATCCTCCGGCTGCCTGCTGCGGATGCGGCCGCGCGCGTAGGGGATGATGCAGTAGCTGCAGAACTGGTTGCAGCCGTCCTGGATCTTGATGTAGGCCCGGGTGTGTCCCGGGTCCGTCAGCCGCATGGCTTCATACTGAGGCGCCGCGGTCAGGTCCTCCCGCCAGGAGGGCTTGCCCTCCGTCACGGTCTCCGCCTGCTCAGATGCCCGCTCTCCGGGAGCAGCCGGGCCGCCGGTTCCGCCCTCTGTCCCGCAGGCCACTCCCTGCTCCCGCCGGGCCAGATAAGCTGTCAGGATGTCCCCGATCTGTGTCTTGCGGTTGTTGCCGATCACCAGATCGATCGCTTCGTCCCGCTCCACCCGGTCCGGGTCGGTCTCCACATAGCAGCCCACGGCGACGACCACGGCGCCGGGGTTCTGCTTTTTGGCCCGGTGCAGCATCTGGCGGCTCTTGCGGTCCGCGATGTTGGTCACCGTGCAGGTGTTGACCACATAGACATCCGCCGGCTCGTGAAAGGGGACCTCGAGATAGCCCTTGTCCCGCAGGATCTGGCGCATGATATCCAGTTCATAGCTGTTGACCTTGCAGCCCAGGTTGTGAAAAGCGGCCTTTTTCATCATTTCTCTCATCGACTTGACTTTTATCTGTGCAAAATTATAATTGTCTGTATAGCAATTCAGCTGTCCCGATATTTCGTGTGTAAACTGACATTTTCCGGTTCAGCTTTCACCGCGCCGACCAGTTCCGGCGCCCGGAACCCTACCCGAATATCCCGATCATCCCGATTGAAAACCACCCCGAATGAGACGGGAGGACCGGACAGCTGCGAAAATACATATTTAGAAAGGAATCTCTTATGAAGACAGTTCAGATCTCTCTCAACTCGATCGACAAGGTCAAATCCTTTGTCAACGACCTCACCAAATTCGACGACGATTTCGATCTCGTGTCCGGGCGCTACGTCATCGACGCCAAGTCCATCATGGGAATCTTCTCCCTGGATCTGTCCAGACCGATCGACCTCAATATCCACGCCACTGACAACCTCGACGAAGTCCTCAGGGTCCTGGATCCCTACATCGTCAAATAAAAAGAGTACTCAGATTTCCTTTGCCCGGATCAACAGCCGGGGAGAGGCTGTCCTGCTAACAGCAAATCTGATCATGAGGCGCGCCGGCATTCACTACCGGCGCCCTCTTTTTTTGTCTTTTTTACAAAGCTGATCATCCGGCTCCGGGGCTTGCTGTTTACAGGTTCTCCTGTCCCGGCCGGTTCACGCGGGTACTGGAGACCTGGATGATCTCGTCGTTGGCGATCGCGCGGTCCACCATCTCCTCGATCTGCTCGTCCAGGTTATGCTCGTGCTTGCGGATGACCTCCGCGCGGGGCCTGGTCACGGGGTGCTTGGCCACAAAAATGGTGCAGCAGTCCTCGTAGGGCAGGATGGAGGTCTCGAAGGTCCCGATCTTCTTGGAGACCTGGATGATTTCCTCCTTGTCAAAGCCGACCAGGGGCCGGAAGACCGGGAGGGTGCAGACCTCATTGGTGACCGAGAGGGCCGCCAGGGTCTGGGAGGCCACCTGGCCGATGCTCTCGCCCGTGATCAGGCCCAGGCACTCGCTCTCCTTGGCCAGGCGCTCCGCGATCCGCATCATGTAGCGGCGCATGATGATCGTGAGCTCATCGTGCGGGCACTTCTCATAGATATAGAGCTGGATCTCCGTGAAGTTGATGTTGTGCAGGCGGATGGGGCCTGTGTAGACCGAGATCTCCTGTGCGAGGTCGATGACCTTCTGTAGGGCGCGCTCACTGGTGTAGGGCGGCGCGTTGAAATAGACGGCGTCGATCCGGACGCCGCGCTTGGCGATCATGTAACCCGCCACGGGGGAGTCGATCCCGCCGGACAGCAGCAGCATGCACTTGCCGCCGACGCCCACGGGCAGGCCGCCCGGTCCGGGAATGACCTGGGAATAGATGTAGATCTTCTCGCGGATCTCGATGCTGAGCGTGATCTCCGGTGTGTGGACATCCACCTTCATGTCGGGGCAGGCCTCCAGGACGGCGTGGCCGACCTCGGCGTTGACCTCCAGCGAATCCTGCGGATATTCCTTGTTCATCCGGCGGGTCCGCACCTTGAAGGTGCGGCCGCTCCCCTCCGGGGCACCGGCGCCGGCCGGATATTCGGACCGCATAAAGGCCGCCGCCGTGCCGCACAGGTCCTCCAGCGGCATGAGCTCATGGACCGCGACCGGGCAGATGCCCCAGATGCCGAAGACATGGGAGAGGGCCTCCGTGACCTCCTCGAAGTCGTAGTCGCTGCGGGCCTCTACGAAGACCCTGCCATAGGTGCGCAGGACGCTGAAGCTCCCCTCGCAGGGCCGCAGGGCGATCTTGATCTGCCGCACCAGAGCCTCCTCGAAAATGTGGCGGTTTTTTCCTTTGATGCCGATCTCTGCATATTTGATCAGAAAGGCGTCGTATCTGTTCATATCGTTCCCCTTTGACTGGTGTGGTAACAAAGACTTGTATGGTAAAAAAGCCTGCGCGGCAGTGATTTTTCATCCCGCGCCGCTTCAGTGCCGGACAAATTTCCGCAGGAAGGGCACGAGCTCCGCGACGGCCCGGGCCGCCTCGTCCATCTCCTCCATGGTGTTCATGACAGACAGGCTCATGCGGATGGAATTGTCCATCTCCCCCGCCGGTGTCCCGATGGCCGCCAGGGTCTCGGAGGGGCGCGGGTGGTTGGACGCGCAGGCGCTGCCGGAGGAAACGTAGATGCCCTTGTCCTCCAGCGCGTGCAGGAGCACCTCGGCTCTCACGCCGCGGACGCGGACGCTCAGGATATGGGGCGCCGCCGTCCTGTCCGTGCGGCCGTTAAAGGCCAGGTCCGGGATCTGTGACAGGCCTTCCATCAGACGCTCCTTCATGGCGAAGAGCTTCTCACGGTCCCCGTCCAGGTCCCTGCAGAGCATCTGCGCGGCCAGGGCCATGCCGGCGATCCCGGGGACGTTTTCGGTCCCGGACCGCATGCCGCCCTGCTGGCCGCCCCCGTGCAGGAGGGGCTCCAGGCGGACATCGTCCGCCACATAGAGCAGGCCCGTCCCCTTGGGGCCGTGGATCTTGTGGCCGCTTGCCGCCAGCAGGTCGATCTGCATCCGCTTCGGCAGGATCTGCGCCTTGCCGAAGCCCTGCACGGCGTCCACGTGGAAGAGGGTCTGGGGATTGGCCGCCTTGACGGCCCGGCCGATCTCCGCGACCGGCTCTACGGCGCCGATCTCATTGTTGGTGTGCATGACCGAGACCAGGATGGTGTCGGGGCGGACCGCCGCAGCCACCTGGTCCGGCGAGACCAGGCCGTCCCGGTCGACGCCCAGGCGGGTGACCTCAAAGCCCTGTGACTCCAGGTATTTCATGGCCTCCAGGACGGCGGGGTGCTCGATCTGCGTCGTGATCAGGTGCTTTCCCCTTCTCTGCGCCGCCAGCGCGCCCCCGATGATGGCCATATTGTCGGATTCGGTGCCGCAGGAGGTGAAGTAGAGGTTTTTGTCCTTGACCTTCAGGATCGAGGCCAGGGTCTGCCTGGCCTGCGAGACCCGGCGCTCCGCCGTGACGCCCCTGTGGTGCATGCTGGACGGGTTTCCGTAGTCCTCCAGATAAATCTCGCTCATCAGCGCGGCGACCTCCGGAAAGCACCGGGTCGTCGCGGAGTTATCGAGGTAGATGTCTTTTTTCACACTCATAAATCGTTTTGTCCGTTTTCTTTGATCAGATATTTTCAATTGCCGGATGCACAGAGTCCCGCGCCGGATCTCCCAGATCCTTTTTCGCGCATATTTTCAAAACCCGCCCGCGCGTCCTGGGCGCCGCAGCCTGCTGCCGCCCGGCAGGCAGGCACCGGCCCCTCATCCGGGTCAGAGCTCAAACCGGTAGATCAGGAAGGAAAGGAAGGCCAGGCCGGCCGTCTCGGTCCGCAGGATCCGCCTGCCCAGGGAGACAGTGCGGGCGCCGCGCTCCACAGCAGCCCCGACCTCGGCCTCCTCGAAGCCTCCCTCGGGCCCGATGAAGACCGCTGCGGTCTGGCCGGGCCGGAGCTGTTCCAGAAGCTCCCTGGTCCCGGACTCCGTCTCGTCCGCCATGCGCTCGTAGGGCACAAAGATGCAGTCCGCCTCCGCCGCGGCGAAGTCGACCGCCTCCCTCATGGTCATGATGTCGTGGATCTCGGGGATCAGGGCCCGCTTGCTCTGTTTGGCGGCCGCCTCCGCGATCGCCTGCCAGCGGGCGACGCGCTTTCTGCGCTTGTCGCCGGTCAGCTTCACGATGCTCCGGTGCATCTCGACCGGCACGATGCCGGCCGCGCCCAGTTCCACCGCCTTCTGGACGATGAGGTCCATCTTGTCCGCCTTGGGAAGGCCCTGAAAGAGCAGGACCCGGACCGGCAGCTCCACCTCCGACGCCTGCATGCTGACCAGGCGGCAGCGCACACTGTCCTCCGTAAAGGAATCGATCGCAAAGCGGCCGAGCAGGCTGTCCTCTCCGGCCCCGTCCGGGTTCCGCACCAGGAGTTCCTCCCCCGGCTTCATCCGCAGGACATTTTTAATATGATTGTAGTCCTCCCCCGCGATTTCGAGCAAGTCGCCCTGCATGGCGGAGAGGTCCGCGAAAATCTGCAGCATATTTGTTCCGTGACCTCCGGTTTTCAGGCCTTGCGGCTTGTCAAAACGCTTTCGCGCCGATGATTCCGTCGCCAGTGCTCACAGTGCCTTGCGGCCGACGACACAGCACCACTCGCCCTGGTCCGCGACCGAGACGATCTCCAGGCCCGCGTCCAGCATGGCGTCCTCGACGCTCTGGGCCCGCTCCAGCAGGATCCCGGAGGTGATGTAGACGGCGCCCGGCTTCATGCAGCGGACCGCCTGCGGGGTGAGCGGGATCAGGACATCCGGCAGGATGTTGGCCAGGACGACGTCATAACAGCCCTCTCCCACCCGGGCCTGGACCGCGGGATCATCGATGAGATTGCCCAGGATGACCGTGAACAGGGCGGGGTCCACACCGTTGGCGGCGCAGTTGTCCTCGATGGCCGGGAGCGCGCAGGGATCCAGGTCGGTTCCGACCGCCCTGCGGATCCCCAGCTTGAGGGCCAGGAGGGCCAGGATCCCGCTGCCGGTCCCCACGTCCAGCAGGACCGTGTCCGGTCCGATGTATTTCTGCAGCTCGCGGATACAGAGCTGGGTCGTCTCGTGCATGCCGGTACCGAAGGCCGTGCCGGGATCAATGTGAAAGACCAGGCGGGGCTCCTTTTCATGCCCGTTTTCCATGACCTTCTCCGGCTTCTCCCAGGACGGGATCACCAGGATATCGTCGATCCAGAACTGGTGAAAATACTGCTTCCAGTTATTGATCCAGTCAATGTCCTCGGTCTCGTCGATGCTGACGGTTCCCTCCCCCACGTCGGAGAAAGCCCTGATCTCGTCGATCTTCGCCAACATTCTGTCTCGGACTTCCTCCGGCGTGCAGATCTCGTCATCCACAACCAGGTGTCCGTCCTCTGTCTCCTCCAGGAAAAAGTTCAGGACCGCGGTCCCGTCGTCCGCGGGGCCCTCGGGGAGGATATCCACGAACATCTGCTCCTTCTCCGAGGCGGTCAGGGGGACGTTGTCCTCGATCTGGGCCCCGTAGAGGCCGATGTCCTCCATAAAGCTGATCAGTATATCCTCTGCGTCCGTCCTGGTGCGGACCCTGAATCTCATCCATTTCATATCTGTCTCAAATCCTTTCCGGCTGATCGCGGCGGGATGGCCCCGCCTCCATATCTGTAAGCCTGACGCGGCGGTCCCGGGGCCGTCGCGCGCACAGACCGGCCCCTGTGATGGAGCACAGATTCCGCCCCGCATCATATCACTGATAACACGAAGAATTGTCAGGAGACAGAAAATCCCCTGACAACCCTGAAACTGCATGCTTCTTTCATTTAACATGCAGAAAAAGCTTTACTTTTCCCAGAAGTGTTTTTTCTTTTCCTTTTTGTCCTTTTTGGTCTCCTTCTGGTCCTCCTTCTCCGTTTTTTCCGGTTCGGCGTCCTTCTTACTCGCGCGTTCCACGGCGGTGAGGGAGTCACCGGTCAGCTCATCGAATTTGCGCAGGAGATCCCTGGCCTCCTTGCTGAGCTTGGTCGGGACATCGACGACCAGGGTGACGTAGTGGTTGCCGCGCAGGTCTCTGTTGCGCAGGGACGGAACGCCCTTGCCGCGGAAGCGGATCTGGGTGCCGGTCTGGGTGCCGGCCTTGACGTCGTAGACGATCTTGCCGTCGACGGTGTCGATCATGACGCTGCCGCCCAGGGCCGCGACCGGATAGGAGATCCTGACCATGGAGAAGATGTCGACGCCGTCGCGCTCGAAGATCTCGTGGGGCGATACGATGACCTCCACCAGCAGGTCGCCGCGGGGGCCGCCGTTGATCCCGGGCTCGCCCTTCTCGCGGATGCGGACGCTCTGTCCGTTGTCAATGCCCGCCGGAATGGTGACGTTGATGGTCTTGCGGCTGGTGATGTAGCCTGTCCCGCCGCAGTCCGGGCACTTGTCCTTGATGATCTTGCCGCTGCCGGCGCAGTCCGGGCAGGTCTGTACGTTGCGGACCGTCCCGAAGAAGGACTGCTGGGTGAAGACCACCTGGCCCTTGCCGCCGCACTTGGGGCACATCTGGGGCGTGGTCCCGGGCTTGGCGCCCGTCCCGTTACACTTGGGGCAGGGATCCTTGAGGTTGAGGGTCAGCTCCTTCTCGGTGCCGAAGACCGCCTCCAGGAAGGTGATCCGGACGCTGGTGCGGATGTTGGCGCCCTTCATGGGGCCGTTGGAGGCACCCCTGGTGCGGCCGCCGCCGAACATGCCGCCGAAGAGATCTCCGAAAATATCCGAGAAATCCGCGCCGGTAAAGTCAAAACCGCCCGCGCCGAAGCCGCCGGTCCCGTCAAAGGCCGCGTGGCCGAACTGGTCGTACTGAGACCGCTTCTCGTGGTCGCTCAGGACAGCATAGGCCTCGGAGGCCTCCTTGAACTTCTTCTCGGCCTCCTTGTCACCGGGATTCATATCCGGATGGTATTTCTTGGCCAGCTTTCTGTATGCCTTCTTGATCTCTTCGTCGGTCGCCGATTTCTCGACGCCAAGCACCTCGTAATAGTCTCTCTTCTGTTCAGCCATAGAATCTTCCAATCCACTGCAGGCGCAGGATATTGTATAGGAACTGCCGGACCGGGAAATCCCGCCGCCGGCAGGGAGTCATCGTCACATTCAGACGCCCCGGATCCGGGGGTACTGTTTACGCATCATTGCCCAGACCGCCTCAAACGGCCTGGGCAATGCCTTTTTATATCACATCAGACAAAAAATGTAAAGCGCGTAAGACGCGAAGCTCTGTTCAAAGCAGTGAGCCGGATGGGCGCAGGTGTGTGCCTGCACAGACGCCTGCGCACATCCGGCGAACGCAGTTTCAATTTCTGTCATCAGACCTCTCTGTAGTCGCCGTCGACGACATCGTCGTCCGCGCCGCCCTGTGCTGCATCCTGATAACCGCCTGCAGGGCCTGCGCCGGCACCCATGTCGGGGCCTGCGGCACCCTGTGCGCCCTGGTACATCTGGGCGAACAGCTGCTGGGCGTCGTTCATCAGTTTCTCCTTGCCGCTCTTGAGGGCGTCGATATCGGAATCGCTCAGGTCAGTCTGATCCTTGGTGCGGTCCAGGACTGCCTTGAGGTCCGCGATGTCGGCCTCGACCGTGCCCTTGACGGCGCCGTCGATCTTGTCGCCGGCCTCCTTCATGGCCTTCTCGGTCTGGAAGACGATGGAATCGGCTTCGTTG
>OCTW011517301.1_pt1 | contig 37817 bp, 21 predicted proteins | sample 1539671 | NCBI WGS metagenome assembly OCTW01 (sample SAMN02144230, study PRJEB22623) | gut metagenome | biome: sheep rumen | host: Ovis aries | place: New Zealand
AGAAGGGACTTACATTTACCATCACAGATGAGGATGGCAAGGCAGTAACCGACATTAACGGTGAAGAAGTTGGTCCGTTCGTTCTTGGAACAGATTTCGATTATGATGAGAAGGAAGATATTTATTCTAAGACAATCGACAATCTTGCACCTGGAACCTACTATGTAACAGAGACATTGTACGATGAAGATGATAATCTCATTGCAACAGTAACCTACAAGGTTGGCAATGGTCTGATTCAGGAAGGCGACAAGGCAGAGGTTGGTGTAACAGACGGAAAGACAACCGTAGTTGCATTTAAGGATTCTTATGAAGAGAAGACGGAAGACAAGGGCTCAATCAAGCTTACCAAGTCATTTGATGGTGCAAATGTAACCAAGGAAGAAGCTGAGGGTGCAATCACATTTGAGATCACCACAAAGATCGGTAACAAGACCTATTATGTTGATAAGGACGGAAATCTTACACAGGATAAGACAGTTCTTACTCTTAAGGATGGCTTCACCTATGATGAGAAGACCGGAACCTTCAGCAAGACTTTCGATGATCTTCCAATCGGTAAGTATACTGTTAAGGAGACAAATACTGAGATCGAAGGCTATGAGTTTACAGGATGTACTATTAATGGTACCGAGGGAACAACAGCTCAGATCACAGTTGAGGCTGATAAGGAAACAGCAGCTAACATAGTTGACAGCTATGAAGAGTCAACAACAGAAGATACATCAGAGACAACTGAGGACTCGTCTGAGACAACTGAAGACTCATCAGAGTCAACAGAAGATACATCAGAGTCAACTGAAGATACTTCAGAAGATACAACTGAATCAACAACAGAGGATACAACAGAAGCTACAACCGGTGATACAACAGAGGCTACAACGGGTGATACAACAGAGGCTACAACTGAGGCTACAACAGAAGTTACAACCGGTGATACAACTGAGATAACCACCGAAGCAACAACTGAGGAAGAACTCGGAAATCTTATCATCACAGTTGTTGAGGAGGAAACCAACAGAGTTGTACCTGGAGCAGAGGTTGAGGTTAAGTATCCTGATGGCAGTACAGTAACATATACAACCGATGAAAATGGTAAGATCACACTTACGGATGTTCCGGCTGGTGGTTACAGTATCACAGTCAAGAAGGTTCCTGAAGGATATGTTGTAACGACAGGTGGTACAGGTATCATCTGTACAGTAACTGCAGGATCAACAACCGAGAAGGAAGCTTTGATCGTTACTAAGACTGCTACAGATTCAACAAATACCTCAGAAAATACAGCTGTTAAGACGGATGATCCGACACAGACGACACCATTCATCTTTGCAATGCTTGTATCTATAGCAGGTATGATCTTCTTCGTAGGACGTAAGAAGAAACTTAACAGATAGTTAATCATGATATATTCTTTTCTTATCATGACTCCTTTCTAAAAACGGGGATGCGCATCCGGCGCATCCCCAACTTTTTTATAAGAACAGTATTGGTAAAATTATGTAAATATCATTTATTTCTTGCAAATACAGTATCTGTGCGGTATAATGACATTGTAAATAAAAATTTAAACGAATCGTATATCTGGGATGTGCGATAACTCCCGTATTTTTGAACCTACATTTATTTTTACGGGAATTCAACTATTTGTAACATGATGACCAGCCTCCATCGAGTGGACTTCAGAGTGTTACATGAGATTACCCACCTAGCTGGCGCTAGGACTCAAAAAGGGGAGCCGGCATCTTGGATATACTTAAATGATTCGCTTTACAGGAAAGCAGCGAAAGCTGCTTTCTTTAGTGTTGTAGGTCAGAGTATGGAAGAGAAGAAGGATACGATTGAACAGAATATTACAGAAACATCTGATGAGAAAGTGACAGAAGTTGAGACAGAACAGACATCGGATGAGACATTGGAGAATCAGGCTATAAAGAACTCTGAGGAACAGTTGGAGGATCAGGTTGATAATGATTCAGAGGAAACATCTGATAATCAGGCTGAACAGACTACGGAGGAAGCGCTGGAGAGACCGGATGAGGTGACGACAGAAGAATCTGTTGAGACGACAGAAGACGAGCAGGATGACAAACCATCCGAAGAATCCACTGAGAAAAAAGACGACAAGCCATCCGAAGAATCCACTGAGAAAAAAGATGACAAGCCATCCGAAGAATCCACTGAGAAAAAAGATGACAAGCCATCCGAAGAATCCGCTGAGGAAAAGGACGACAAGCCATCCGAAGAATCCGCCGAGGAAAAGGACGACAAGCCATCAGAAGAATCTGATGAGGCGAAAGATGATAAACCATCCAATGATTCTGCTGAGACTAAGGACGATAAAAAAGATAAAAACGATAAAAACTACGAAGAATCTGCAGAGAAAAAAGAAGATAAACCTGATGTGATCAAGGAAAAAAGCTCCGAGAAAAAAGATATGTCAGGAATCGGAAGAAAAAAAATCTATATCGCCGCTGCCGCACTTGCAGTTGTGATCCTGGCAGTTGTAATAGCACTGTTGGCTAAGGGTAAAGGTAAGAAGAAGGCGGATCCGGCTGACACTGTTTACTACACCTTCTCTGAAGTTCAGAAGGATGTGGCATATCTTGCAAATGATAAGGAACAGCAGGATAAACTTAACCGTCTGATCGATCCGATGAAGAAGAGTAATCCGATTGATGCGGATTATGTTAACTCGATTGCCAATATCGTCGGGGCTGACAAATCATCCTACAAAACCATAATCAAGGGCTATTCGGGAAAGGATAAGATTCCTCAGAAGGTGTTTGATGAGTTTTATGATGCGATGATCGCTTCGGGTAAGGTCGAAGGTATCAGTACTACGGATGTATTTGTACACAGTATCAGTGGAACCGAGTATGGAATAACCATGATTTCCGATGGCTACAAGACCTATGATACTGATAATGTAAAAATGGAAGGCGACAGCAGGGATAAGATAATCTCTTTCTATCAGAAGAACGGAACAATCTTCAGAGTTATAGGGCTTTCCAATGCAGAATATACTGTAACAAATGTTCTCCTTACGGGAATTGATAAGGATGCCGGTACGGCTTCTTTCCTTCTGAATGATGACACCGTTACCGTTAAATATCCGGACAATAAGCCTGTCAAGGAATTGGTGGTTAACATAACATTTACAAACGACGGTATTAAGAGCATAAGCGGTTCCGGAGAGGAGATCGACGGCCGTATTACTGCAGTCAATAAATCAAACCTGAAGATTCATGATGTAGGTTTCTATTATTATGACGATGACTATAAGGTTTATGATAATTCCGGTGAGGAGCCGAGGGAGGTTACTTCATCACAGTTCCTTGTAGGTTATAAGAACCTGAAGATATATGTTGAAAACAGAAGGGTCAAGGCAGTTGTTATCACAGATTCCGAACTTGATTCTGAAGAAATACGTGTCCTTATAAATGATTCAGAATATAAAGGATATCAGCTGAAAGATGTGACCTTCAGCTGCAGCAGTGACTATACTATAACCTTCAGCGACGGAAATTCCGAGGAAAAATCATCTGACAGCAAGGTTATGTTCACGCCGGCTTCCTTTGGAATGCATGAATCGGTTACGCTGTCATGCAATGATCCGGATGCCAGATTTACGATTGAAAGTATAGAGAGAAATGGCTTGAATCCGTCATATCGTGGCACCTTTGAGGTTGTCATGATGGGAGATTTCCTCTATATCATCAATAAGCTTCCTATAGAAGAATACCTTTATGCGGTAGTTTCCAGTGAGCTTTCAGACAGCTATGATGATGAGACCTTTAAAGCCTTTGCGGTGGTTGCAAGGGGATATGCCTGCAAGATGATGGAGAGTAATCAGTTTTCGTCTTATGGTGCAGATATAGATGACAGTAATTCAACACTTCTGTACAACTATTATCCGGAGACTGAGCGCAGCATAATGATCGTAAATGAAACCTATGGTATCGTTCCGGCATACGAGGACAAGATCATCATGCCATATCATTTTCTGACCTCTTCGGGCATCACGTGCACAAATACCGATATTTACAATGAAGAGCCTCAGCCATATTATGGATCGAATTACGAGACGGTAGAGAAGGAAAAGACACTTCTTTCATCGGAAAAATCCTTTAAGTATTTTATAGATCACGGAAATGACTATGATATTCTTGAGGTTGATGAACCATATTACAGATGGTATATTCACTATACCGATAAGGAGATGACAGATGCGATAAATTCTGTTATTGATGAGCGTATTAAAAATACGGTCGATACCGTCCTTATACTTGAGAAACCGGAAGAAGATCTGGAGAAGAATGGTTCTGACGGTAATAAGGACGCAGGATCAAATGATGGTAAATCCGAAGAGAAGGGTTCCGCTGACAATAACGGAAATAGTGATGACAAGGGTTCTGCTGACACTAGCGGAAAGAATGATGAGAAGGCAGATACTGCAAAAGATAATGGTGCAGAAACCGCAAATGACAATACAACCGATACTACAGCTGAAAATACCGAAAATGATAACAGCAGTACAGGCAATAAGGCTGATGAAGACAAGAAAAAATATACTGACATTATAGAAAACGGAAGCTTTGTACCTGCTAAAGAGGGTACAAAGATCGGTGATGTTCAGGACGTTGCGGTTGTCAGCCGAAGTGATGCAGGTGTGGTTAAGGAGCTTCTGATAATAGGATCCCAGAATACGATCTGGGTTAAGGGGCAGACCAATGTCAGATACATTCTGAATCCTGTAAAACAGATAATTATAAAGAATGATGGCTCTGAGGTGGAAGGTTACAGCCTTATGCCAAGTCCGTTTTATTATGTAGAAAAAACTGATGACGGGTACTCAGTTCACGGCGGAGGCTTCGGTAACGGCGTCGGTCTTTCACTCAGCGGTGCTGAGATCCTTTCGAAGCTGGGCTATAATTATGATGAGATCATAAAGCATTATTATGATAATGTTCAGTTAAGAAATATGTTTGGTCTCTATGACAAGGATGCTGACAAGGATCCTGACGGACAGGATGATGAAGCATCCACAGAATCGACCACGGAAGAGTAATATATCTCAGACAAATTAAAGGTTTTATGTCTCTGGCAAATACCTGAGTTTTAAAGGTTTTATGTCTCAGGCAAATACCTGAGTTACAAAGGATTCTATGTCTCTGACAAACACATGAATTGTACAGGATAATTTGCTTCTGATAATTATATAATCGCACAAAAAAAGACATGCCTCTGAGGAGTACCTGAATTGCACCGAAGAGGCATGGTTTGTATGGATGAGTGTAAGCAGAATTATGAAAAAATTCGTAAAGAAAATAATTAAAGGAATAACTGTATACGGTGACCTTACAAAGGATGATCATGCCGGCGCATTTGCTGCCCAGTCGGCATTCTTTATTCTGCTTGCCTTTTTTCCGATGATCAATATCACACTGGCACTTATTAAGTTCCTGCCAATCAATGAGGAACAGGTTGTGGATTTTCTTGAAAGAGTACTGTCAACGGAGAGAAGTGGTTTTATCTCAAATCTGGTACAGGATCTCTTTCACAACAGTGCCGGTTCTGTAACGATAATATCTATCGTGGTTGGTCTCTGGTCTGCTGCGAGAGGTATGCTGGCCCTGAGAGATGGTATAAATCTGGCTTATAAGGCACAGGAGAAGAAAAACTATTTTCTTAAGAGGATCATAAGTTCACTTTATACTTTGATATTTATTGTTATGATCATTGTGCTGACGCTTATATCTGTTTTTGGAACTCAGATCGTTAATGTTATTACGAAGCGTGCGCCCGGTCTGAAAAATATAACCGGATATATTCTCAGTCTGAGACCGGCTTTTGTATTTATAGCAATGTTCTTTATACTTTGCTTTCTGTACAAGGTTATGCCGGGAAGAAGAGTAAAGCTGAGAAACCAGATGGGCGGTGCGCTTATTGCATCAGTTCTCTGGGCAGTCATGAATAACCTTTTCAATCTCTATATCGATAAGGTGGTTATGAAATCATACACCTATGCAGGTCTTACCATGGCGATCATCCTTATGTTCTGGCTGTATTTTGGTGTAACCTTCATACTTATAGGCGGTCAGGTCAATAACTTCCTTGAACGCACAGATATGCTCCGTACCATCTTCAAGAATGACGGCTCAAAGCCTTATGTACTCAGTAATGAAGAGGTGGAAGAGCGTAATCAGAAAACAAAACATAAGCGTAGAGAGAAGAGAGAAACTCCGGAAGAAACACAATTGGAAGAAGCAAAAGAAGAAACGAAGCAGTAAGATACAAAACAGTAAGATACAAAAAATAATAAAAACTCCGTAGAACAATATGTTTTACGGAGTTTTCGTTAATTATGACAGCTTCACGATAGCTACATCAATTCTCTTAAGAGTTTCTTCCTTGCCCAGAAGTGACATCAGTTCGGTTGCACCACCCGGTGTTGCAGCCTTACCTGAAACAGCGGTACGAAGAGGCCACATAACAAAGCCGGTTTTATATTCATGTTCAGCGGCAAAGCCTTTCAGAAGTTCAAACAGACTGTCATTATCGAAGGCATCTGCTGCCTCGAGAACAGGCTTCACTTCAGTGAGGAGCTTAAGTGATGAAGCAGGATCGGTCTTCATCTTCTTATGTGTGTACATATCTGTGTCGTATTCAGGAACAGCTTCGAAGAAGTCAATCTGATCCTCAATGTCGAGGAAGGTTTCAATACGTGTCTGTATCATTCCCGCAATCTTCTTCAGATCGAGAGGCTTAGTGATGATCTTCTGCATAAATGGAAGAGCAGACTCATAAAACTTCTCAGGATCCATAGCCTTGAGGTATTCACCATTCATCCATCTGAGCTTAACCATATCCAGTACTGCAGGCGACTTGGAAATATTTTTATAGTCAAATGCTTCAACCAGTTCGGATAAGCTGAAGATCTCTCTGTTATCCTCAGGTGACCAGCCGAGAAGTGCTACGAAATTTACTATAGTTTCGGCAAGGAATCCCTGATCAAGCAGGTCTTCAAAGGAAGAATGACCGCTTCTTTTAGAAAGCTTCTGATGTGTTTCGTCTGTTATAAGAGGGCAGTGGATATAAACCGGTACCTCCCAGCCAAAGGCCTCATAAAGGCGGTTGTATTTCGGAGCAGATGAAAGGTATTCATTACCTCTTACAACGTGAGTGATGCCCATGAGGTGATCATCAACTACATTTGCAAAGTTATAGGTTGGGAAGCCGTCTGACTTGATAAGTACCATGTCATCAAGCTCCTCGTTTGGAACGGTTATATCACCGTAAAGCTCATCGTGGAAGGTTGTTTCACCTTCAGTTGGGTTATTCTGTCTGATAACATAAGGCTTTCCGGCTGCAAGGTTTGCTTCAATCTCATCCTTTGAGAGGTGGAGACAATGCTTGTCATAGCGTGTTACTTCCTTGCCTGCAATCTCGGTTTTGAGACCTGCGAGACGCTCCTCATCGCAGAAGCAGTAATAAGCCTCACCGCGCTCGATAAGTTTCTTTGCATATTCAAGATAGATTCCGGCTGCCTGTCTCTCGGACTGAACATATGGACCTACACCCTTGTCCTTATCAGGACCTTCATCCCAGATGAGTCCGGTTTTGATAAGAGTGTTGCGAATTATGTCAACTGCGCCTTCCATTTCGCGCTGCTGATCGGTATCCTCGATCCTGAGGATGAAATCGCCATTTTCATGCTTGGCGATAAGATAAGCGTAAAGTGCTGTTCTGAGATTGCCGACATGCATTCTTCCTGTCGGACTTGGGGCAAAACGTGTTCTGACTTTATTCATGATAAAACTCCTGTAAAAATATAATAAGAATTATTCACATTGCTTTATGAACCACCGGGATAGAGGCGGCGATAATACTGCCGATATTTGGGATACCGGCGGATATAGTACTGTCGGAATTCCTGTATAACGGCGGTGATGATACTGCTGATATTCTCTATGAAGGGTTCATTTTACAGTGTGAATTATATATCGTTTTTATGCAAGTAGAGATTATAACATAAAGAATAAAATTATGCAAAAAATCATATTATTTTAATATATCTTAACTTCTATAATATAGTATTATATGTTAATATTTTAAGCGTGAATTACATAGTATTATAACTAATTACACAAATTATCAAAGCTATAATGGAAAGAGTCCTGTTTGTATGCGTAAACCGGTGTATTTTATATATTATTCGAGATTGTACCGGATACAAAAAAGCAGGACTAAAAAGGAAAAAAAATGATAAAAAATATAGTCTTCGATGTCGGCGGAGTTCTGGTGGATTTCTGCTACATGGAATATATGAGAAAGCTTGGCTTTCCCGAGGAGGTATGTAAAGAGTTCGAGAGTGATATTATATTATCTCAGCTCTGGAATGATATGGATAAGGGCGACCTCCTGATGGACAAAGCAAAGATTAAATTCAAGGCAAGACTGCGGGAGATGTACCGACCGTGTGACCGCGAGGTGGATCTCTTCGTTGAAAATATCAAGGGTATCGTAAAAGAATATGACTACGCTGAACCCCTCCTGCAAAGACTTAAAGACAGCGGTTATAAGGTCTATATCCTTTCTAATTACCCGAAGGATCTGTCTGATCTGCACTGGAAGGATTTCAAATTCCTTCCGGTTGCGGATGGATATATAATTTCAGCCTATGAGAGGATAGTTAAGCCTGATGAGAAGATTTACAGGCTCCTCACCGAGCGCTTCGGAGTCAATCTTTCGGAAAGTGTTTTCATAGATGACAGACAGATCAATATTGATGCGGCAGAGAAACTTGGAATGCAGGCGATTCTCTTCAGGGATCATGATACACTCATTTCCGAATTTGAGAAGAAGGGGATACTTTAGAAACCAGCAACTGATAAAAAAAGATATAAAAATATGTTTAAGAAGATTCAGATTAAAAGAACCAATACAAAAAAGATAATTATGGCGGCTCTCAGTGCTTCGCTCTTATTTGCGTCCGGCTGTGGAGCTGTAAAGAGAGAGCTCGCAGAGCCGGATAAGGATTCCTATGTCAAATCAGCCCACAGTCTTGTGACGGTTGAAAGAGGCGATATGGAGTCCTCATTTTCTATTTCACTGAAAGGAGCTGATTATGAGAAGATCAACTATGCAGTAGATGTTGATACGATCAATAACGGGCTGAATGACGGCAACCTGGTTTTTGACGGCTGCTACGTTTCACTCGGTCAGTATGTCCATAAGGGCGACCTGCTTGCTTCATATACTGACAAGAAGCTTGATAAAGAGATAAAGGACTATGAGGATAAAATGACTGAGAATAATAACCTCATAGAGCATTATCAGGAGCTTATGAATATTGACCCGGATAAGGACTATTCGGAGGAAATATCATCCATACGTGGAAATAATGAAGTCATTGCCCTCTACATAGAGGAGGCGGAAAAAAAGCGTGACAACTACAGGATTTATGCAAAGGAGGACGGAACGATCTCCTTTGTATATGATAAGATGTCTGAATATCTGGGTTATATCTGGGAATACACAGGTTCCGGAAAATATATAATCATCGCTGAATCGACAGGTGAAAATATATTTTCAGCGACCACCGAAGAGGAATATGATTTTAAGGTCGGAGATGTATATGAAGCAGTTTCGAGCCTTAACAAATATCGTATGGTAGTTACCTCAGTTGAGAAAACAGGCGGAGCTACCAAGGTGAGCTTTGTTCCTGAGGATGAAAATCTTCCTCTGTCGCCGGACTCAACGTTTATCCTTGAAGTTAAGCGTCCGGTCAAGAAGGATGTAGTCTACGTTAATTATAAAGCAATCAGGTATACTGACGACAGTAATGCCTTTGTTTATGTTGTTGATGAGGATGGTTACAGACATGCAGTTATGGTCACGATAGGTGACAGGATTGATGCAAATGTAATAATTCTCGATGGATTAAATGGTGGTGAGGAGGTTTCGATAGACTGATGAAGAAGAGATTTATTTCAATCTGCCTCGGCGCTGCCATGCTTTTATCACTTACTGCATGTAATGAGAAGAAGAAAACGGAGGAGGTTCCGGAACTTCTTGAGACAACTGTTACCAATGAATCCTACCGAACTGTCGAAAGGGGAAATGTGGGTGATGTTGTGACGATCCCTGCAAGAGCGGTACCTCGCAGTTATGGTCAGTTTTATGAAAAGGCTTTGGCAATCAGTGAGATATATGTTGATATCGGAGATCATGTTGAGAAGGGCGACAAGCTGGCTTCAGCCGATACTGAAGATATTGACAATCAGCTGGAAAATCTGAATAAACAGAAGGAAGATCTTGAAGATCAGATTGAAGAAGTTAAAGATTGTTCCTGGCTTAAGAGAGAGAAACTTGGTTACGAGAAGAAGGCCTGCGAGGAACTTGGTGATACCGAGGGCGCAAATGCCAAAGAAAAGGAAATCGAAACTGAGATCGAAAATGCGGATTACTCTGTCCGTTCTCTTGAAAAATCCCTTGAATCTGTAAAGGATGATATCGATAAAGCTCTTGCCGAAAGAGAAAAGATGATCCTTTATGCCAGTCACAGCGGCTATGTGACCTATAAGATGAACATGGTTGAAGGAAATGTGAGGAATTCCTATGAGAATGTTGTCATGATCTCTGATTATGACGATGTTTATATCGAGGCTGACGGAGTCAGTCTTCAGAAATTTGGAAAATATCGTTCGGCTGACAGGATGGAAACCATCTATAATGGCAAGACCTATACCGTGACAGAGGATGTTTACAGTTCATCCGCAAACAGCTATGCATCCGCAACGGAGAAATATCCGCGTGTACGTTTCAAGGTTGAAGGTACAGAGATAAAGCTGGGCGATGTCATTCCTATATTTGTCTACATGTATTATCACGAAAATGTTCTGAGGGTTGGAAATGATTCCATCAGAAACGACGGTAATTCTAAATACGTATTTGTTGAGACCGAAGAAGGCGGTATGGAGAAGAGGACTGTTGAGGTCGGCTATTCTGACAGTATCTATACGGAGATCCTTTCCGGACTCGAGGAGGGAGAGAATGTATATTATCTCTCTGACAGTATGAAGCCTTCGAAATACAGTGAGATAACTGTGGGAAGGTCAGACTACGTACAGTGTAATTACACCAATATTTACGAATATCTGTCAACAAACGCAGATGTCTACAGTACTCCGGAAAGCGGAACCTTCATGGATTATGCGGTTGCCGGAAATAAGTATGTAGAGAGCGGAGAGCCTCTTTTCAGTGTAAAGGTGAAGATCAGTGAGGCACAGCTTCTTGAGCAGAAGCAGATTATAGAGCAGACCAGAAAGCAGCATGAGGCTTCAGTAAAGGATTACAACGAGAGATTGGAACAGCTTGACAGAGAGATCAGTGAAGCTGAAAATGCGCCTGTTCCGGCTGCAACCGATACAGATGCTTTGCGTGACAGCAAATATAAGAAGGAAAAACTGCAGATAGAAAAAGAACTTATAGAGATTGAAGCGGCAAATGAAGAAAAATCCTACGAGAACACCATAGAAGAACTGGAAAAGGATTACAATAAATATCGAAATATCGCCGACAATGACGATATTCTGACTGTTTATTCAAAGAGGGCGGGTATCGTAAGACTTGCCGATATGAATCAATATGGATACTGGGAATATGAGCTGAATGCCGCAATGTCGCTCCTTTCGATCGAATATGGCGATGAGGATAAGCTGCTGGTTAAAGCTCAGCCGAGTGCTGCATCAAGTGATGAGAATAATTATACAAAGAAAAAATATCTGCCGAGACCTGGTACTAAGATTTATCTGACGGATGACAGTAAGGTCTATACCGGTATCTGCACTGCCAACATCGGAGATAATCCGGATGATAAGATATATTACATGGAAGAGTGGGACGGACATACCTATATCACCACCTGCCCTGCAAATATATATCATAATATCGGAACAGGGTATTTTATAAGCCTTGATGATGAAGCAACACCTGTTAACGACAAACAGATGACGGTTTATTATGAGGTTATGAATGTTAAAAATGCTGTTGTGATCCCTACAGATGCCATTTATTCCGAGAAGAAAGCCGGCAGCAACAATTTTAATTATTATGTATGGCTCAAGAAGGATGACAGCTTTGTAAAACAGTATGTGGTTTATAATCCGGATTATTCCGGTCTGGGAGACTCCCTGATCCTGGAGGGACTGGAAGAAGGAGACATCATAGCTTTGGAGAATAAGGAGGTTGAAAGATAATGCTGCATTTTATTTTTCGTAAGCTCCTCTCCAATAAGGGGCTGAATCTCTGCCTTATAACAGGAACCATCTTCTGGATAGCTGTATTTACTCTGCTTCCGGTTTTTAATAACGGTTCGATAAATCAGATACTATCATCGGATTTTGCTAAATATGCAGAGGAAACCGGTGAATATCCGGCTGTTATAGGGTGGACAAATACTCTTGTTTACTCCGGAGATGTTAAGGCTGACAAGATAATTGATAATATTGACGAGAGAGAAAACGGCTGGCTTGAGAGCCTTGAACTTGATGATGTTGCCAGACAGCGGATCATAAGGACAACTGAGGAACTCGGAAGAACCTATTACGGTGGAAGGAATAAGAGACTTAATATAGCCTACATACCTGAGCTTTCTGAGATAACTGATATCGTTAACGAAAGTGCTCCTGCATTTGACACCGGAAATGAAGCATATCCGGTTTACATAAGTGAAGCTACCATGGATACTCTCGGTCTTGTTTCGGGCGAAGAGATATATTTTGATAAGCTTAAGGATGAAAACGAAAAGGAACTTCATATAAGGATAGTCGGTATCATCAGGGAAAAGGAAGATGCTGCTTTGTCATGGCATCATCCGATTGAGGAATACAGAAATTCAGCCTTTACAGATAAGGACAGCTTTGATGAGATCGTCAATCGTTTCGGAATGACCGAGATCACGCTTGAGGATTATGTAAGTATTGATTACCGTGATATCCGTTTTGATAATGCCGATAAGGTTGTTTCCACGCTTGATGAGATATCTTCAAAGGATAAGCACGTAGAATACAATTTTAAAGAGATCACCGAAAACTATAAGCGTGAAAAAAGCTCTATCAAGAGCATAATGCTTTCTGCGGCACTTCCGCTTTTTGCACTTCTTACCACCTTTATACTGATGGTATCGGGAAGTATCGCGGAAAACGAGAGAGGCGAGATGTCTGTTCTCAGAAGCCGTGGTATCAAGAGACGTGAGATCATAATGCTGTATTTCCTGAGATCCACCATACTTACAATTGTTGCACTGGGACCGGGAATACTTCTCGGAAGCTTCTTCGTATGGGTAGGAAGACAGACCAATGGTTTCCTTATATTTAAGACCAAGGATACCGCTGACTATTATCTCAGTCCGGAAAGCATAACGATCGCACTTTTAGGTGCACTTCTTGCAATCATACTGATCACTCTTCCGGTTATCTCACAGTCTAAGAAGACGATAATTGATAACAAGAATGAATCAATGGCTTCTGCAAAGAAACCACTCTGGAAGAAGCTCTTCCTGGATGTGATCCTTACGGGAGTATCGATATATCTGCTCCATAATTATAATCAGCAGAGAAGCAGTCTCTCAGAGAAGATGGTAAACGGAGAAAGCATAGATCCGCTTATCATGCTGGGTTCATCTGTATTTGTCATAGGTGTGGCACTTCTTTTGCTGAGAATTATAGATCTGCTGGTAAGATTTATCTTCTTCCTGGGTAAGAAACGCTGGAATCCGGCGGCATTCGCGGGATTTCTCCAGATAATAAGGAGCGGAAGTCGTCAGGGCATCATAAGTGTATTTCTGGTGCTGACTCTGGCTACAGGTATATTTGATGCCAGTCTCGCAAGAACAGTAAATGAAAATAATGTTGAACGTATAAAATATGATATAGGAACGGACGTCAGGATGACCGGAAACTGGGTCAGAATGATGCGTTTCAATCTGGATTCCGAGCCGGTATATTATTATAAGGAGCCGGATTATGCTGACTTCAGACAGCTTTATGAGGACGGTCTGCTCAGCAGCATGACCAGAGTTATCTATGATCGTAATTCACAGGTCGGAACCAAGAGCAGCAAGGTGGATAATGTCATTTTGATGGGTATCAATACCACTGAATTCGGAAGAACTGCTGAGTTAAAATCAGGTCTGAATGACAGCCACTGGTACAATGCCTTAAATTCCATAGCTGAATCTGCCGACGGAGTGATAGTATCGTCAAATCTGGCGCAGAAGCTGAATATCAAGGTTGGCGACAAGATAAATGTTACCAAATTTGATGTTGACGTTAACAGAACCGAAACAGGAACCGTAAAGGGCACCGTAAATTATATAGTCGATGCCTGGCCGGGATATGAGAGCAGCAGCTATGTAAAGGATGAAAATGGTAAATATATCCTTCAGGAGAATTATCTTGCCGTAATGAATTATGCTACAGCTGACAGCAGCTATAGTCTGACAACCTACGATATCTGGGGAAAACTTCCTGAAGGATCAGATTATGAAAGCTTCAAGGAAGAACTGGACAGGAGAAATATACAGCTGGCCGAATGCATGATACTTCCTGAAAGCATTGAGGAGATGCATGATTCGGCAATGATACAGATCACAAACGGTCTGTTCAGCATACATTTTATTATTTCGATAATTATATGCATACTGGGCTTTTTGATCTACTGGATAACCAGTGTTAAGAAGAGAGCACTTCAGTTCGGTATTTACAGAGCCATGGGTCTCAGAATGAGGGAAATCGTTAGGATGCTTGTTATGGAGCATTTCTTCAGTTCATTTCTTGCAATTGCCGCAGGCGCGGGTGCCGGAATACTCACAGCCAACCTGTATGACAGACTTATCTCAATAATATATCTGCCGAAGCAGCATAACATACCTATCGAGATATATATGTCGTTACCTGATATTCTCAAGCCGGTTCTTATAATTACCGCGGCACTGCTTGTTGCGATATTTATCATAAGCAGGATCATAAAGAAGATGAGGATATCCGAAACTCTGAAGATGGGTGAGGATTCATAGTGAAACATAGGATATTATTCGAGATCCGGTGTCGCAACCGGATATAGTAGGAGTAACATGATGGAGAATATGATCTCATGCAAAAATATTTATAAATATTTCTTCAAGGGGCAGCCACAGGAATTTGCTGCCCTGAAGGATGTATGTATCGATATTCCTTCCGGCAGTCTCAGTATCATCAAGGGCAGAAGCGGCAGCGGCAAAACAACTCTTCTGAATATGCTCAGCGCTCTGGACAATCCTGACGAGGGCGAGATCATCCTTGATGGTGAAAATCTGACAGAGATGTCGGAGAGCGAGAGGGATATGGTCAGACGCAGGAAGATCGGCTTTGTCTTTCAGTCAGTTGCGCTTATACCTGTAATGACTGCTTATGAAAATGTCGATTTCGGACTCAGGATCGCTGGAGTGAAGAAGGACAGGGATGCGAGGATCATGGAGGTGCTCGGACTTGTCGGACTCAGTGAGCGTGCAAAGCATCTGCCGGCCGAGTTGTCCGGTGGTGAGAAGCAGAGGGTGGCTATTGCGAGAGCTATCGCCGCAAAGCCGAAGGTTATATTTGCCGATGAGCCTACCGGAGCACTTGATACAGCTACCGGAATCCGTATCGTGACCCTCTTTAAGAATATTATCGAGAAGGAAGGAATCACGATAGTTATGACGACGCACGATCCGGGGCTTATGCAGATGGGCGACGTGACATATGAGATGAGCGATGGTGTGATACACTGATTCTTTAGCCGACGGATTCATGTTGTATATGGTGCTCGCTGACGTGCGAACAATCTGCTAAAACAATATACGTCTGCTTCAGATTTTGCTAAAAATCTCCACAAAATTCCGCGGTTCAAAACATACTAATGCTTCAGTCTATGCACCGCTCCAGTTTTGATTCCGATTTTTGCAAAATTACGAAGCATCCGTATTTGTTTTAACGCAGATTGCGCAATGCCAGCTCGCATCCATACACAACATGAATCCTGTCATACAAAAAGGTAGTAAACAATGAGAAGGAAAGATAAAGTTAAAAATAAAATAGATAATCTGGCAGCCGAAGTATCGAATGAAGCGGTAGATGAAATAACAGATGAGACGGTGGATGAAGCGGACAGCTCTGCAGAGGAGACTGCTGAGAACGCTCCTCTCATAGAGTGCGACGGCCTTGTTAAGCTGTACAAGACGGACGAGGTCGAGGTTTTTGCACTTCAGGGACTTGATCTTGTGATCGAGAAGGGCGAGCTGATGGCTGTTATCGGAAAGTCGGGCAGTGGTAAGTCTACACTTCTTAATATTATCGGAGCGCTTGAACATCCGTCCGCAGGACGCATCCTTATCAAGGGCAAGGATATAAGCAAGATGTCGGAGAAGGAACTAGTGGAGCTGCGCCGTCATACCATAGGCTTTGTATGGCAGAGAGCATCGCAGAACCTGTTTCCTTATATGACGGCAAGGGAAAATATAGAAGCACAGCTGTATTTTGAAAAATCAACCGCAGCTGAACGAAGAGCCAAGGCTGAAAAGCTTCTTGAAGAGGTTGGGCTGGCCGATAAGGCTGATTCATATCCTTATCAGATGTCCGGTGGTGAGCAGCAGAGGGTTGCCATAGCAGTATCTCTCGTCAAGGATCCGGAAATACTCCTTGCGGACGAGCCTACCGGTGCAGTGGATTCCAGAACCTCTGACAGGATACAGGCACTTTTCAGAAAAATCAATGAGGAGAGAGGAATCACGGTCATAATCGTTACCCATGATATAAGCCTTGCAAATAAGGTTAACCGTGTTGTTATGATATCGGACGGAAAGGTCAGTACCGAGAAGATCATCAAGGAGCAGTACAGAAAGCAGATCGATGAAATCGGTGAAGAAGGCGGCTTCGCTGATGATACCCATGAAGAGTTCACAGTGCTTGACAAGGCAGGAAGACTTAAACTGACTGATGAGATCAGAAAAGAGGCCGGAATCGACGGAAATAAGGTTAAGATTGTTGTCGAAAACGGAAAGATCGTTATCAGTACAGCTGATGCAGAGAAGAAGGATGAGTAGTTCTGCGGTGAGTATTATGTATAAAAACTACCGATTGAAAAAGCCATCCCGGTGTAGTATAATACATCATTAGGTGAATATCAGTGAAAGGGAAGGTATTTTTCTGATGCTTTTAATGAATGATATAACGAAGATAACCATTATTTTTGCGGCTATTCTCGTAATTCTTATGATCGTACTCGTTATAGTTACGGTTAAAGTACTTAAAGGGGGCAAGGATGTCGACGACGAAGAGGGTGAAGATATCCGTGATACCGTGAAGAAGGCCATGTCCGATGATGGGGAAGGACAGGATGATGATGACGAGTATTATGAAGATGATGAAGCAGATGCGGAAGTCGAAGCTGAGACTGAAGAACCAGTAGAAGAAGAGGCTGAAACAGAGGAAGAAACAGCATACGAAGAAGCTGTTTCCGCTTCCGAAGATACATCGGAAGATACTACTGATTATGGTGATGAATCCGATGATGATATTTATGACGACGATTCATACAATGAGCCTACGGATGATATTTCCGAGATACAGAAGGAAGTAAGAAGAGTTGATCCGGGATATGTTGATCAGGATACACTCGTTATGGACGAGCTTGTCGATGAGGTTAAGGACAGAGAAGCTCTTATAGATTCAGAGTTTGCGGACAGTGCATTTGCACCTAAGAGCGTTGCTGATAAGCTGGCTGCTACAGTTGCAAAGGCTGATGAGGAGAAGAAAGCCGAGTATGAGGCTCATAAAGCTGCAAAGAGAGCTTCTGCAGGAGCAGAACAGACATCATCAAAGGTAGTTGCAGATACTGTGAAGATACCGGCTGTATCTGATGATGTGGTACTTCCTAAGGCAGAGGTCGATGAGACTGCCGAATACAGTGCGGCTGATGATTCTTCGACAGACAGCAATGTAGCTGAGGAGGCTGTTTCTGATATTTCAGCAGAGGACAGCGCCTTCGCAGACAGTGCTTTCGGTGACAGTGCATTTGGCGACAGTGCCTTCGGAGAACAGCCTGAGGAGAAAGAGGAGCATATTCATCCGCTTCCTGAGACAAGCCAGACAATCCCTGTTAATCCTGTTAATGCAGTAAATATCTCAACTGTCAATTCTGTTGATACCGTAAATACAACAAATGAATCAGCAGGAATCAGTGATATGAATCAGGTTAAGGACTTCCTTGAGGAGAATCCTGTACCTAAGAGAAAGAGAAGAAAGATCAAGAAGAAGGAGCAGGAATTCATCAAGAAGTTCGGTGATCTTGAACCGCATTTCAAAAATGGAAGCTGCTACTGGTATAACAATCAGGATATTGAAAATCTGACAAAAAAGGAAGATATGTATTTCTACTGTCATTACTTTAACGAGCCGGAAGATGCTGTTATGCCGCTTATCGTTGAAATGTATGACTGTGCATTTGTAAGAACCGAGGAGATTCAGTATATCGCATATGGTGTACGTTTCAAATCGATGAATTTCCGTCAGATCATCAATACCAAGGAACATATTGATTTTGATATTACAACCGCAACCAAGACTCCTACGGAAGATGACAAGATGCTTATCTACGAGAAGTGGCGCGGTTATGTTGATAAGTTCATGGAGATTATAGTATTCAACGCTCCTGACCAGGTACGTGAGGAGATTATCGAGAAGATGTATGAATACGGTAGAAATGACGTGGATGATCTTATGGTATCCCCGGAATGAAGCCATAATAACAAGCCATGCAACACAAAAACCAAAAGAGAGGCTGAATGCTTGCATTCAAAGCCTCTCTTTTGATTTTTGTGTTATACGGCGCCTATGGCGCCGGTTCTTGACGGCTTAGCCGTCAAGAACAAAGCATGGCTTGTTATTATGATTTTCTGACGGATTTATCCGTCAAGAACAGAGCACGGCTTGTTATTATGATTTTCTGACGGATAAATCCGTCAAGAACAGAGCATGGCTTGTTATTATGATTTTCTGACGGATAAATCCGTCAAGAACAAAGCATAGCTTGTTATAATGCTTTGTTGCTCTTTTGTTATTCTTTTGGGTGTATTATAAAAAATATGAAGGTTGCAATGACATCCAAGTGCACAAAAATGATGAGACATATAGTACCGATTTAAGGAAAATACAGGAGGATTTAGGGATGAAGGAATATGTAGAACTTGAGAATGAGGAGCAGGTTACTGATGCGTATAATGCACAGACAAGTCTTGCCGGTAAGTTATTATATTTAATTACCATCGGTGCAAGGAATGTAATGATCATGGATAACAAACAGATCATTACCGATCAGGAGAGAATTGAGATCGGAATGCCGGAGAAGGATAAAAATGGATTGTATGATATTTCTGAGGCACAGAGATCTGTAAACCGTAAGGTTGAAAACTCGTTCGAAAATGATCTGAAGGATGAGCTTTTCGGAGAAGAAAACGAGAAACCTCAGACTATTGATGCCTGTAAGAAGTATTTTGAATTCATCGGATCGGTAAAAACCATTCCGGAGCTTGCTATCGGAAAGCATTATGAAACCATAAGAAAGAGTCTTCCGACCACTAATGAGACGGAGGAGTCTTTGGATGCCAAGACCAAATATATGATGCTCGGAGGATTGTGCAAAGAAAGTTTTATGCTTGATGTGAGCAAGACCATATTAGGTTCTCTTGATTTCAGTATTGTTCAGAATGGAGGAGTAAATACATTTGTAGCAAGATATGTCAGGGACAGAGCACAGGAAGGGAAGAATATAGGTGATATTCTTAATGAGTGCGGTATCGAGGATTATGATGCAAGAAATAAGATTTTTAATGATCTTGAGTGTAAACCTGAGGACAAGATAAGTGAGGTTATAAAGACAGACAGGAAAGGTATGACGGGTTTATCTTTTCTTGCAAATACTATTACCGGAGCATGGAGCACTCAGGGATGTAACAAAACAGTGGGGGCTCTTTCGGAGAAGGACAGATTTTTATGGAAAAAGGGTGCCGAATGCAGTTATTTCAAATCAAATAATGTTGATAAAAAATGGAAAAATGAATATGGAAAGGAAGAAGCATTAAGACGACGCAGGAGAGTTTATAAGAAAACTTTTTCAGCATTTAATAAAGCTATATGTTCGGAAAAACCTATTCCTTATAAGGCTGTTGAAGAGGTTTCGGATGAACTTAAGACATCTTCTCTGGAAGATAAGCTTAAGAAAAGTACAGGCGGATATTCTAATCTTGAGATACGTGATATGAATGCTTCACCTAAGGATGCCAATGACAAGGCCGAATACACTGAGTACATCAAAGATCACCTTGTTAAGATCAAAAATGAGCCGAATAAGAATACAAAAAATCTTGCAAAGGCATTATCAGCCATTCTTCTAAAGGATTCCAAGGAGAATAAATCATTCAGCAGCAGTCTGATCCATAGACAGGCTGAAAATCTGATGGTGGCTCTTGATATGAGAAATCTGTCCAATAATAAGATGAGTGATATGATGTCTACTGAAGATAAGGCTAAGTCTGAAATGTACGGAATGGTGGTAGATATGTATGCGACAAATGATCCTGTAGCTTATATCAAGGATATGAAGAAGCTTGCAGAGCATATGATGAAGGACGATGATCGTTCATACGAGTATCAGCATATGGTTAAGTCAGTCCGTGTAATAGCAAATATGAAGCCTGAGGATATTGATTCTCAGAAAGGAAGACTCGCACTCATAGGTGCAAATTTCGATCTGATACTCAGTGTTCAGAACTATATGAAAGGCAAAAAATCAATTCGTTTCAGTGATGACGGCAAGGATAGATTTGATAATTCTATAGATGCACTGGCTGTTATGAATAAGTATGTTCCGGGCAGCAGACGTGTAATAGATAATATTGTCGACAGAATTAATATAGTGCGTGATGCAAGGGAAGCTGAGAAAAAGGGCCACGTGGATATAACAAAATATGGTGCAGATCGTGCTGAGGTTAAGTCACATAATGACAAGATTAAGAATCTTTCAACCAAGGCACCTAAGAAACAGGTTAAGAGAACTGCACCGAAACAGATGGGTAAATAAAAAGATAGTCGCCGAATGGCGCAGAATATAAGATTTGCTTGACAAAATCGTGATGTGTGCTATTATTCTTAACGATGATATACACGATAGAAATGTATATTTTATAGGATAAAAGCAAAGAAGGTGCACAAAGAAGCTGTACTGCATCAAGAGAGACGAAGTCATCGGCTGGAAGCTTTGTTATGAAAAGGCAGTTTTTATATTCACACCGGAGCTGTATTTCTGAAGTTAAGTAGGAAATACCGTTGATGCGCGTTAAGCATACTAGAGAGTCGGTTGACCGGACAGTATAAGCAGGGCAGGATTGCTCATTATGTATTATGTAAACTGAATGGCTGATCGGAATGCGGGTGGTACCGCGGAAGAATTGTATTTTCCGTCCCGGAGAGTCTTTTAAGGCTTTCCGGGACGTTTTGCGTTCTGAAAAAACATGCGTATGTGAAACGGTAAGATCAGACGATAAACCGTTAGTGCGACTGCATGTAAAAAAACAGTAAACAATAGTTCATTATCATATAGGAGGAAAAAAGATGAGCTTGGAACTTGGAAGTATTAGAGATGAAGCAGTGAAACTTATCGAGGAATCGGATTCACCTGAAAAACTCGACGAGATCAAGGTTGGTTTCCTGGGAAAGAAGGGAAGACTTACCGAGATACTTAAGAGCATGAAGGACCTTCCTGCAGAGGAGAGACCTAAGGTTGGTCAGAAAGTAAATGAAGTAAGAGCACTTCTCGAAGCAAAGCTCGATGAGAAGAAGAAGGAGATGAACAGAAATCTTCTTCAGGCTAAGATGAAGAGAGAAACCATAGATGTTACTCTTCCGGGCAAGAGACAGATGCGAGGACACAGACATCCTAACCAGATCGCTCTTGAGGATCTGGAGAAGGTATTTATCGGTATGGGCTATCAGGTAGTTGAGGGACCTGAGGTTGAATACGACAGATACAATTTTGAACTTCTTAACATCCCTGCAAATCATCCGGCAAAGGACGAGCAGGATACATTTTATATCACAAAGGATATTCTTCTCAGAACACAGACCTCTTCGGTTCAGGCACGTATCATGGAGAAGAAAGAGCTTCCTATCAAGATCATTTCACCGGGACGTGTTTTCCGTTCGGATGAAGTTGATGCAACACATTCACCATCCTTCCATCAGGTAGAGGGACTTGTTGTTGGCAAGGGCATAACAATGGCTGACCTTAAGGGTACTCTGGATCAGTTTGCAAAGAGCTTCTTCGGTCCTGAGACCAAGACCAAGCTTCGTCCGCATCATTTTCCATTTACGGAGCCATCTGCTGAGGTTGATGTAACCTGCTTCAAGTGTCATGGCAAGGGTTGTAATGTCTGCAAGGGATCAGGCTGGATAGAGATCCTTGGCTGCGGTATGGTTCATCCACACGTTCTTGAGATGTGCGGAATCAATCCTGAGGAGTATTCAGGCTTTGCATTTGGTATCGGACTTGAGAGAGTTGCGCTTCTCAAATACGAGATAGATGATATGAGACTTCTGTATGAGAATGACGTAAGATTCCTGAGTCAGTTCTAGGTATAGTTATATAGAAAAAAGCTATACTGGTGATACCGGGCAGAATGGTTAATGATATTTCACAATGATGCGTGTAAAGAGCAGCTTTGTGAATGGTTGATGAGAATAGGAGAATAATAATGAATACACCGATTTCATGGATTAAAGCATATGTTCCTGATCTGGACATGCCTGTTCAGGAATTTGTAGATAAGATCACACTTTCAGGTTCTCACGTTGAGAACTATAAGGAATATGACAAGAACCTTGAGAAGATAGTAGTTGGTAAGGTTCTTAAGGTTGAGAAGCATCCTGACGCTGATAAGCTTGTTATCTGTCAGGTTGATGTTGGAGAGGATGAGCCAATCCAGATCGTTACCGGCGCACCAAATGTATTTGAAGGAGCACTTGTTCCTACAGTTCTTGACGGTGGTCGTGTTGCAGGCGGTCATGACGGCGGCGAGCTTCCTAAGGACGGAATTAAGATCAAGAAGGGCAAGCTTCGTGGCGTAGAGTCATTCGGTATGATGTGCGCCATCGAAGAGCTTGGGTCATCAAGAGAAATGTATCCTGAAGCACCGGAGAATGGTATCTACATATTCAGCGAAGAGGATAATGTTAAGCCGGGCGATGACGCTGTAGAGGCACTCGGACTTCATGATGCAAATGTTGAATATGAGATCACCTCAAACAGAGTAGACTGCTTCTCAATTCTCGGAATGGCAAGAGAGGCTGCAGCAACCTTCGATCTTCCTTTCAATCCTCCTGTAGTTACCGTTAAGGAGGAGAGCAGCGAGAAGACAAGCGATTATATTGATGTTGAGATCAGGGATACAGACCTTTGCAAGAGATATATCGCAAGAGTAGTTAAGAATGTTAAGATTGGACCTTCACCTAAGTGGATGCAGCAGAGACTTCGTGCACAGGGTATCCGTTCTATCAATAATATAGTTGACATAACTAATTATATCATGGAAGAATACGGCCAGCCTATGCATGCCTTCGACCTTGATACTATTGCCGGAAATAAGATCATCGTTAGACGTGCCAAGGATGGCGAGAAGTTCACAACTCTTGACGGTCAGGAGAGAGAGCTTGATAATGATGTTCTTATGATCTGTGATGCTGAGAAAGAGGTTGCTATAGCAGGTATCATGGGTGGCGAAAACTCAATGGTTACAGACAATATAACAACACTTCTCTTCGAGGCAGCTACCTTTGACGGAACAAATATCAGACTTTCTTCTAAGAGAGTAGGTCTTCGTACAGAAGCTTCAAGCACCTTCGAGAAGGGACTTGATCCAAATCTTGCTGAGGAAGCTATCAACAGAGCCTGCCAGCTTATCGAAGAGATGGGCTGCGGTGAGGTTCTTCAGGGTATGGTTGATGTATATCCTGAACCTGTTAAGCCATGGACACTTCCTTTTGAGCCTGAGAAGATGAACGCACTTCTCGGAACAGATATTTCCGAGGAAGCCATGCTTCACAGCTTTGATAAGCTTGGTCTTACCTATAATGAGGCTGACAGAACACTTACAATTCCTACCTACAGACAGGATCTTCACTGTATGGCTGATCTTGCTGAGGAGGCTGCAAGACTTTATGGTTATGACAATATTCCTACGACACTTCCTAGCACAAATGGTGGTATCGGCGGACTTACCTTCGATCAGGAGATCACGGCAATGGCTCGTGATATCGCAGAGGCAAATGGTTTCTCAGGTGGTATGACATATTCGTTTGAGAGTCCTAAGGTATTTGACAAGCTTCTTATTCCGGAGGATTCAGAGTATAGAAAGGCTGTTAAGATCAGCAATCCGCTCGGCGAGGACTTCAGTATCATGCGTACTGTTTCACTTAATGGTATGCTTACATCGCTTGCTACAAACTACAACAGAAGAAATAAGAATGTAAGACTTTACGAGCTCGGAAATATTTATATTCCAAAGGCTCTTCCTCTTACAGAGCTTCCTACAGAGCGAATGGTACTTACTCTCGGAATGTACGGTGAGGGCGATTTCTTCACACTTAAGGGTGTAGTTGAAGAACTTACCGATAAGCTTGGCTTCTGCGAGGCAGTTGATTATGAGCCTGTAAGCAGCTTCCCATTCCTTCATCCGGGACGTCAGGCTGAGATCGTTAAGGGCGACCTTAAGCTCGGTTATATCGGTCAGGTTCATCCGGAAGCAGTAATGAATTACGATATGAAGGGTGACGTTTATATTGCCGTTCTCTACATGGATATTCTTACAATGCTTGCTGATTTCGATATCAAGTATTCCGGAATCGCAAAGTTCCCTGGAAGCAGCCGTGACCTTGCGCTCGTATGTGACAAGACTGAATTTGTCGGAAATATCGAGAAAATCATCAAGAAGAACGGTGGTAAGATACTTGAGCATGTTTCGCTCTTCGATGTTTATGAAGGTGATCAGGTTCCTGAAGGCAAGAAGTCAGTTGCATTCTCACTTCACTTCAGAGCACTTGACAGAACCCTTTCCGACGCTGAAGTTAGCACCTCTGTCGATAAGATCCTGAAGGAACTCGGTAAAGTCGGCATCGAACTGCGTGCGTAATAATTAATATAAATATGCCGGCGAATATGTATTTCACTCGGGAACCGCTGGCGCTTAGTCCTCGCGCAGCGGTACTAAATTCTCAGCCACTGACGTGTCTGCTCATTAAGTACCGGCGCTGTGGATGTTCCCTCGTCGAAACACATATCCGCCGGCATATAGTAAGGAATTGATAATAATGAACGTATCAGATTTTAATTATGAACTTCCGCCTGAACTTATAGCACAGGATCCGCTATTGAAGAGAAGCGACTCTCGTCTTATGGTCGTTCACCGCGATACCGGCGAGATAGAGCATAAGCATTTCAGCGATGTAATAGAATATCTGAATCCGGGAGACTGCCTTGTTATTAATGATACCAAGGTTATTCCCGCACGTCTTATGGGCGTCAAGGAGGAGACAGGTGCAGTAATAGAGGTTCTCCTTCTTAAAAATAAAGGCGATAACGTCTGGGAAACTCTTGTCAAGCCGGGCAAGAAGATGAAGCCGGGTGCAGTAGTTTCCTTTGGTGACGGCATCCTTAAGGGTGAGGTTCTCGAGGTTGTAGATGACGGAAACAGACTGATAAAGTTCTCTTATGAGGGAATCTGGGAGGAAATCCTGGACAGCCTCGGAGAGATGCCTCTTCCGCCATATATTACTCATAAGCTTGAGGACAAGAATCGTTATCAGACAGTATATGCCACTCACAGCGGATCGGCGGCTGCTCCTACGGCAGGACTGCATTTTACCGAAGAGCTTTTGAAGCAGATAGAAGAGAAGGGCATTAAGATTGCAAGACTGACTCTTCATGTCGGACTCGGAACCTTCAGACCGGTTAAGGTCGAGAAGATCGAAGAGCATCATATGCACAGCGAATTCTATATGATAAGTGAAGAATGCGCCGAAACAGTCAATGAAACCAGGAGAAACGGCGGACGGATCATCTCGGTAGGCACCACAAGCACCAGAACGCTTGAATCTGCAGCAGACGAAAATGGTTTCCTTAAGCCATGCAGCGGCTGGACAGACATCTTTATCTATCCGGGATATAAATTCAGATGTGTAAATTCATTGATTACAAACTTCCATTTACCTGAATCAACGCTTATAATGTTAGTATCAGCATTCTACGACAGAGAGAAGGTCCTTGCCGCCTACGAAGAGGCCGTAAAGGAACGCTACCGTTTCTTCTCCTTCGGAGATGCATCGATGTTTTTGTAATTTATCGAGATTCTCGTACAGATATGTCTCTGAAGGCGTATTTTGCTACAACTAAGTAGTAATATGCGTAGCATATTGCTATCATGAACGTAGTGAATGACACGGTACGCGAAGCGGACCATATGCATCACGTAGTGATGCATACATAATTCTGCTTGCAGAATTATGGTGCAAAGAAGAGATATATCTGGACGAGAATCATATAAAAGATATAACGGAGCGTAACTATGAAGGGTCTGAAGGAAACGTACATCTTGATAAAGTTCAACGCATTATCGATCTTTATCTATGAGCTGATAATGAGAGTGCTCTCATATTCAGTTCTGCTTCCTGCGCTGTATACTCTCGTTAATTTCTCCGTAAAGCTCTCCGGAGTAAAATATCTCTACAAAAAAAATATTGCAAAATTCTTTCACAGCCCCACAACCTATATTTTCTTCGGGTTAATTATCCTGATCTATGCCTTCGCGATAATCATGAATGTATTTGGTGTTATCATCGCGATAGATGCATCTAAAAGAAAAGAAAAAATAGGATTCGTGGAGCTTTTTTTCAGGAGCTTTTTCAGGGCAACCGCTCTTTTCAGACCGAGAAATTTCATGATACTCATAGTGGCTATGTTTCTCCTTCCGCTGAGCAGTATTGCATTAACATCACTTTCTCTGCTTAATATCCATGTGCCCAGCTATATAGTCTGGTTTTTCTCAAAAAAGAAGACTCTGATAAACATGATTTCCATAATCTATGCGGTGCTCAGCCTGCTTTCATTCGGTATGATATATTCTCTTCATATTTACGTGCTCGGAAAGAAGAGATTCAGAAAGGCGGTCAAAGACAGTATAAACCTGATAAAGGTTGGCGGACTGCGTAAGGTTGCGGGTATATTTATCTTCAATATTCTTGTTGTAACTATGATATTTTTCCTCAGCGGTTCGCTTTCTGAACTAATCTACCGGCTGCTCAGAGTGGTAAATAAGAAGGGATCGGTGAATTATTTCATTTACAAGGCAACCGTGAATGTAAATACCTTTCTCTATATTCCGATGGCGGTCTTTGTCTTCCCGATGCTTTTCGGTTATATCAGTGCAAAATATTATCAGGTGAGAGAGGAGCATCCGGAGGTTCTTACCGAGCCGGAGAGGAAAACAAGAATTCAGCATAAGCTCAGTAAGCATGATGAAAAGTGGCGCGCGAGAAAAAAGAAGAGAACTGACAAGAGACATCAGAATAGTATCAAATATCAGATAAAGGATGATCCTGTTAAGAAGAAAATGTACGACAGAGCAGTATTTATCATGATACTCCTGATCTTTGTCGTGCTTGATTCAGCATATTATGTACTTGTGAAGGTAAATATAGTTTCACTTAATGCAGCTCATCTTCAGAAGACTGTTGTCACGGCTCACAGGGGAGACTCCAAACACGCGCCGGAGAACACACTTGCGGCTTTCGAGGCTGCAATAGATAACGGAGCCGATGTGATTGAGCTCGATGTTCGTGAGACTAAGGATGGAGTCATAATAGTAACTCACGATAAGAATCTGAAGAGGACAACAGGAATAGATGCCTACGTTGAGGATCTGACCTTTGGTGAGATCAGACAGTTTGATGCAGGCAGCTGGTTCTCTGAGGAGTTTAAGGGAGAACAGATACCGACACTCAGGGAGGCTATAGAACTTGTCGATGGCAGGGCAAAGCTGAATATCGAGCTTAAGCCTGATGTTCTTAATCAGCATCTCGAAGAGAGTGTGGTGGAGCTGATCGAAGAATATGATCTCTACAAAAGCTGTGTTGTCACCTCTCTAAAGTATAATTCGATAAAGAAGATCAAGGAGCTTGATGACCGTATTGAAACAGTTTATGTAATGTCCGCAGCGGGCGGCAACTATTTTGATCTGAAATACGCCGATGCTTTCAGTATTAATTATAAATTCATTGATGATCAGGTTATGAGAAACTGCAACAAACGTGGTAAGGATGTATATGCATGGACCATTAATGATGCAGAAAGTCTCGAAAGTGTAATGATGGTTGGCGTCGATAATGTTATCACCGATGATCCGGGATTTGTGAAGGATTCCATGTATGAAAGCTATAACGACGGGCTGTTTTCATATCTTCTGACACGACTGGCATTCAAATGATCAAATTTATCAATGAGTGATTGAATAAATAAATGTGTGAATGAGTTGATGAATTAACAATTGAATAAATGCTTGAATGTGTTAATTAATAACTAAAACGAATGATTGACTGATACATGGTGGTTCACAATTATGCAGGGTACAGTAACCGGCATGAACCGCATGATTGTTTTTGTCATGTCTATATGTTATTATAATGATGATCGGATGTTATGTGATCAATAACCTTGAAATGATAAATAAAAGTGCAGTCTGTACTTGCAGTATACATAATATAGTTAACATAATTCAATATTTAAAAAGAAATAGTGTGCAAATATATGGAGTTTCATCACAATCTGTTTAAGAAAAGTAAAAAATATTTTTTCAGAAAGATAACCACCGGATGCATCATGGCCGGTCTTATTGTTATGTCTTTCTCCGGATGTTTCGGGAGTACAGATAAGAAAGATGAAAAAACAGAGGCTTCATCAAGTACAGAGGCGGAGAGTCTGACCGAAAGCAGTGAGAAGCAGACGCCTGACAGTTCGGTTTTATCAGATAAGGATGTCGGCGTAACAATAGACAGCGATGGATTCACGATACTTGATGACTATGTCAGGGTTCTTGATGATGGTGTTAATATCAGAATGAAGCCATCTACGGAGGCTGATATTTATGTTGTCCTTGCGAAGGGTGTCGATCTTCACAGAACCGGAGAGAAGGACGGCTGGTCGAGAGTTAAGATGAACGGCAGCAGCTTCTATGTTTCTTCTAATTTTGTTGAGAAAACAGACATAGAATGGAAGCAGAATGAGAAGCAGAACGAGAAGGCTCATATTGTTTATATAGATCCTGCTAAGCAGATAACTGCTGACAGCGAGAAGGAGCAGATAGGACCGGATTCAACTGTTACAAAGGCGAGGATGTCTCCGGCAAATATAGGTGTAAATACAGGTAATTTTGAGTATGATATAACTCTTACGCTTGCAAGAAAGCTTAAGGCAATACTTGAAACAAGAGGATATACGGTTGTTATGTCGAGAGACTCATCAAGTATTACCATGAGCAACAGAGAGAGGGCGATACTTGCCAATACTTCCTCTGCGGAAGTTTACATAAAACTTCAGGCGGGTTCGGCATCTCCTGATGTTAAGGGAATATTGGGTTTTGTCATTACTCAGGATAATCCATATAACAGTGATGATTACAATAAAAGCTATGATCTGTGTGATTCGCTGATCGGTGCGGCAGTTAAGGAAACCGGTGCGAAGAAAAAGGGAATAGTAAAAACCGATAAGCTGACTGTTCTGAATTACTGCAATATGCCGTCAACGGTTATTAATGTAGGCTTTCTTTCAAATTCCGAGGATGATACCAATCTTTCCAATGATGAATATATGGATAAAATGGCTGAGGGAATAGCCAATGGTATCGATGAGTATTTCGGACACGACAGTTCTATGCGGCAGGATGCCGGCAGCGACAGCAATTCTCAGGACGCGGGCAGTGATGATTCACAGAATTCCGGCGATGATGATTCACAGAATTCCGACGGTGATGGTAATTCTCTGGATACAAGTAGTGACAGCGATTCTCAGAATGTCAGTGGTGATGATGAAGCTCAGGACAGCAGTGATGATGGCGATTCACAGTATAGCGGCAGTGATGAAGGCGATATGACAGACGCTCAGGATGAGCAGTAAGGATAAAGCAACGGAGAAACGGGTGATAGATATGGGGAACAGCATGGATGATTATGTGATCATAACGGATGCGGCAGCAGATATTCCGTATGATATAGTAGAAAAAGGCTTTGGGGTTACGGTAATCCCGATTAAGATAAAAATGAAGGGAGATACCTTCGAGCATTTTCCGGATTTCAGGAATATGTCTTCAACAGATTTTTACCCTATGATCAGGATGGGGGCGCTGCCTTCAACAATTCCAATCAGCAGAGAAACCTATATGGAGGTTTTTGAAGAAAAGCTGAAAGCCGGGAAAGATATTATTTACATCGGAATCGCAGAAGGTTTATCGGATAGTCTGCAGACGGCTGCGGATGTATCAGAGGAGCTGAAGACTAAATATCCTTCGCAAAGGATAAGCATCATAGACAGTAAAAATGCTTCAACCGGACTGGGACTTCTTGTTATAGAAGCAATCAGGCTGAAGGAGAGTACTGTTTCTTATGATGAGGCTGTAAATATTCTTCAGGAAAAAAGAGACAAGGTAAGAAATTATTTCTTTGTAGATGATATATGTCATCTGAAGAGGAGCGGAAAGATAGCAAGAACCGAGCAGTCTGCCGCAGCGGCTCTTAAGATCAGAACGGTTTTTAAGGTTGATACTTCAGGGAAGCTTGCAATAACGACCAAAGTCAGGGGAAATCCAAATGCACTGGATTATCTCTCAAAAAAGGTCTGTGAGGAGGCAGATCCTGAAAGCGTGATAAATATTGCTTCTGCAGCAGGAAAGGACAGGGTAGATAAGCTGAAGAAACTCCTGATCGAAAAGCTTTCTTCGGAAGCAGCGGCTGATGACAGTGGTACAGCCCATGTAGTGAGTATTTCTGACAGGATCGATCAGAAACTTGAATTTCTTGATATCAGGACTGATGGCAGTATTGACAGTGTTTCAGACAGTGTTGAGCAGAGACTTAAGGTTTCTGATATGAGCCTTATAGGAGGGACACATTCCGGTCCCGGAACAGTGGCAGTTGCATTTTATGCCAGGTAATATATATATTTTAAAGAGCAGAATCACCAAAGAAAGATACTATATTTGGTGGTTTTGTTCTTTTTTTAGTACAATTTGTAAAGAACTTGACAGAATTATGACATGGTGCTAATATCATTTGTAACAGAAATGTAACAAATTAACATAAAATGCAATTATTATGTAAACAATAGCTATGAGCAGAAGAAATAAATTAAAATTAGAAAGATTAAAACTGAATCTTAGAAAAAATGTTTTCAGCATGAGATTTCCTGTAAGGAATCTTCTTGTACTGATGGTAAGCTTTGCAGTTATATTTATGACTGTTATTGCTGTGGGTTCTCTTCGAAACACCAAAAGTGGTGACAGAAAGGGAACTGATGCTGCAACTCTCGGCGCCGCAGGTGTTTTGGCAACAGAGTCAGCAGAGGCAGACAGCAAAGCCGATTCGACAGAAGAGGCAGATAAAGCTGCTTCACAGATCAGTACGGAAGCTGCAAAGATCGATACTGCCAAGGCTGACAAAGCTGCAAGCATCAATAAATCGGCAGTTGCCGTAACAACAGTGGCTGAGTCAAAGTATGATATGACAGGAAAGTTTATCGTAACTGAGGATCTTCTCAATGTCAGACGTGAGGCAGATGAAGATGCAGATGTACTGGGACTTCTTGCCAAGGGAAATATCGGAGAGATAGTTAAGACAGAGGGTATCTGGACCGAGGTTAAAACTGATACTGTATCAGGATATGTTAAATCGGAGTTTATCCTTACAGGTGATGCAGCATCTGAACTTGCTGAAAAGTTTGATAAGCATCCTGAGCTTCTTGCATCAGCAGGAAATACAGATAATTCTGATGATGCTGATACTGCTGACGAAAATGATTCGTCAGAGGATGTTTCAGGTGATGATACAACAGAAGAAACATCAGATGAAACATCAGATGATCAGAGTGGGGACTATTCAGAAGATGATGATCAGGATGATTATTCCGACGATGATCAGGATGATACAGAGGAAATAACCGAAGCGGAGACAGAGGAGCCTACAGAAGAGCCTACCGAGGAAGAAACCGAGGAGCCTACAGAGGTTGAAACGACTGAAGAAGTTACAACAGAAGAGATTACAACCGAAGAAGTAACAACCGAAGAAATCACAACCGAAGAGGTTACAACAGAAGAGGTTACAACTGAGGAAGTTACCACTGAGCATGAACCTTCTACCGATGATCTCAGTATACATGGAGCAGGCGGATTCTCAGCAGATGATGTAAGACTTCTTGCAGCCATCGTTTATGCAGAGTCAGGCTCTGAGCCTTACGAAGGTCAGGTGGCAGTTGCAAACGTTGTTCTTAACAGACTTTATACAGGAAGATGGGGCGGAACACTTTCAGATGTTATCTATGCGCCTTATCAGTTCACAGCAACAGATACATGGGCATTTTCTGATGCATATAATAATGGGGCGCCTGAAACTACTATGAGTGCTGTTTACGATGCGCTTAACGGTTATAATAATATCGGCGGATACCTCAGCTTCAGACCAACCTGGTATCTTGATCCATCATCACTTGATGATTGTACAGTAATAGGAAATCATTGTTTCTTCTAAATGGAACTTTTTAACTGACTACACAAGAATGGTTTCGGTGTCATTAATTGGCATCCGAAACCATTCTTTTTTTATGTGGTTCATGATATAATAAAAATGATATGGAGATCTGTCAGAGGTTAATGTTATGTCACAGCTGTGATAATAGTATGAATCGTATAAATGATTCAGAAAGGCTATGCGGATACCGGAATGACCGGATATCTAATCACACAGAATGCACGTCTCATCGGCTGCAGTTATTTTAATAATTACACCTACCTAATGGATGACGTGACGGTGCTTGATCACAGGAGCGGAAGCCTGCTGGTTTCGAACGGGCTTTTCCGTAAGACCAGTCCTCATGCTACGCTGTATAAGGAAAGCAGGGAAAATGTCATCTGGAGGGACAATATACTGGATGGCGAATTTGATGACGGAACGTTCTGGATTATAACAGCAGAATCTGCAGGGAAAAGTATTATAAGAGTCAGAGTGACCTGAATAATAAAAAAGACAGCGGATTCATATTATTGATCAGAGGTTTATAAATGAAGAAAATATGTATAGGAATACTTGCGCATGTTGATGCCGGAAAAACAACTCTCACAGAGAGTATACTGCTTGATCTGGGAGCTATAAGAACTGCAGGAAGGGTTGATAAGGGAGACGCCTTTCTGGATACGGAGGCTCTCGAGAAGAAGAGAGGCGTAACGATTCTGGCTAAGCAGGCGATATGTAATCTGTCAGCAGACGATAAAATGAATAAATGCAGTGATGATGTCAGAATAACCATCATTGATACGCCGGGCCATACCGATTTTATCGGTGAGACCGAGAGGGCACTTTCGGTTCTGGATGCGGCTGTTCTTCTTGTGAGCGGAACGGATGGTGTAACATCATCAACAAAGCGCCTTGCAAATATGCTTCAGAAATACAAGGTTCCGTACTATGTTTTCGTTAACAAGATGGATATGAGCATGCGGACTAAGGAGGAGCTGATCAATGACCTTCTGGATAATCTTGGAGACGGTTTTATACCATATGAGGAGTTCACAAATAAGCATGAAGAGATAGCTGCACTTTCCGAGTCAACGATAGAAAAATATCTCGAGGAGGGAGAACTGACGCAGGAAGATATCCGCGTTCTCTTCTCGGCAGGCAGGCTGCATCCGACGGTTTTCGGATCCGCACTTAAGAATACAAATATCGACAGTCTTATCAGCATGATGACAGAGTATCTCCCGGAGATAAGATACAGGGATGCCTTCTCTGCAAAGATATTTAAGATCGGCTTTGAGGATGGGCATAAGCTTTCCTATGCCAAGATCACCGGAGGAAGCATATCTGTCAGAGATGTGATCAATGATGAGAGGATAGAAGGACAGAAGATCAGTCAGATAAGACTTTATAACGGTGTTAAATATGACAGTCTAGACAGGGCAGAGGCAGGCGACGTTGTTGCATTTATAGGACCGCTCGATACCTATGCCGGTATGGGGCTTGGTGAGGAGTTCGATGAGGATAAGCCTGTATTTCAGCCGGTACTCCGGTATGATCTGGAGTTTCCGAAGGAGGTTCCATTAAGAGTATTTCTCCCGAAACTGCTTGAGATAGTAACCGAGGATCCACTGCTTAGTCTGGAAATAAAGTCCGGTGATAAGGCAAGCATAGCTGTTATGGGTGAATTTCAGGCTGAAATACTGAAGGAGACGATCAAGGAGCGTTATAATGTTGAGGTGAGACTTGTCAAGGGAAGCTTCGTTCATAAGGAAACGATCGAGAGACCTGTGATCGGATATGGACATTTTGAACCGCTGCGTCACTATGCCGAGGTTCAGATACTTTTGGAGCCTCTGCCGAGAGGAACCGGAATAGAGGTCGCAAGTGATCTCTCTGTGAATGAGCTTGATATCAACTGGCAGAAGACCATTATTTCGACCATGACGGAGCATCTTCCGACCGGAGTGCTGACAGGTTCAAGGCTGACTGATATCAGATTTACGCTTGTTGCAGGCAAGGCTCATCTGAAGCATACCGACAGCCAGGATTTTCAGGAGGCGGTCAGACGTGCGATAAGACAGGGACTTATGAAAACAAGATCGGTTCTGCTTGAGCCGGAGTATCGTTTTACTATAAAGCTTCCGACGGAATGTGTCGGCAGAGCCATGAATGATATAACGGAAATGGGCGGAAGCTTTACCGTTTCGGAGGATGGACAGCTTAGCGGAAGTGCACCTGCAAGATGCATTGCAGATTATCAGACGACGCTAACAGAATACAGCAGAGGTGAGGGGACGATAGAGCTGCAGTTTGCGGGGTACAAGGATGTCCCGCCTGATGAGGCAGACAGGTATATTGAGGAGAAGGGTTATGATCCCGACAGCGACAGGGATAATCCTTCGGGCAGTATATTTATCGACCATGGCGCAGGCTATTATGTCCCGTGGTTTGAGTGTGAAGCTCTGATGCACCTTCCGAGTGTTGAGCAGGAATATTTTGAAACGGATGCTGAAACTGATGATGAGAGGCTTGCCAGGGAAGCAGAGCTGGCGCGGCTTGCTTCGGAGAGGTCCAGAGGGAGAGGTTCGCTGACTGAAAGTCTTCAGGCAATCGGCACTGATGAGATAGATGATATCCTGAAAAATGCAACACAGAAGAATGCAGGCAAGGAAGGACGAAGGACCAAGAGAGTATATCTCAGCAGAAGTACTGTACAGGCTGAGCGGAGAGCAGAGACGTCTGCAAGTTATGTAAACCAAAATGACCAATCGAGTTACGGTGGGGCAGATGGTTCTGGTGGAGCGAGTGGTACTGGTGGAGCAGGTGGTTCCGGAACGTCGAGTCGTTCGCTGGGAGAAAATGGTCCGGGAACATCGGGGCGTGCGTCAGTTTCAAACAGATCAGGAATAAAGAATGCTGAGAAGAAGAAATACCTCCTCGTCGACGGATATAATATCATTCATGCCTGGGATGAGCTGAAGAAGCTTATCGAAGGAAACAATGCCACGAAGGACAGGCAGTCGATCAGTCTTGAAGCGGCCCGCTTCAGACTCCTTGATATGATGTCAGAATATAAGGCTTTGAAGGATATAGAGGTTATAGTTGTATTTGATGCGTATAATGTCAAGGGACACGGAACCGAGAAGATGGATTATCTGGGAGTTCATGTTGTCTACACGAAGACCGCAGAGACTGCAGATCATTATATCGCCAAATTCACTGTTGAAAACTCAAAGAAGCTGGATATTACGGTTGCAACGTCGGACTGCATGATACAGCTGATAATACGAGGAGAGAATTCCAGATTCCTCAGTGCTCCGGCACTTGAACTAGAATATAAGGAGCTTCGAAGTAATTGCATGAACCAGATATGATCATGGAGGAACCGCGAAGTAATTGTATGAACCAGATATGATAATGATGGGGCGGTTTTTCCTTGAAAACATATGACTCCGAAACCGGAATAACTGCATTCGGACGGAGAATTATAGCTTTCAGAAAGACTTTAAATGTATTTTATGCAAGAAATATGAATATATGCATAAATAATGTTTATATTATACATAATTCACATGTTATTATTCATATTGTTTTAAAATTCATGCAATTATGCTCTTGATTATGAACCATAATTATTATATATTAATCAATAGTTTGAAAAATATTAAACGGAGGAACAAGAAATGTCAAAAGAGAAAGTTGTACTTGCCTATTCAGGTGGTCTTGATACTACAGCCATTATTCCATGGCTTAAGGAAAATTATGATTATGATGTTATCTGCTGCTGTATAGATGTAGGACAGGAGTCAGAGCTGGATGGTCTCGAGGAGAGAGCTAAGCATTCAGGCGCTGAGAAATGCTACATCATCGACGTTGTAGATGAGTTCTGTGATAATTACATCATGCCAACAGTTAAGGCTGATGCTGTTTATGAGAATAAGTACCTTCTCGGTACTTCATTCGCAAGACCTCTTATCGGTAAGGTACTTGTTGATATCGCACGTAAGGAAGGTGCTGTTGCAATCTGTCATGGTGCAACAGGTAAGGGAAATGATCAGCTTCGTTTCGAGCTTGCCATCAAGGCACTTGCTCCTGATCTTAAGATAATCGCTTGCTGGCGTGATCCAAAGTGGACATTTGATTCACGTGAGTCTGAGATCGCATACTGCGAGTCTAAGGGCATCCAGCTTACATTTGATGCTAAGCACAGCTACAGCCGTGACCGTAACATCTGGCACATCAGCCATGAGGGCCTTGAGCTTGAGAACCCGGCAAATGAGCCAAACTATGATGACCTTCTTGTTCTCGGAGTTGCTCCTGACAAGGCTCCTGATGAGGGAGAATACGTTGAGATGACTTTTGAAGCAGGTGTTCCAAAGTCAGTTAACGGTAAGGAAATGAAGGTTTCTGATATCATTCGTGAGTTAAACAGACTCGGTGGAAAGCATGGTATCGGTATCATCGATATCGTTGAGAACCGTGTTGTTGGTATGAAGAGCCGTGGCGTTTATGAGACTCCTGGCGGAACAATCCTTATGGAGGCTCACAAGCAGCTTGAGGAGCTCGTTCTTGATCGTGATACTCTTGATTTCAAGCGTCACATCGGTATCAAGTTTGCTGACCTTGTATACGAAGGAAAGTGGTTCTGCCCACTTCGTGAATCTCTTCAGGCTTTCGTTGAGAAGACAGATGAGCGTGTTACAGGTACAGTTAAGTTCAAGCTTTACAAGGGCAACATCATTAAGGCCGGAACAACTTCACCATACACACTTTATTCTGAGTCACTTGCAAGCTTCACAACAGGTGATCTCTATGATCATAAGGATGCTTCAGGTTTCATCAACCTCTTCGGTCTTCCTATGAAGGTTCGTGCAATGCTCGATCAGGAGAGAGAGAAGAACAACCAGTAATTAGTTAATA